>ENA-OQAN01001146-OQAN01001146.1-human-gut-metagenome-genome-assembly--contig:-NODE-1146-length-12157-cov-1.464173_pt1 | contig 12157 bp, 25 predicted proteins | sample MGYA00242735_ERZ504527 | MGnify/ENA primary metagenome ERZ504527 (study PRJEB26092, sample SAMD00036230) | human gut metagenome | host: Homo sapiens | study: EMG produced TPA metagenomics assembly of...
TTATATTATTACTATAAATTTCAACAAATTACTAGTAATAATTTCTTATCCTTGCTTTTGCTTATGCTTTGGATTTTCACAGATAACCATTACTTTTACCTTTTCTTTTTATAACTTTTGCACTTTTCGCACATTGGTTTTACTGATGGTCTTACTTTCATTGTTAATCCCTCCTTAGACTAATATTTAAATAGTCTACTTCTTACGCCAAGTAATTCTTCCTCTTGTAAGGTCATATGGAGAAAGTTCAACATTCACCTTATCACCTTCTAGAATTCTTATGAAGTTCATTCTTAGCTTTCCAGATATATGACATAATATTTCATGTCCATTCTCTAGTTTTACTTTGAACATAGCGTTAGGTAGAGCTTCTACAACTGTACCTTCTAATTCTATAACATCTTTTTTGGCCATTAACTAACCAAACCTCCATTTCAATAAGTTAAATCATTGACTTAACTTTGATAGCATATTTCCTATTTATCTAGCAACTATAGACTTGATAATATTATAGGTTCATCATTTGTTATTGCTATCGTATGCTCATAATGAGCTGATTTTTTGCCATCTACAGTGACAATAGTCCAACCGTCAGCTAAAGTCTTAACTTGATAACGACCAGCGTTTATCATAGGTTCTATAGCTAAAACCATTCCTTCTTGAAGTCTTGGTCCTTTTCCAGCTGGGCCATAGTTAGGTATTTGAGGGTCTTCGTGAAGATCAACTCCAACTCCATGACCTACTAAATCTCTAACAACTGAGAAACCATGTTTCTCAACGTGTGCTTGTATTGCGTGTGAGATATCAGATAATCTATATCCTAGTTTAGCAAATTTTATGCCTTCATAGAAGCTTTCCTTTGCTACTTCTATTAATTTCCTATCTTCTTCAGATATTACACCTACTCCGTGAGTCTTCGCAGAGTCTGAATGATATCCTTTATAATAGGCTCCTACATCTAAGCTTACAATGTCACCTTCTTTTAAAATTTTATTTCCTGGTATTCCATGTACTACCTCTTCATTTATAGAAGCACATATAGAACCTGGAAAACCACCATATCCTTTAAAAGATGGTGTGGCATTGTATTTTCTTATATTCTCTTCAGCTATTTTATCTAACTCTAAAGTAGATATTCCCGGAATTATAGCTGACTTTAAGATCTCATGAGTTTCAGCAACTATTTTACCTGCTTCCCTCATGATTTCAATTTCTTTTTGTGATTTTATAATAATCATTATTTCTCACATCCTAGAGCATTAACTATGTCTTCAAATACTTTCTCTATAGATTGTTGACCATTTATGTTAGCTATTATACCTTGAGAACTATAATAGTCTACTAATGGTTTTGTTTCATCTAAGTACACTTGTATTCTTTTTGATACAGTCTCTTCATTATCATCTGCTCTTTGGTAAAGTTCTCCTTGGCATACATCACATACGCCATTCTCTTTAGAAGGATTAAACTCAACATGATACGTAGCACCGCAAGATTTACATATTCTTCTTCCTACAGCTCTTCCAACTAATATTTCTTTATCAACTTCGATATTAACTACCTTGTCTAAAGCTATATTAGCTTCTTTTAAAAACGCATCTAAATGTTGTGCTTGAGATACATTTCTTGGGAATCCATCTAACATAAATCCATTTTTACAGTCATCTTGAGTTATTCTGTCTGTAACTAAACCTACAGTTAACTCATCTGGAACTAGTAATCCTTGATCCATATATTCTTTAGCTTTCTTACCAAGATCTGTTCCTTCTTTTATATTCTTTCTGAATATATCTCCTGTTGATATATGAGGTATTTTGTATTTATCTACAATACCAGCTGCTTGTGTACCTTTACCGGCACCAGGAGGTCCAAGTAATATTATTCTCATATTATCATCTCCAATTTATTTTAAGAATCCTTGATAGGTTCTCATAACTAAATTTGATTCTAACTGTCTCTTAAGCTCTAATGCAACTCCAACAACTATTAGTAATGATGTCCCAACTAATGTTATTTGTATCTTCATGAAGAACATAACAATTGCTGATATCATAACTATAACTGATAGGAATAAAGCTCCAGCTAGAGTTAATCTTGATAATATTCTATTTAAATAATCTATAGTAGGTTTTCCTGGTCTTATACCTGGTATAAATCCACCATTATTTTTCATATTATTTGCTATATCTTCAGTATTAAATGATACTGTAGTGTAGAAATAAGAGAAGAATACTATCAACAGAATTTCAAGCGTTCTATATATCCAAACTCCAGGCGCTTGCATAGGGCTTAAATATGTTTGAACAAATTTTTGAGCATCTGCTCCCATGAACATTGCTATAGTTTGAGGGAAAGCTAAAAGTGAACTAGCAAAGATTACCGGAATAACCCCTGATTGATTAACTTTCATTGGTATATGAGAACTTTGTCCTCCATACATTTTTCTTCCAACAACTCTCTTAGCATATTGTACAGGTATTTTTCTAGTAGCTTCTTGTATATATGTAACTGCTGCTATTGTTAAAAGTATTACTACTGCTAACACAACCGCTGCCCATATTTGTACTTTTCCAGATTTTACTAGACTTACAGTTGATATAATATCTTTTGGTATTCCCGAAACAATACCTATGAATATTATAATCGAGCTTCCATTACCTAATCCTTTTTCAGTAATTTTATCTCCTATCCACATTAACAGCATACTTGCTGATACTAATGTTAATATAACTGTAATTATAAAGAATGCACTTTTTGATATTAACGCCCCTTTAACAATACCTAATGTAATAGCTATTGCTTGTATAAACGCTAATACTAGTGCTATATATTTTGTATATTTATTAATCTTTTTCTTACCTTCTTCACCAGACTTTTGAAGTTCTTCCAAACTTTCAAACCTATAGTTAGAAGTTGTATTATGATAGATGCAGTTATTGCAGGACCTATACCTAAAGCAAATAATGTAAACTGACTGAATGCTCCTCCAGTAAACATATTATATAGGGAAAGAAGACCATTTGAGTCAACCATTCCCTTTATAATATTTGTATTTACTCCAGGAACAGGTATTGTTGCACCTATCCTAAATACTACAATCATCATCAAAGTATATAATATTTTTCTTCTTACATCTTTAAGCTTCCAAGCTTGTTTTATTTGTGACAGCACGTTAACTCACCCCGCCTATAATGGCTAAGAGTTAGCAGATTAGATTAAACTAATTCTGCTTTTCCTCCAGCTTTTTCTATTTTTTCTTGAGCTGAAGCAGTAAACTTAGCAGCTTGAACTGTTATAGCTCTTTCTAAGTTTCCTTCGCCTAAGATCTTAACGCCGTCTTTTTCTATTTTAGATATAGCACCTGTAGATTTTAATAATTCTGCAGTTACTACAGTTCCATTTTCAAATCTGTTTAATAATTCAACATTAACTTCTGTGAATACTTTCTTATTTGGGTTAGAGAAACCTCTCTTAGGAAGTCTTCTAGCAAGTGGCATCTGACCACCTTCGAATCCAACTCTAACTCCACCACCTGAACGAGACCATTGTCCTTTTTGTCCACGTCCTGCAGTTTTACCTTGTCCAGTCGCAGTACTCTACCTAATCTTCTCTTAGCTTTTACTGCACCTTTAGCAGGTTTTAACTCATGTAACTTCATGGATTGCACCTCCTTATCGTACTTCTATTATTATTACTCAGCTATTTCAGTTACTTCAACTAAATGCTTAACTTTTGTTATCATCCCTCTTATTTGGGCATTATCTTCTTTAACAACTACTTGTTCTCTTTTTCTTAATCCTAACGCTTCAACGTTCTTTCTTTGGTTAGGAGTAGTTCCTATTGTACTTCTAACTAATTTTATTTGTAATTTAGCCATCTTTCACTACCTCCTTACCCTAGAAGTTCTTCAACTTTTTTTCCTCTAAGTTTAGCTATTTCTTCAACTGTCTTTAGAGAGTTAAGTCCTTCTATTGTAGCATTTACCATGTTTCTTGGGTTGTTAGATCCTAAAGATTTAGCTCTAACGTCTGTTAATCCAGCTAACTCAAGTACGGCTCTAGCAGGTCCACCAGCTATAACCCCTGTACCTTGCTTAGCAGGCATTATTAATATTTTACCAGCACCGAAGTGTCCGTTAACTTCGTGAGGTATTGTTGTACCAACTCTTGGTACGTGTATAAGATTCTTCTTAGCATCTTCTACAGCTTTCTTTATTGCGTCTGGTACTTCCATTGCTTTACCAGTACCAACACCAACGTGTCCGTTTTCATCTCCAACTACTACTAACGCTGCAAATCTGAAGTTTCTACCACCTTTTACAACTTTAGTAACACGTCTAACTTCAACAACTGTCTCTTTTAAGTCAAGTTCTTGCATCTATCGGCTTACGACGTAACATGTGCATTTCCCTCCTTTGTTTCTTTTGTTAATTAGAACTTAAGTCCAGCTTCTCTAGCAGCTTCTGCTAAAACTTGAACTCTACCGTGATATAAGTATCCACCTCTGTCAAATACAACTTCAGTGATTCCTTTTTCTATAGCTCTCTTAGCGATCATTTCTCCGACCATTTTAGCTGCTTCTTTGTTTCCACCGTGGTTAACAGCACCTTTTACTTCTGCATCTAAAGAAGACGCAGCTGTAAGAGTAACTCTGTTAGCATCATCTATTATTTGAGCGTATATATTGTTAGAACTTCTGAATACACATAATCTTGGTCTTTGAGTAGTTCCAGTTATCTTTCTTCTAACTCTTTTGTGTCTTTGAAGTCTGTTAGCATTCTTATCAGCTTTCTTTAACATCAGGCCCACTCCTTTCTAGTGTTTAAGTTTGGTATTATTTCTTACCAGTTTTACCTTCTTTACGTCTTACAACTTCACCAGCGTATCTTATACCTTTACCTTTGTATGGCTCTGGCTTTCTCCAGTCTCTTATCTTAGCAGCGTAGTTTCCTACTAATTGCTTATCGATACCTTTTACTATTAACTCAGTTTGGTTAGGAACTTCAACTGTTAATCCTTCTGGATCTTCCATTTCTACTGGATGAGAGAATCCTAAGTTCATAACTAATTTCTTTCCTTGCTTTTGAGCTCTGTATCCAACACCAACTAATTCTAATTTCTTTTCGAAACCATTAGTAACACCTATAACCATATTATCTATTAAAGTTCTAGTTAATCCGTGTAAAGATCTGTGTTGCTTGTTGTTTGTAGGTCTTTCAACAGTTATAGTATTTTCTTCTTGCTTTATGCTTATAGCAGTCATCAAATTTCTTAGTTAATGTACCTTTTGGTCCTTTTACTGTAACTAAGTTTCCTTCAGCTATAGTAACTTCAACTCCTGCAGGTACAGTTATTGGTTTAACTCCTATTCTTGACATAGTCGCACCTCCTTACATTGTTCATTTATATTACCAAACGTAGCAGATTACTTCTCCACCAACATTTTCTTTTCTAGCTTGCTTATCAGTTAATATCCCTTTTGAAGTAGATATTATTGATATACCTAATCCGTTTAATACTCTTGGCACTTCATGCTTGTCAGCATAAACTCTCATACCAGCTTAGATATTCTCTTTAAGTCCTGATATAACTCTTTCGCCAGTTTGTCCGTACTTTAATTGTATTCTTATTATTCCTTGCTTTCCATCTTCTATAACATCGTAACCTCTGATGAAACCTTCTTCTAATAATATTCTAGATAATTCTTTCTTCATATTAGAAGCTGGAACATCAACAGTTCATGCTTAACAACGTTAGCATTTCTTATACGAGTTAGCATATCCGCTATTGGATCTGTCATTGTCATATTGAAACCCTCCTTCCATTTTGGTCAAGCTTCTACCAGCTTGCTTTTCTTACACCAGGTATTTGACCTTTATAAGCTAATTCTCTGAAGCATATACGGCATATACCGAATTTTCTTAAAACCGAATGTGGTCTACCACATATAGTACATCTATGTATTCTCTAGTAGCGTACTTTTGCTTTCTTTGTTGCTTTACAACCATCGCTTTTCTAGCCACTGGAATCCCTCCTTCATAATTAACTTAGAAAATGTCCTTTTCTAAGCTTACTTAGAAAACGGCATTCCTAATAATTTTAATAATTCACGTGCTTCTTCGTCAGTCTTTGCAGTCGTAACGAATATTATATCCATTCCTCTTACTTTGTCTACCTTATCGTATTCTATTTCAGGGAATATTAATTGCTCTTTAACACCTAAAGCGTAGTTTCCTCTACCATCAAATGCGTTAGCGTTAACTCCTCTGAAGTCTCTAACTCTTGGTAAAGATACAGAAACTAACTTGTCCATGAAGTAGAACATTTTGTCAGCTCTTAATGTAACTTTCGCTCCTATTGGCATTCCTTCTCTTAATTTGAAGTTAGCAACTGATTTTCTAGCTCTAGTTATAACTGGTTTTTGTCCAGATATTATTTCCATTTCTTCTACAGCTTTTTCTAATCCTTTTGGATTTTCTCTAGCATCGCCTATACCCATGTTTATAACTATCTTGTCTAACTTAGGTATTTCCATAACGTTTTTGTATCCAAATTTCTCCATTAAAGCAGGAGCAACTTCTTTCATGTATTTTTCTTGTAATCTAGAAGCCATTTAAGGTCCCTCCTTTCAAGCTATATTATATTTCTTTTCCGCTTCTTAACTGCTATTCTTACTTTTTTTCCATCCTTCATTTCAAATCTAACTCTTGTTCCTTTTCCTGTCTCAGGATCAAGTGGCATTACGTTAGATATGTGTATTGAAGCTTCTTTGTTTACTATTCCACCTTGTGGGTTTATAGCATTTGGCTTTTGGTGCTTAGTTATTACGTTAACTCCTTCAACTACAACTCTGTTAGCTTTAGCATTACTTTAACAACTGTACCTTTTTTTACCTTTATCTTTACCTGCTATAACTACAACAGTATCACCTTTTTTAACACGCATCATGTCCTATTGCACCTCCTTATTATAGTACTTCTGGAGCAAGAGAAACTATTTTCATAAAGTCATTATCTCTTAACTCTCTAGCAACAGGCCCGAATATACGAGTTCCTACTGGAGTTTTGTCGTCTTTTATTATAACAGCTGCGTTTTCATCGAAAGATATATAACTTCCGTCTTTACGTCTTACGCCTTGCTTTGTTCTAACTATAACAGCTTTAACAACTTTACCTTTTTTTACAACTCCACCAGGTGTTGCACTTTTAACAGTAGCAACTATTACGTCGCCTATGTTACCAAATTTTCTTTTACTTCCGCCTAGTACACGTATACATAGTATTTCTTTTGCACCAGAGTTATCAGCAACTCTTAGACGTGTCTCTTGTTGTATCATATCGTAATCCCTCCTTTTCCAAAAAACTACTTAACTTTCTTCAACAAACTTCAACTAGTCTGAATCTCTTATCTTTTGATAAAGGTCTAGTTTCCATTATCTTTACTCTGTCTCCGATTCTACATACATTTTGTTCATCGTGAGCCTTGAACTTTTTAGTTCTCTTAACTGGCTTATTATATAATGGGTGACGTACGAAATCTTCAACTGCAACAACTATAGTTTTATCCATTTTGTCACTTACAACACGGCCTATTCTAACTTTTCTTCTTCCTCTTTCCATGTTTAAAAGCCTCCTTTCCAAATTAAGCTCTAGTTTCGTTTAACTTTCTTTCAGCAAGGACAGTCTTAACTCTAGCTATATCCTTTTTAACGAATTTTATTCTAGCTGTATTTTCTAATTGACCAGTAGCTAATTGGAATCTTAAGCTAAATAATTCACTTTTGAAGTCATTTAACTTATTCATTAGCTCTTCGCTTGTTAAACTCTTTAATTCTTTAGCTTGCATCCTATTCACCACCCTTTACTTCTAAATCTTCTCTTTTTACAAACTTACATTTAACTGGAAGTTTATGCATTGCAAGTCTCATAGCTTCTCTAGCTTTATCTTCAGAAACACCTGCTAATTCGAACATAACTCTTCCTGGCTTAACTACTGCTACCCAGTATTCTGGAGAACCTTTACCAGCACCCATACGAGTTTCAGCTGGCTTTCTTGTTACAGGCTTATGAGGGAATATTTTTATCCAAACTTTCCCGCCTCTTTTTATTGATCTTGTCATCGCGATTCTGGCAGCTTCTATTTGGTTAGAAGTTATCCAAGAAGCTTCCATTGCAACTAATCCGAACTCTCCGTAAGTAACTTTGTTACCTTTTTGAGCCTTACCAGCCATGCTTCCTCTATGAACTCTACGACGTTTTACTCTCTTTGGCATTAACATGAGTATTTCCTCCTTCCTCGAACCTTATTTATTAGTTTCCTTTGTTTTCAGTTCTTTGAGGTCTTGATCCTTGAGGTCTTTGTCCTCTATTGTTTCCTCTATTATCATTACCTCTTCTGTTATTTCTTCTGTTATCTCTTCTATCGTTTCTCTTGTTATCTCTTCTATCGTTTCTTCTTTCTTCTCTTGGGTTTACACCATTCTTAGTTGGTAAAACTTCTCCGTTACATATCCAAACTTTTATACCAGTTTTACCGTAAGTAGTGTTAGCCTCAGCGAAACCATAGTTATATCAGCTCTTAATGTTTGTAAAGGAACATTTCCTTCGCTGTATCCTTCAGTTCTAGCCATTTCAGCTCCACCTAATCTACCAGAAGCAGATACTTTTATACCTTTAACTCCTGACTTCATAGCTCTTTGTATAGCTTGCTTCATAGCTCTTCTGAATGCAACCCTTCTTTCTATAGCTAACGCTATATTTTCTGCTACTAATTGAGCATCCTTATCAGGGTTTCTTACTTCAACTATGTTAACTATTACAGTTTTCTTAGTCATTTTTTCTAATTCAGCTTTTAATGCGTCTATTCCAGCACCAGCTTTTCCTATAACTACACCTGGCTTAGCAACGTGTAAGTCTAATTTTAATTTGTTAGCTGATCTTTCTATTTCTATCTTAGCAACTCCAGCTGAGTATAATCTTTTCTTTAAGAAATTACGTACATTATGGTCTTCTAATAATAAGTTTCCGAATTCTTTCTTATCAGTTGTGAACCATCTTGAGTCCCAATCTTTTATAACACCGACTCTTAGTCCGTGTGGATTAACCTTTTGACCCATTATTATCCCTCCTATCTATTAATTATTTTCTTTCCTTAAGAACAACCTCTATGTGAGAAGTTCTCTTTCTTATCATTGTTGCTCTACCCATAGCTCTAGGCATGAATCTCTTCATTGTAGGTCCTTGGTTTGCAACTATTGATGCAACGTATAATTTATCAGCATCCATTTCATGATTGTTTTCAGCGTTCGCTTTAGCAGACTTTACAACCTTAGCTATTATTTCAGCCGCTCCTCTTGGAGTGAACTTTAATATTGCTAATGCTTCACCAACATTTTTTTCCTCTAACAAGGTCACAGATTTGTCCTGCTTTTCTTGGTGATACACGTACATATTTAGCAGTAGCTTTTGCTTCCATTTGCTATTCCTCCTTCCTTAGTCAGAAATTTATTATTTTCTCTTTATTAGATTTTTCGTCGTCCTTGTTGTCCTTTGAAGTTCTTGTAGGAACGAATTCACCTAATTTATGTCCAACCATGTCTTCTGTTATAAATACAGGAACATGTCTTCTTCCATCATGAACAGCTATAGTATGTTCTACCATTGTGGGAATATAGTTGAAGATCTTACCAAGTCTTATAACTTCTTTATTTCCGTTAGCGTTCATTTCTTCTATTTTCTTTAAAAAGTCTTGCGTGGACAAAAGGTCCTTTTTTAGTTGATCTTGACATTTAATTTCCTCCTTTCCGGGCAAAAAGTAAATCTATTACTTAGTTCTTCTTGATACTATTAACTTATCAGAAGCTTTGTTTTTCTTTCTAGTTTTGTATCCAAGAGCTGGTTTACCCCATGGAGTAACTGGTGAAGGTCTACCTATTGAAGTTCTACCTTCCCCACACCGTGTGGATGGTCACAAGGGTTCATTACAGATCCTCTAACAGTAGGTCTTATACCCATATGTCTCTTTCTACCAGCTTTACCTATAACAACGTTACCGTGTTCTATGTTACCAACTTGTCCTATAGTAGCTTTACAATCTATAGAAACGAATCTCATTTCTCCTGATGGTAATCTTAATAAAGCTTTCTTTCCTTCTTTAGCCATTAATTGAGCAGAAACCCCAGCAGATCTTACTAATTGAGCTCCTTTTCCTGGCTTTAATTCTATGTTGTGTATTACTGTACCAACCGGCATATCTTTTAACGCCATAGCATTTCCTGGCTTTATGTCAGCTGTTGGTCCTGATAATACTGTAGTTCCAACTTCTAATCCAACTGGAGCTAATATATAAGCTTTTTCACCATCTGCATAGTGTAATAAAGCTATGTTAGCAGTTCTGTTTGGATCGTATTCTATAGTTGCAACCTTTGCAGGTATTCCATCTTTATTTCTCTTGAAATCTATTATTCTGTATTTTCTTCTGTTTCCTCCACCTCTGTGACGAACAGTTATTTTACCTTGTGCATTTCTACCAGAGTTTTTCTTTAAAGAAACTAAAAGAGATTTTTCTGGTTGATTACAAGTTATTTCATCAGAAACTAAAACTGTCATTTGTCTTAAGGCAGGAGAAGTTGGTTTAAACTTTTTTATAGCCATCTGTTTTCCCTCCTTCGTTTGTTAAGGGTTAATTACATTCCTTGGAAGAATTCTATTTCTTTGCTATCAGCAGTTAATTTAACTACTGCTTTCTTAAAGCTTGCAGTTCTTCCTTCATGTCTACCCATTCTTTTAACTTTTCCATCGTAGTTTAATGTATTAACTTTTTCTACATTTACTCCGAATATAGCTTCTACAGCTTTCTTTATTTCAGTCTTGTTTGCATCTTTAGCAACAACGAAAGTATATTTCTTGTTAGCCATTTCCATCATACTTTGCTCAGTTACAACTGGCTTTTTTATTATATCATGTGGATTAGTCATTATGCGTACACCTCCTCCACTTTTTTAACAGCGTCTGTTGTTATTATGAATGAATCATACTTTAATATATCGTAAACATTTATAGTGTTAACTGTAGCAGTTGCAACACCTTCTATGTTTTTAGCTGATTTTATTACGTTTTCGTTATTTTCAGCAGTTACTACTAAAGCTTTCTTAGCAGCATTTACGTTCTTTAATATTTGAACGAATTCTTTAGTCTTAGGAGCTTCCATGTTTAAAGCATCTAATACTATCATTTCTCCGTTTTGTACTTTAGAAGTTAAAGCGCTCTTCATAGCTAATCTTCTAACTTTCTTTGGTAATGTGTAGTTGTAGCTTCTTGGCTTTGGTGCGAAAGCAACTCCTCCACCTACCCATTGTACTGCTCTTATAGAACCTTGTCTAGCTCTACCAGTTCCTTTTTGTTTCCAAGGCTTTCTTCCGCCACCTCTAACTTCTGCTCTAGTCTTAGCAGATTGAGTACCTTGTCTCTTGTTTGCTAATTGATTTTTAACAACTTCATATAAAACATGTTCATTAACTTCTACGTTGAATATAGAATCTACTAATTCTATTTCTCCAACATTTTGTCCATTAATATTTAATACATTTAATTTTGGCATTGTGCTTCCTCCTTTCTTAGGTTAGTCATTATTTAGAAGACTTAACAGCTTCCTTTATAGTTACCATTGAACCTTTAGGTCCTGGTATAGCACCTTTAACTAATATAAGGTTCTTATCAGCATCTACTCTAACAACCTCTAAGTTTTGAACAGTAACTTTAACGCTACCCATGTGTCCTGCTAGTTTTTTGTTTTTGAAAACTCTACCTGGGAAAGAACATGCTCCCATTGAACCTGGTCTTCTGTGGTATCTAGAACCGTGAGATTCAGGCCCTCTAGATTGTCCATGTCTCTTTATTGGACCTTGGAATCCCTTACCTTTACTTGTTCCAGTAACATCTATTTTTTCTCCTGCAGCGAATAAGTCAGCTTTTATTTCTTGTCCAACTGTGAATTCTTCTACAGCGTCTACTCTAAACTCTTTTAAGTGTTTCTTTAAAACATTAGCAGCAGCTAAATGTCCTTTTTGTGGTTTGTTTAAAGATTTTTCTTTAGCATCTTCAAAACCTACTTGTATTGCGTTGTATCCGTCTTTCTCAACTGTTTTAACTTGAGTTACA
>ENA-OQAN01001147-OQAN01001147.1-human-gut-metagenome-genome-assembly--contig:-NODE-1147-length-12150-cov-7.374283_pt1 | contig 12150 bp, 16 predicted proteins | sample MGYA00242735_ERZ504527 | MGnify/ENA primary metagenome ERZ504527 (study PRJEB26092, sample SAMD00036230) | human gut metagenome | host: Homo sapiens | study: EMG produced TPA metagenomics assembly of...
TCATTCATTCTTAATTCAACCTTTCTCATTTAAATTACCTCCCACTAGATTTATGAGAAGGTAATTATATCAAATCAAGACATAATCAATTTGATTACATTAAGACAATATCATCTTTGGATCAGAATTTCTTTTCAAACGTTGATTGTCGTATTGACATTATTTTCTAAGCTTGTACAATTCGTAGGATACATCTTCTTTTTTCTAGTTTGTTTGACTTTCTTTTTCAACATGAACTTCACAAATGCGACATTGATCAATGAAGCTTTGCGCATTGTATTTCAAATGAGTATTATTGTTTGTGGTTCTTTGGTGTTTTGTGAAATTATATTAAGAAAGTTTTCGAATCAGATTGAAAGAGTAGGTCAAATACTAAATATTGATAAATATTCAGTGATGGGAATTATCTTATCTTTTGGAACAAGTATTGCGATGTTACCATTATTTAGTAAAATGAACAGGAAGGGTAAGATTTTAAATGCAGCCTTTTCTTTGAGTGGGGCATTTGTGTTTGGTGGACAACTCGGTTTTATTGCCTCAGTCAATCCTGCAAGTGTGACTTGGTTTGTGGTTGTGAAACTGGTAGCTGGAATATTAGGTTTAGTTATAGCGAATGTAATGGAGGAATGATTATGAATTATATGGAATTGATGAAAAAAAGTCGTGAAGTGATGGGGACAAAATTATGTAAGTCTTGTCCTGTATGTGATGGAAGGGCATGTCGAAATACGATTCCGGGTCCTGGTGCTAAAGGAATTGGGGATGTTGCGATGCGTAACTATGATGCTTGGAAAAACATTCGTGTGAATATGGATACAATTACAGATAATGAGCCAGTAAGTACAGAATTAGAACTATTTGGTCATACATTTAAATATCCGATTTTTGCAGGTCCTGTAGGAGCTGTAGCCATGCACTATTCAGATGCATATGATGATAATGGATACAATGATATTTTAGTTCGAGGTTGTATGGATGCTGGTATTTGTGCGTTTACAGGAGATGGAAAAGATCCTAGTATAATGGAAAATGCGACACGAATTATTAAAGAGAATAATGGGTATGGTATTCCAACCATTAAACCTTGGAGTTTAGAAACGTATTTGGAAAAGCTAAATTTAGCTTTAAACAGTAATGCCTTTGCGGTAGCTATGGATGTAGATGCTGCTGGACTTCCTTTTTTAAAGGGGTGTCAGCCTCCTGCAGGAAGAATGAATACAGAACAATTAAAGGCAATCATTTCAAATACACCAGTACCATTTATTGTGAAGGGTGTTATGAGTGTGAAGGGAGCTTTAAAGGCAAAAGAAGCAGGAGCTAGTGCAATTGTGGTTTCGAATCATGGTGGTCGAGTTCAAGATCAGACACCTGCAACGGCTGAAGTACTCGAAGAGATTGTAAAAGCTGTAGATGGCAGTATGAAAATCTTTGTGGATGGTGGACTTCGTAATGGTGTCGATATTTTTAAGGCTTTGGCATTAGGTGCGGATGCCGTTATTGTAGCTCGTCCATTTGTGAATGCGATTTATGGAGCAAAAGAAGAAGGCATTCAAGTCTTAGTGGATAAACTTGGCAGTGAACTTCAAGATACTATGGAGATGTGTGGGGCTAAAAGCTTAAAAGACATTACTCGTGATATGGTAAGATAGGCAGCTTAATTGCTGTCTTTTTTTTGATGCTTCAGAAAAAATGTGTTAAACATGTGTCTAAAACTACAGAAAAATGTGTAAAAATATCCATTTACTTGATAAGTAAAGGTTTTTTAAAAGGTATCAGTTTTAATTTCTGATACCTTTTCTTAATGAAATGATTGCAAGTACTGCGTTGATCAAGCACCATGCTGACCAAATATATAGGTCTGAATAGTTTCCTGCAAGTACAAAGCCTGTTAATGTAGCTAAACCAAATAGAATAATAAGTGCAATGTTGGTTCCTTTTGAATTGTTCTTTCTAGATACAATCGATACAATTCCTCCACAAAGCATGCATATACTAACAACAAGTCCTGCACTTCCACTTACTTGTCCACTTTCTTCTAGGGCGTTGGCAAGGCCTGCTATCATACTTTGGAATACGACAAATACACTTAATACAATGGAAATGATTCCACTGACTAGTTTCCATGTTTTCATAAAAAAAAATCCCCTTTCTTAAGTATATTTATAACTTAAAAATGGGGATAATTGGTATGCTCGTGGCATACATTAATGGCGAGTGATGTTTAAAATGTGATTTAAAAGTCGTGGGACTAAGAAAGAAATGTAGATTACGGATCCTATTGATAAAATTTCTAACATAAATAATCGCCTCTTTCTTACACCTTTATTGTAGAATTTTAAATGTTTAAACGGTGTTAAAGAATGAGGCGTCATGTTAAGATTTCATTAAAAACGAAGGAATTTTTGTACGTCTGAATTTTGTGCAAGAATAAGAATGTTTTCGGATTCCTGGAAAGTATGTTCAGCACTAGGAAGTGGGTCTAGAATTCCATTGATTTTTGTAGCTAGAATGTTGATATGGTATTTTCTACGAATATCGAGTTCTAACATGGTTTTTCCAATCCAAGCGGTTGGTACGGCAATTTCATAAATGGAATATTCTGGAGTAAGTTGTACGTAGTCAAAGATGTTTTCGCTTGAAAAACGTACGGCGGCCCAGTTACCAATTTGTTTTTCAGGATATACAACTTCATCGGCTCCATTGCGCAATAAGAATTTAGCGTGTACATCGCGCACGGCTCTTGCGACAACAAGTTTTGATCCGTGATCTTTTAATAGGGCTGTTGTTTCGAGTGAACTTTGAAAGTCATCTCCAATGGCTACAACGCAAAGATCAAAGTTCGATACGCCTAGTGAGTCAATAAAGCTTTCGTCGGTAGAATCTCCGATTTGTGCGTTTGTGACATAAGAAAGGACTTTGTTGATTTTTTCTTCATTTTTATCAATGGCCAAAACGTCATGTCCTAAATCATATAGTTTTTGTGCCATGTGACGTCCAAAACGTCCCATACCAATAATTAATACTGATTTCATATGTTCCTCCTGTTATCCAATTGTGATATTTTCTTGTGGTAAATTTGCGTTTGCGACAACTTGATGTTTAGAAATAGCTAAAAGTAAAGTTAAGCCTCCAATTCTTCCAAAGAACATCAAGAAAATTAAAATACAATGTGATGCACTTGATAATGTAGGTGTGATTCCTAATGTCAATCCGACTGTACCAATGGCAGAGGCCGCTTCAAATAGGGCATCAAGAATGGGTAATTGATCGAAGGCTGAAATAAGAAAAGCTCCTGTAAAGAATAATACCATAAACAACATAAATAGGGCAGTCGCATTGTTTAATGTGTCCATGGAAATGCGTCTTCCAAAACATTGAGGGTTTTGTTTATGATTGAATACAGCACGAATACTTAGAATCAATACGGCTAGTGTTGTTGTTTTAAATCCTCCGGCCGTACCTTGTGGACTTCCTCCTATTAACATTAATAGTGTCATAAAGAAAATGCTGCTTTGATTCATTTTGTTTAAATCAATCGTATTAAATCCGGCTGTTCTTGGGGATACGGCTTGGAAAATGGAAACGTTGATTTGATCGGCTAGACGCATATTCCAATGGCTAAAGTCATTGATAAAGAAATAGAGTGTACTGATGATCAACAATGTTGCAGTAGTAAATAATACAACTTTGGATTGTAGTGAATATCTATGTAAATGATGTTTGTATTCAACAACATCTTTCCAGACAAAGAAGCCTAAACCACCAAGTACGATTAGTGCTGCAATGACGTTGGATACTAAAATATCGCCGGCATATCCTGTTAAAGATGAGTAGGCTTGGTTTGTACCCATTAGATCAAAGCCTGCGTTACAAAAGGCTGAGATGGAATGGAATATGGAATACCATAGGCCTTTGACAAGTCCAAAACGCGGTAAGAAGCGTATGCCTAATAAGATGGTACCTAGTGCTTCGACACATATTGTAGCTTTTAGAATCCATTTTGTGTTTCGGATAATACCCCCTAGTTTTGGGGCAGAAATAGATTGTTGCATAAAATATCTTTGTTTAAAACCAATTTTCTTGCCTCCAAGAACAAAGAGTAGAATGGCCATCGTAATGACGCCCATACCTCCAATTTGAATCAGAATCAAGATAATGAGTTGTCCAAAGGGGGACCAATATTGCGCTGTGTCATGCATAATCAGTCCGGTTACGCAGGAGGCACTGGTTGAAGTGAATAATGCATCTAAAAAGGGTGCGCCCTTACCATCGTTTGTGGAAAATGGAAGCATAAGCAGGCAGGCACCGATAAATATCATAGTCGCAAAACTGAGGATAATCATTTGTCCTGGGGTAATGCGTTTCATACGTTTTTTAAACATAAAACCACCTATCCTAATATCTTAAAACATTCTACACTAGTCTGTATTAAGATTTCATAAAGTATTTTAACACTATGTTAAGACAATGTTAAGATGGACGATTCTTGATGATTCTTTGTGGGCTTGTGTTATACTAATTTTATGGCGAATGTATTAATATGTTTATCGGCTTCTAAATATAATTCTAGAGTTATTGATAAGGGAGCTCAAATTGCAAAAAGCAATCATGCAGTATTGAGTGCTATTTTTGTGCAAACTCCAAAATATGAGGGGATAAGTGCGGCATCAAAGAGTTGTTTACGTGAAAATATTAAGTATGCGGAGAGTAAAGGGGCAAAAGTAACGATTCTTTATGGACAGGATGTATTGCCTCAGCTTGTGGAATATGTGGGTGTTTCTCAGGTGGATTGTGTTGTTTTAGAAAAGAATTTGGCGAAACAAGCATTGTTTAAGTTGAAAGATATTGATGTATATTCTGTGAATTATCCGCAGGATTATCGTCGCATGTTTCATTTTAATTTTAATCTTTTGAGTTTTTCATTGAAAGATACATTAAAAATGATGGGGATTCTTTTTCTTTGTACGCTTATTGGCAAGGGATTTATGCACTTTCAATTCTTGATTACAACGCCTATTATGATCTATATCTTGGGCATTGTATTTGTATCCATTTGGACAAGTGGATATATCTATAGTTTATTGGCGTCTTTATTTTCAGTGTTATGCTTTAACTTTTTCTTTACATATCCCTACTTTTCTTTGCTGAGTGATCCAAGCTATATTACGACATACATTGTTATGTTTGTGGTGGCCATGTCATCTAGTTCATTAATGACAAGATTAAAGAAACAATCTTTCGAAAATGCCAAACAAGTGTATCGTACGCAAGTCTTATTGGAGATGAGCCAGATGCTTCAAAAGGCGAATGATATGAATGCAATCTATGCTTCGATGTTAAAACAGCTGCATAAATTATTGGATACGGATTTAGTGTTGTATCCACATAATGATGAGCTATTCTATTAGGACAGTGTCCTGTAGAAACGGATATTGTGGCTTGGGTTTATAAAAATAGGCATGAGGCTGGAAAGACAACGAGTTATCATTCGGATTCGATGTGTTTATATTTGCCTATTAATGGAACGCACGAAGTATTAGGTGTGGTTGGAATTGTATTAAAAGATAAGATAGATTCTTTTGAAAAAAATTTGTGGCTTGCGATATTGGACGAGTGTGGTATGGCTTTAGAGAAGGAAATGATTCGTTTAGAAAATCTAAAGATTGAGCAGCAAGCCAAACAAGAGGCGTTGCGAGCCGATTTATTACGTATGATTTCGCATGATTTAAGAACGCCACTGACTAGTATTTCAGGTAATGCCGGTTTATTGTTGGAAAACGAGAATGCGTTCTCACAAGAAAAGAAGAAGGAATTGTATCAAGACATTTATAATGATGCGATGTGGTTGTATGATTTGGTGGAAAACTTATTGTTTATAACGAGAATTGAAAATGGTACGATGCAGTTGAATTTACAACCAGAAATGATTGAGGATATTTTTAGAGAGGCCATTCATCATTTGGGTCGTAATAAACGTAAACATAATATTTCTATGCATTTAGAGGATGATTTATTGATGGCTAATATGGATGCACGCTTGATTATTCAGGTTTTAGTGAATTTAATAAATAATGCGATCAAATATACGCCTGAAAATTCAAATATTTCTTTGAATGCTAGGCGGGTTGAGGATAAAATTTTAATTGAAGTTCAAGATGATGGAAATGGTGTTTTACATCCAGATCAATTGTTTGAGATGTTCTATACGGAAAACAATCGAGGTGGAGATACAAGACGTGGCATGGGTCTAGGTCTATCTTTGTGTAAGTCAATTATTCAATCGCATGGTGGTACGATTTGGGTTGAGAATGTAACGCCTCATGGAGCTTGTTTTAAGTTTGTATTGGATGCAGTGGAGGTAAAGTTGTATGAATAAAGTTCAAATCTTAGTAATTGAAGATGATATTGCGGTTGGGAATTTGATTACGACAACTCTAGAGATGGAAAATTATCAGTTTCGTCTGGCAAAAACAGCGAAGCAAGGAATCATGAATGTGCTTTCTTATAATCCTGACATTATGCTTCTAGACTTAGGTTTACCGGATATGGATGGTTTGGAAGTTATAAAGAAGGTTCGTTCTTGGTCAAATATTCCAATTATTGTGGTTTCGGCAAGAAGTGAAGATCAAGATAAAGTGAAAGCTTTAGATTTAGGGGCCGATGATTATTTGACAAAACCATTTTCAGTAGATGAATTGTTGGCTAGACTTCGTGTAACGATTCGAAGATTGAATAATAGTCAGACCATAAGTGTAAATGAGAGTGTATATGAAAATGGAAATTTGACAATCAACTATGCGCAGGGGTGTGTATATGAGAATGGGCATGAAATCCATTTAACACCAATTGAATATAAATTGTTGTGCGTTTTAGCTAAAAATACCGATAAGGTTTTAACACATAATTATATCATGCAAGAAGTGTGGGGAAGCGTTCAGGGTACAGAGACTCCAAGTCTTCGTGTGTTTATGGCTACATTGCGTAAAAAGATTGAGCCAGACACTTCAAATCCTAAATATATTCAGACGCATGTGGGGGTTGGATATCGCATGTTGCGGCAAACAGAAAAAGCAGATCAAACGAGCGAATCACTATCTTAATAATGGTAGGGTTCGCTTTTAATGTGTGCCGGGCACGGCATGAGTCCAGTTGGAGATAAACCAAGTAAAGTGAGCAATGATATATTTAAAGCAACTTAGAGAAGTATAGATAAAAAATGTTTATAATTATTCAAAAAATAAAAAGGAGAGTAAGACGATAAAATCAGAACTGTCTTACTCTTTAATGAAGTTTATTAGTGTCTTCGCATATTGAAATAGAGTGAAATAATAATTGTGATAACTCCAAATGTGATTAGTGCCATAATGGTTTTATTGATGCATAGAAGAATCAATATACTAAATAGGCTGACAATCGCAAATAGGAATAGTTCAATTTTTAATAGAATGGGATACATCAACAATGAATCGCGAAAACTGATTTTTTCGTATTGTGGTTCATTGTTTTTTAATAGTCTTTTTTCATATATAAATAGAATTTGGCTAAAGAGCACGACAAAAACAAGGTATATGATATTAAAAAAGATTTCTTTTGAGAAGAGTGCACTGCACGTTAAAAACATGACAAGAATGGTTCCAATTCTTGGCAGGTACACGTAATAATTATATTTCATAGAGTATTTTCCTTTCTTTTATTATGCCACAAATCATATCACTTGAAATATACCTATAGGGGGTATATCATTATATCGAGGTGAGATTAATGAGTGAGTGTTGTCATAAAAAGCATAAGCCTAGAGATGAGAAAGAAATCAAACAATTGACGAATCGTCTTCATCGTATGGTAGGACAATTAAATGGAATTGAAAACATGTTGAAGGAGAATCGTTATTGTGGCGACATCTTAGTGCAGGTAGCGGCTGTAGAGAGTGCTTTGCAGGCATTTGGATACATTGTTTTGCAGGAACACTTAAATACTTGTGTTGTTGAGGATGTGCAAAATGGAAATACAGAAATCATGAGTGAGGTTATGGATTTAGTAAAGAAGTTAAAGTAGGTGGTTTTAATGGAAGAAAAATTTGATGTGACAGGCATGACATGTGCGGCTTGTCAGGCTAATGTAACTCGTGTTGTGAGTAAGTTAGATGGTGTGAGTCATTGTGATGTCTCTTTATTATCGAATTCAATGAAGGTTGAATTTGATCAAGATAAGGTGAATGAACAAATGATTTGTGAAGCTGTAAAACAGATTGGCTATGGAGCTAGTGTGCATGGTCAAAAGACAGAGGTTCGTAAAGAATGGCAGGATCGGCAAAATCGAGTGGAATCGGATCAAAGAAGTGCTAAACAAAGATTGATTTTGAGTTTAGTTTTGTTGATTCCTTTACTTCTAATTGCGATGGGTCCTATGGTGGGCCTTCCTATTTTAGAGGGTATGGAATGGATGATGGTTTCAGCCTTAACACAGCTGATTCTATGTCTATTTATATTGTTTATTCAAAGACATTTCTTTATTACAGGTTTTAAGGCTTTAATTAAAAAGTCGGCCAATATGGATTCTTTAGTTGCGATGGGTTCAGGTGCAAGCTTTGTGTATGGCTTAGTCGGTATTTATCAGATGGCCTATTATTTTGGCGTGCAGAATATAGAAATGGCCCATATGGCTATGCATTCTTTATACTTTGAGTCGGCCGCAACAATTGTGACTTTGGTTAGTGTTGGAAAGTATTTGGAGTCTAGATCCAAGGCGAAAACGAGTGATGCCTTAGATAAGTTGGTGGACTTAGCACCAAAAAATGCGACAATCTTAAGGGATGGTAAAGAAATTGTTGTGTCGAGTGAAAGCATTCGAATTCATGATGTAGTTGTAATTCGTCCGGGACAAAGAATTCCAGTAGATGGTAAAGTCATTTCGGGTACAGGTTATGTGGATCAGTCGGCGATTACGGGTGAGAGTCTTCCGGTAGAAAAGAATGTAGGGGATTCAGTCATTTCAGCTACTATGAATGAAAATGGTACTTTTCAGTTTGTGGCTGAAAAAGTAGGTGAAGATACAACTTTGGCTAAGATCATTCAGCTAGTCGATGATGCAGGTAATTCAAAGGCCCCTATTGCTCGTTTGGCAGATAAAGTGAGTGGAGTATTTGTTCCTGTTGTGATTGTCATCGCATTGATTACATTTGTCGCATGGTTAATAAGTGGTCAAACAATTCAATTTGCGTTATCCAATGCGATTAGTGTACTCGTAATTTCTTGTCCTTGTGCCTTAGGTTTAGCTACGCCAGTTGCGATTATGGTAGGTACGGGTAAGGCTGCGGAAAATGGGATTTTAATTAAGTCGGCTGCCATATTAGAACAGCTACATTCGATTGATACGATTGTATTGGATAAGACAGGTACGATTACTTCAGGAAAACCAAGTGTTCAAGGTATTAAAGTATATACAAATATTAGTATGAATGACTTTATTTCAATGGCGGCAAGCTAGAGAGTGGTTCTTTACATCCTTTGGGACAGGCCATTGTGGAGTATGCGAAAGATAAAAATATAAAGCTTCAACAACCTGAACAATTCACAAACATTTCGGGTCGTGGTATTCAGGCTAAGTTAAATGGACATGTGTATTTGGCAGGAAATAAAAGGTTATTAGAAGAGAAAAATATTCAAATAAATCAAAATGTTTTATCAGACTTAGATGCTTATGCAAGTTTAGGTCAAACTCCATTGATTTTTGTGGAAGATCAAAATGTGATCGGTTTAATTAGTGTGGCGGATACCATTCGTAGTACGAGTCAGGTTGCATTAGAACAATTTAAAAAGAAGAATATGCATGTGGTTATGTTGACTGGAGACAATCAAAAAACAGCGAATGCGATTGGTAAATCTTTAAGTGTGGATGAAGTGATTAGTGATGTGTTGCCACAAGATAAGGAGAGTGTAATTCGTAAACTTCAAGAACAAGGTAAGAAGGTTATGATGGTGGGGGATGGTATCAATGATGCGCCTGCATTAATGCGTGCAGATATTGGAGTAGCGATTGGTGCTGGAACCGATATTGCCTTGGATAGTGCGGATGTGATTTTGATGAAAAGCTCTTTATTGGATGTAGTAACGGCAATCGATTTATCAAATGATGTCATCAAGAATATCAAGATGAATTTATTCTGGGCTTTCTTCTATAACATTTTAGGAATTCCAGTTGCGGCAGGCCTATTGTATCCGGCATTTGGACTTCGATTATCACCAATGATTGGTTCTGCATGTATGTCTTTGAGTAGTGTTTGTGTTGTCACAAACGCATTGCGACTTCGTTATTTTAAGCCTAGCATTCAAAGTGAAGAAATAGAAACATACACAATGCATATTGATGGTATGTCTTGTGGACATTGTGCATGGTTAGTAGAGGATGCTTTAAAGAAGGTTCCAAATGTAAAAGAAGTTCGTGTGGATTATAATTTGGGTAAGGCCGATATTGATTATGTGCAACAAGTAAATAAGGTGGCTTTAAAACAAGCAGTTGAAGATGCGGGTTATATTCCCGTTGAATATAAGGAAGAAAAGAAAATGAAAAAAGTAGTAACAGTAGATGGTATGATGTGCATGCATTGTGTGGCACATGTAAAGGATGCCTTAAGCAAAGTGGAAGGCGTAAGTGATGTAGTGGTTAGTTTAGATGAAAAAACAGCTACATTAAATTGCACAGAGAATGTCACAGATCAGATGTTGAGTGATGCCGTGACAAATGCGGGATACACAGTTATTTCAGTAAAATAACGAATCATAAAAATTAAAAAAGTCAAGACTTGTAAGCGGATTCAGAATATTCTATGATAGACGTCGAGGGAGACGCAAAATGGAATGTTTTATTGATGGAAAATCCACTTGCGAAAGAACTTTCTGGAATCGCTTGAATGTTTTGGCTAACTTTCAGCAGAAAGAAATGATAATGGATGGTTTGAAGGTTCGTGTCGCAGAAAGTATGTATTGGATTCAACCAAAGAAAGGATAGTTCGTTTGAATTATTCTTTTTTTTGTCAGTTGGATGATATGAAAAGCTCAATATTTACTTTAAGTAAAGTGTAAATAGATGTTTTTAACATAGATAAAATGTTGTATGGAATTATAATTGATTTGAAATTTATTTGACAGTTGAATCACATGAAAGTATTAATATATGCTTTATATAAAGTATAAATGATTGTTTTTGAAACTAATAAAATGTTGTATGGGATTTTTATTTTTTCTTGTGGAAATACATTTGGTTTATCTGTATAATACAGGTAAAGGAAAGCAACTGGGTGTAGGAAAGTTAACTAGTATTTCTGCTATGGCCATTAAACACATGGCAACATCAATATATAGATAAATATACATAGATCACGTCCTAATATAGATCTGTAGAGAACTCAAGATGTCATCCGTTTAATTCAGAGGAGTAACCATTACTACATCCAGTTGTGATTCCAATTATAAAACTTCAATATGAATCTAAATCGAATTATTCTTTTTATGTATAATTGATTTTTTCTTAGAATAGGGAGGTGCCCAAATGAATGTTTTAGAAGAATTAGAAGAAGCTAAAGCAGTGTATGAAGGATTACAACAAATGTATTCTGGAGAAATGGTTGATGGTGAAACTGTAATGGAAGAGTTGAAAAATAGATATGGATTATAAAAATCTCTATAAATTTTTTGACAGTTGGACAAAATGAAAACGAGTATTTGTTCTTTATGTAAAGATGAAATGCTCGTTTTTAGGTATTTTAAAATGTTGCATGGGATTTTTATTTTTTCTTGTGGAAATACATTTGGTTTATCTGTATAATACATATAGAGAACGACTACTGGAAAAGCAGTGGTTACTCTGAAATAAAATTAATGCTGAAGCACTAATCTTTTTCCATTGTCGGTGGTGATTAGTGCTTTTTGCATTTTTCTATAATCATCAATGTTACTTTTAGTATTTCTACTATGGCAAATAAGCACATAGCAACATTAATATGTAGATATATATACATAAGCTTTCCTCCTGTAAAAAAAATAGAAGGATCTACTTACCTGGAATTCAAGATTCAAGGCTTCAAATCTCCTTAACAAGAGGTAACCACCAACCACATCCAGTAGCCAATTCCAATTATAAAACTTCAATGTG
>ENA-OQAN01001148-OQAN01001148.1-human-gut-metagenome-genome-assembly--contig:-NODE-1148-length-12149-cov-1.623357_pt1 | contig 12149 bp, 15 predicted proteins | sample MGYA00242735_ERZ504527 | MGnify/ENA primary metagenome ERZ504527 (study PRJEB26092, sample SAMD00036230) | human gut metagenome | host: Homo sapiens | study: EMG produced TPA metagenomics assembly of...
GGTCCTTTGATGTCTTTTTGATTTCACCAAAAAATTATCTACATCAAAGTATCTCGCATTCATGGAATTCATCACACCGTATACAACATAGAACATATCTTCCTCTTCACAATAAGTCAGACACGGCGCCCCATATTCCTTTTGCACTCGGCAATTTTTTTCAAGTCAACCGCCTCATCATCAGTCAAAATATGTGTATATAATTCCCAGTGTTTCAAATCTTTTGAATGATAAACCGGAATTCCCGGGAACCATTCAAACGTAGACACTGCCAGATAGTAATCATCCCCTTTTCTGCAAATACATGGATCGGGATTGAATCCCGGAAGTATCGGATTTAAAATCATAGTTTTTTCCCCCTTTTTTGTTAATTCTTCTTTTGCGTCGGAAACCATTTAAAATCGACACACCGCCCTAAATCCCAGCTATCCCAGCCAAGCCATCCGTTTTCATTTACCGTGTCCGTCAAAAGCTTATAACTCCAGTAAAAGTATCCGCTTCCCTTTTGCCATGCCTGAAGCTGTGCATCAGCGACAGCCCGATAGATTTCGTTCTTTTCATCTAAAGTCAATCGTTCCTCTTTTGCACCGTCCACGCCGTTTAACACACTCTGACCGCCTTTGTGTCACATCCGCATGCAAGAGAATTGAACAGACACCACTCTCCACAGATAACCGGGAAATATTTCTCCATCTCCTCAATTTCTTTTTCATAATGTTCTTTCACAAAGCATGTGTATCCTTCTATCGTCTGTTCGCATCCAGCTGCCTCTGCCATCATCAGATACTGATGTGTATCCAGCACAACATCTACATATTTTTCTTCCCGCATAAAATCTTTCCACGCTGTAAGCACAAATCCGTCGTGAATGACAACATATTTTTCTTTTGGCATATATTTTCGTATGCGGTCATACGCTTCCTGATAAAATATCCTTAAAAACGCAAGTGTATTCGGTCCGGAGCCGGCCGCCATCTCCTTGTCGACTGCCGGATAACGGTTTGGGACATCAAACAGCTCCCACACACTTTCTGTGATTGGTTCATTCAGCACTTCAATACCCCACAGCCCCTTTCTTTTGCCGTAACGCTTTGCCAGCCGTTCAAGCACTGTCAGCACAAATTCTACTTCTTCCGGATTTTTAGACCATTTGCACACTCCGCAAATACCTCCGTTGTCAAAGCCATTTTGTCCCTCCGGTGCAGTGTGCAGATCTATCAATATCTGCAATCCATACTTTTCTGCCAGTTAAATGCCTTATCCAGTTCTTCTACGCACCCGATAAACGGTTCTCTGTCTCCAAATATAAAGTATGGCACCGGAATTCGCACAGCCTCCATTCCCATTGCTTTGATTGCCACAAAATCACGCTCCGAAATATATTCTGCACGATGCACCTTGATTCGTGCCTCATATACCTCTTTTGAGAGTTGTCTTGGAAGGTAATACTCATCCTCTGCTGTTGTTCCTGCAAACAGCGCCGGACTCATCCATTTCTCCAGCACAAGCCAGTTTCCTAAATTTACACCTTTGATATACATTTCCATTCCTCCTATTTTTCCGCGCGTTTTTTCAAGTCCGCAATAATTCCGTCAAATTCCCTGTCTAAGTGATAAATTTCATGATAATCAGCCCAGTATATAGACAACAATCGGAATCCACACAAAGCAGATTTCAATGGAAAACAGCGCTGATGCAGACTGTACCGCTTTTTCTCCCGCATAGCCTCCGACTTCCAGGATCAATCCAAGCAACGCCGAACCAACACCATTTCCAATCTTATATCCAAAACTACATGCACTGTTCACAAGCCCTTCTGTTCGGTATCCTGTCTTCCACTCGCCATAATCAATCGTGTCAGATACCATCGCCCACATGGTTGCTCCTCCACATGCATTTCCAATACCACGGATCACACTGGAGACGATGATAATCGCAAGCGAGCCGCCTGAAAAATTCAGCACGAGCATCCCGATAATGTCAAACACAAGGCCGATTGCAAATACATTTCTCTTTCCAAACCGTTTTACAAGCATCGCGATAAAGAACATTCCGCAAATTTGTACAATATTGAAAATTCCGTTGATTGTCCCAACCAGATTTTTGTCCCCTAAAATATCTTTCGCATAGTAAACCGTAGAACCTCCATTTACAGAATACATAAGGAAAAATAATGCAAGCATTCCAGTCATCATCATCCAGTATTTGTTCTTGAACAACGCCTTTACGCCTTCTTTAAACGGAACCTCATCCACAGCTGACTCCGCAGCTCCCACACGCTCTTTTGTTCCAAAGAACGTAAATAAAAAATGCTATGATCGCAATCACACCGAACACACAGAATGTTTTTGTCCATGCTGACGCATTATTTCCAAAATATTCTACAAGCCGTAATGTAAATGTGTTGATCAGCAACGTTCCTGCTGTTGCAAGCAGATTTCGGAAAATACTCAACACTGACCGTTCATACGGATCCTGTGTCATCAGCGCATTGAGCGCAGAGTACGGAACATTGATCGCAGTGTAAATAATCGTTGACACAAGATTATACGTGATAAATACATAAACCAGTTTTGGTGTAGATGTCCACGATGTCGGCACAGAAAACAGCAATACTCCAGATATCGCAAACGGAATACACATACGCAGTATCCAGGATCTCGCCTTCCCAAACCGGGATTTTGTCCGGTCTACAACGACACCCATGATGATATCACTGATACCATCAAAAATTCTTGACACCATCCATAATCGTTCCCACTTGCCAATGCATTACTCCGCATAATCGGTATAATAAAATACAAGAAATGCTGACATTGCCGTATAGATGATATTGCATCCAAAATCTCCACATCCATAGGAAAAACGTTCGACGATTTTTCCCATACTTAACTTTGCCTTCTTATTCATCTTTTGATTCCTCACCTTTCTTCTTTTCAGGTATATTTTTACTTTTTAAAAACATTATTTTTGAATCAACGTTTGTGCACATCTGTTTTTCTTCATTTTTTCTACCTTCTATGCTTATATAGTATCACATTTCTCCCTTGTTCAGTAGGTCTTAAAAAATCTAAAAAAGCGGTCGATATTCTCTTTTTTATATTGTATAATGAGATAAATAAGAAAGAGGTGCATATGACATGAAGGATAACAATTTGGAAAACACTCAGAAAATTTCACATTTATACGAGATTATCGACGTCCCGCAGGCAACCGGTGTAATGTTCCGCACTTCCGTGGACGAGGGAAGCTACATCCCGACGCACTGGCACCGTGCTGTCGAGATCATCTATCTTCTTGAAGGAAAATTGGAAGTAACAATCGAATCTCAGACATTTTTGATGCAGGCCGACGATTGTACACTTATCAATGCAAATATTATGCATTCGACAAAGTGCACACAGCCCAACACTGCTATTTTGTTGCAGATTCCGGTAGAATTTATGGAAATCTACATTTCAAATATTCAACAGTTATTTTCCTATTGGATGAAAACAGCTCTGATCTGGTGCGTCAGACAAAAATGGCACGGTTTAAAGAGACTCTGACACAGATGCAGATTGCAAATGACATCCGGCCAGAGGGATTTATTCTGCGTTTTAACAGTCTGCTGTTTGAGTTGCTGTTCCAGCTGTTACACAATTTCAGCATCCAGCTTTTCCATCAGATCTCAGTCAGAAGAACAAAGACCGTGACCGGCTGGATTTGATCTTAAACTATGTGTCCAAGCACTATGCTCAACCGATCTCACTGAAAGAAATCGCGTGTATAGCCTGTTTACAGACCGGGTATTTTTGCCGATTTTTCAAAAAACATATGGGAATTACTTTCTTAGAATATCAAAATGAGCTGCGCCTTTCTCACATTTACCGTGACCTGATCACAACAGACGACGCGATTCATTTGATTTTAGAACGACACGGATTTACAAATTATAAATTATTCCGCAGAATGTTTCACGAACATTTTGGAGATACGCCGCTGCGGATTCGTAACAAGCACAAATCGCAGCAAAATTAACCTTTTAAAGCAGCAAAAGAAGAGCTTTTTTCAGCTCTTCTCTTTTTCCTATTTCGCTAATTCCTGAAATAATCCTTTCATTGCCGGATAAATTTTTCTAAAATTCTGATAGCGCTCTTCATATTTTGCGACAAGCTCCTGAGACGGTTCCACTGTATCAACTACTTTGACCAATTTTTCTGTCGCTGCCTCTACGCTTTCATACGCTCCACAGCCGACTGCCGCAAGTATTGCCGCTCCATATCCTGGTCCTTCCTCGCTTTCAATAACATCCACTTTCAGATTCATTACATTTGCAATAATCTTTTTCCAAAGTGGGCTCTTTGCCCCGCCTCCGCAAATTTTTGTACGTTCAATCTGAATTCCAAGGCTTCTCGCCACCTCTAATGAGTCGCGAAGTCCAAATGCCACACCTTCTAAAACAGCCTGTGTCATCTCTTCACGTGTCGTGTCCATTGTCATTCCTACAAATGCAGCCCTCGCCAGCGGATCATTATGCGGTGAACGTTCTCCCATCAGATATGGTAGATAGAACACCTGATTTTCACCTAATTTTGTAATATTTTCCTGCTCTTTTTCATATTCTTTTGTCTGCAGAATCTCATCCATCCACCACTTATTGCAGGATGCTGCACTGAGCATGCAGCCCATCAAATGATAATAGCCATCTGCGTGGTCAAACGAATGTAAAGCATTATTTTCATCTACTCCAAACTGTTTACTGGAAATAAAAATTGTTCCGGATGTGCCAAGTGAAAGATTACATCTTCCATCTCCAACTGTTCCTGTTCCGACAGCCGCAGCAGCATTATCCCCTGCTCCCGCAATAACTTTTACTGTCTTAGAAAGTCCTAACTCTTCTGCAATTTCTTGCTTTAAACTTCCGACCACCTCATAGCTTTCGAACAGTTTTGGAAGCTGCTCCTCTCTGATTCCGCAGATGTCTATCATTTCTTGTGACCAACATTTATTTTGGACATCTAACAGTAACATGCCGGAAGCATCTGAATAATCCGTACAAAATGTTCCAGATAATTTGTATGCCAAATAATCTTTCGGAAGCATAATTTTATTTATTTTTGCAAATAGTTCCGGCTCATTTTCCTTCATCCAAAGAATCTTCGCGCTGTAAATCCTGCAAACGCAATGTTCGCTGTGTATTTCGAAAGCGTTTCCTTCCCAATCACCGTATTCAGGTAATCTGTCTCTTTTGTTGTTCTCCCGTCATTCCATAGAATCGCCGGACGAATGACCTCATCCTCATCATCAAGCACCACAAGCCCATGCATCTGTCCACCAAAGCTGATTCCCTGCACCTGACTTTTGTCACAGTCCTTTGTCAATTCCCTGATTCCTTCCATTGACTTTTCAAACCAGTCTTTTGGGTTTTGTTCCGACCATTCCTGGATTCGGAAACGAAAGCGGATACTCCTTTGATACGATGTTTTTATCTTTCCATTTTCATCCATTAAAAGCAATTTTACTGCTGAAGTTCCTAAATCTACACCTATGTATAACATACACTTACTCCTCTATATATTGTGTTTTATTCAAAAAGGGACAGGGCATTTTTCAATTGGGGACGTAGTAAAATTCAATTTTACTACGTCCCCAATTCATTAGCGCCACGGATTTTCTGTTGGATAACGAACCTCTTTCGGCTGATTATATCCGATCTCATCCACTGGCACTCCAATGTATTTAAACACTTCAAACAATGCCTTTCCAAAGTTTCCAAATGCAACTGCTCCGTGATGTGGGAAATTCTTTTCAATCAATACATGGCGGTAAAATCTTCCCATCTCAGGAATTGCAAAAATACCGATTGCACCGAAGGAACGTGTTGCCACCGGAAGCACTTCTCCCTGTGCAATATAAGCACGTAGTTTGTTGTCAGATGTGCTCTGCAATCTGAAGAATGTAATATCTCCAGGCATGATATCTCCTTCCAATGTTCCTGTGTCACTTCTTCCGGAAGTGCTCTTGCCATAATAAGCTGATGTTTCATCTCGCAGAATGACAATTTAGATGCCGCTGTATTTCCGCAGTGGAATCCCATAAATGTATCTTTCTGTGTATAATTGAATTTTCCTTCAATATCTTCTTTATATAAATCTGTCGGAACATTATTGTTGATATCAAGTAATGTCACTGTGTCTTCACTTACAACCGTTCCGATAAATTCACTCAGCGCTCCATAAATATCCACTTCGCAGGATACCGGAATTCCCTGTGCTGTCAGACGGCTATTGACATAACATGGCACAAATCCAAACTGTGTCTGGAATGCCGGCCAGCATTTTCCGGCGATTGCCACATATTCTCTATAGCCTCGGTGTTCTTCCACCCAATCTTTCAATGTCAATTCATACTGTGCTAATTTTGCAAGAATCTCAGGCTTTTTGTTTCCTGCTCCTAATTCTTCTTCCATCTCTTTTACAATTGCCGGAATTCTTTCGTCTCCTGCATGTTTATGGAATGCTTCAAACAAATCCAGCTCTGAGTTTTCCTCAATCTCAACACCTAAATTGTAAAGTTGTTGAATTGGTGCATTACAAGCAAGGAAGTTCAATGGACGTGGTCCAAAGCTGATAATTTTTAAGCTGTTTAGTCCAATGATTGCTTTTGCGATCGGACGGAATTCGTAAATCATATCCGCACACTCTTCGGCTGTTTCAACCGGATATTCCGGAATATATGCTTTTACGTTGCGAAGCTTTAAGTTATAGCTTGCATTTAACATACCGCAATACGCATCTCCACGCCCTTGAATCAGATTGTCTCCTGTCTCCTCCGCTGCTGCGATAAACATTTTTTGGTCCGTCAAAATGTTTTGCAAGCAATGTTTCTGCAATCTCTGGTCCAAAGTTTCCAAGATATACAACTAACGCATTACATCCTGCTTTTTTGATATCTTCTAATGCCTGTACCATATGAATTTCACTTTCTACAATACAAATCGGACATTCATAAATTTCTGCATCTCCATATTTTTCTGTATAAGCTTTCATAAGAGCTGCTCTTCTGTTTACTGATAAACTTTCTGGAAAACAGTCTCTGCTGACTGCCACCACACCGATTTTTAATTTTGGCATATTGTTCATGATTCTTCCTCCATTTTCTTATGACAATGTAATATTTTCACCTTTTAATCCGTTAAATGCACCTGCAATTTTTGCCTCTTCATGTGCGATCAGCCACTTGTTCTTCGCAGTCATCAGGCGATCTTCGCCTTTTTCTTTCAATGCAAATGTAATCTCTGTGTTTGTATCTTTCGGAAGTACAACTACACATCGAAAACCTTTTTCTCCTACGCTGCACGGCGCATAGTGAAGCGTCGTCGCATATACTTCAATCGCAGTCCCTGCCGGAACAAGAAAAGCTTCTACTAAAGAAGTATCGTAAGTGTCATCTTCTTTGATGTCCTGCTGAGCACCCAGCAGTAAAATCAATCCGTAACCGCCACATTTACCTCAGAACTTCTATGATATTCCAGTGCATTTAATGTATGGTTGTGACCGTTGCAATATCCGATTTGGATCGGGAGTCCCCCATACATACTATTTTGAAAATCTCTCGCCACACTAAGTACTTCCAGTTCCTCTACAGACGGCACATAAATGACATCTTCCGGAAGAGGTGTATGCTCCATCTCTCTGATAAGTTCTGCACAATCATACTGAGCAAGCACTTTTCCATATTTCTTAAAAGCTTCATCTGTTATCTTCTGAATTTTCATCCCGCTTCCTCCTGAATTGCTTTATTTCTACTTGCATTTTAGCACCGTTTTTTTGTCGCTTCTTCCAAAAACTTTATCCATGTGATGGCAATTTCTTGTCATTTTCATATTCCCCTCATACAATGATATTCGATTGATTACAGCATATGCTTGCGATATTCACTTGGCAGCATTCCATATTTCTTCTGAAACTCTTTTGCAAATGCCTTTTGATTCGAAAATCCATGTTTTGCCGCAATCTCACTGATTGTCTTGTCCGTTTTGACAAGCTCCTGATAAGCATACTCTACACGCACACTTTGTAAATACGCTTTATAATTGATCTTTGCATACTTCTGAAACATTTTGATAAATACGTCGGCGAATACCCAAATATCTCTGCAATATACTCCAACGATAATTCTTTTTGATAATTATCTCGGATATAGGAAGTAATCGATGAAAGCCGATTCAACTTCCTGTGATTTTTCACCATATCCTCACTCACTTCATTAATGCGATACTGTGTGATCATGAGGTACATAAGCATGTAGAACTGACTTTGTACTTGAAACTCATATCCGCATGCTCTCTTGACGTAATTCTCATACATATTCTGAATTAATTCCATCATCTGACTGTCGTCCACACCAGGTTCATGGGAAAACAATACAAATCGTTCCTCAGAATAGTAATTTTCAAACGTTGCCATTGGAATCTGCAGTACTATCGTCAGATTCGGTTTCGGTGAAAAAACAGAGTGAACCTCATTCGAGTTCACGATAATAAATTCTCCCCGCTTTGAGCGGCACTTTTTTCTCATCTAAAATAAATGTAAGACTCCCTTCAAACACGGCAAAAATTTCAATTGAACGATGCCAGTGTCTGTCCCTCACATAATTTCCTTCTTTGCCCTCAAACACAAACAATTTGAATGGCAGATCTTCATTTGGTACGACAAGCTCATGTTTATACGCTGTCTCTTTTTCCATATTTTCTCACCTTCCCCCTTTCCTACTTTCTTTTCATACTGCGAATCATCTGTTTCGTCTCTTTTGATATCTTTAAAGATTCGGTAATCTTTTGCAGCGCTTTATTGTATGTAAAATCATCCAGGTTGTTTTTCTTCAAATATGCCATCGTCTCATCGGGAAGCTTAATATAATAAATAGAAACTGCCCATGCGACTGCCATTTTTACATAATAGTCTTCATTCCGTATCTGGTCAAGCAGAGCGAGGCCTTCTTTTACATGCTCTCGATCAGTATAATAATCGAGCAGCATGACAACACCAAACCGAATATAATACGGTCTTGCATCTTTCAGATACGGTACGATAAATTCCCACATCTCCTGCGGATATTGTTTCGGCAGCTTCAGTCCCGCACAAAAACTGTCACATACCGCCCAATTATCAATCTTTGGGAGAAACTGTTCCACTTGAATAAGTATCTCTGAAAGTTCTGCTTTTATATATCCGATTACCAGTCCCTGCAGCATAATCTCTTCAAAGCTGTCATCTTTTGCCTCTTCCAAATAAGTTCGCCAATCTGTTTTTGCAAGCTCTTTTGCAAGTTTTCGAAGCTTTGGGATTCTCACTCCAAGCATATTTTCTTTCGGAACATTCGGTGTCAATTTTGCCATAAACGCACGAAAGTCTGGCTCTGCCAGACTTTCTAATCTCATTCGGATATTCATCTTACTCACCGCCAAGCTTGCTTGCCGCAAACCATCCTGCCGCAAATGTAACTACGCTTATCACAATTATAATCACAGAAACACCGCTCCAGTCTGTCTTTAACAGAATTGCAATTGGAGATGCAAGAATCAGACCGATGATCGCATAATATGCATGAATCTCTGCCTTCGAGAAAATAAACTCAATGATTTTCGCAATCAGGAATATTCCTATTACTACACCAATTCCAAACGGTGCAAGAATACCGACACCTGTTAAAAGTCCATTCATGTCAAATGCCATAAGTGCATCAATAAAATTATTAATTGCTTTCAAAATCGTATCATAATATCCAAGCAGCATCAGCATCATGGAACCACTGACTCCCGGTACTACCATCGTCGCTGCTGCAATGACACCGACTCCAAACAGCTTCACTACATTAATTACATTGAAACTTACATCTGCTGCATTCCCACTTGTCTCTCCCATCACTGCCATCAAGATTACAATTCCAAAAAATGCCAAAAACGGAATGATCTTTCCGACTGTCACCGCATGTCCCTTCACTTTTTTAAAGATAAACGGAAGACTTCCTGCAATCAGACCGCAAAACGCAAAATTCGTCGGAATCGGATATGTCTCCAGCAGGAACTCAAACAATCTTGACAATGCGACAATCGCAATTCCCGCTCCGATAAAAATTGGGATTAAAAGTTTCATACCTTCCTTGAATTCTTTTTTCAGATGTGTAATGGCATGGATCAGCCGGTCGTAAAGTCCCATGGCAACCATCATCGTCCCACCGCTCACACCAGGAATAATGTTAGCAATCCCCACTACCATTCCCTGTAATACTTGCTTTAACATGTTTTAATCTCCTTACGCTCTTCTATGTATGTTTTCAGAAACGAAATCAACATTTCCATCTCTTGTCTTGTTCCAATCGAAATCCTTAAATAATCTTTGATTCTGGAACCTCCTAAAAATCTAACATAGATGTCCTCTTTTTTCAAGGCTTCAAACAATTCTTTTGCGTCGAATTCAGGATGCTTTGCAAAGATAAAGTTAGATCTGGAATCCGGAAATACAAATCCAAGCGCAGAAAGTTCCTTTTTTGACCACTCTCTAGTCTCTATGATCTTTGCTGTCTGCTCTTCAAAGTATATTCTGTCTTTCACTGCCTCCACGCCACAGACCAGCGACGTCTGATTCATCGTATAAGAATTGAAAGAATATTTCGCATCATTGAGATATTTGATCAAGGTCGGATTGCTGATGGCATAACCAATACGCATTCCTGCCATAGAACGAGCTTTCGAAAATGTCTGCACGACAATCAGATTGTCATATCGGTCAATCAGCTCCATCGCCGATTTCCCCGCAAAATCAATATACGCCTCATCCACAATCACGATCACATCCTGATTGTGCTGCAGAATATCCTCCACAAAATCCAACTCTTCATAGATTGAAGTCGGAGCATTCGGATTCGGGAAAATAACACCGCCATTTTCTTTGTAGTAATCTTCTTTTACAATACGGAACTGTGAATCAACCTGTGGACACTCATATGGAATCCGGTAAAGCTCTGCCCACACTTTGTAAAAAGAATAGGTAATATCCGGAAACAAAATTGGTTTTTGGGAATTGAAAAATGTGAGAAAACACATTGCCAGCACATCATCCGAGCCAACCCCCACAAATACCTGTTCATCCTTCACACCATAATATTCCGCCAATGTATGTACGAGTTCTCCTGCCGTTGGATCCGGATAACGGCGCATCAGGTCTGTATCCATATTCTGAAGCGCCGTGCGCACTCCCGGCGCCGGCGGATACGGATTTTCATTTGTATTCAATTTGATCACATTTCCCTGTGGCTGTTCTCCCGGAACATACGGCTCTACTTTTCTGATATTGTTTTCAAATACTCTCATCTTTTTTATCCTCCTTTAGTAAGATACTCTTTTGTCAAGTTCTTTAAATTTCGGCAGTGAATTTACAATGGTCTCATGCGATACGCAATATGCGATACGCACATATCCAGGACATGCAAAAGAACTTCCCGGAACGATCAGTATATTATATTTTTTCGCCGCCTGACAGAACGCCTTCTCATCTGCCACCGGTGATTTCACAAACAGATAAAAAGCTCCTTCCGGCTTAATGCATTCAAATCCAAGCTCTGACAAACCGTTGTAAAGTGTCTCTCTGTTTCTGTCATAGTAAGAAATATCTGTCTTTTCATTCAAACATCTTTTTACAACCTTCTGCTGCAAGTCGGTGCGTTGACAAACCCTAAAAATACGTGTCGCCACACTCGCCGCTGAAATCAAGTCTTCACTGTCTGCCGCTTCATCCGGAATCACAAGATACCCAATTCGTTCGCCCGGCAGCGAAAGCGATTTGCTATAAGAATAACCGACAATTGTATTGTTATAGTATTTTGTCAGATATGGTACCTCCACACCATCATATGCCAGTTCACGATACGGTTCATCGGAAATCAGATAGATATCTGTTCCAAATTCTTTTTGTTTTTCTTCCATGATAGCAGCCAGCTTTTGAATCGTCTCCTCTGAATACACAACTCCGGTCGGATTATTCGGTGTATTTACGATAACCGCCTTCGTCTTTGCCGTAATCTTCTGCTCAAACTCATCAAGTTTCGGCTGGAAATTTTCTGTATTAGGAGAAACCTCAACAAGCACACCATCAAAATTTGCTGTG
>ENA-OQAN01001149-OQAN01001149.1-human-gut-metagenome-genome-assembly--contig:-NODE-1149-length-12145-cov-2.133633_pt1 | contig 12145 bp, 15 predicted proteins | sample MGYA00242735_ERZ504527 | MGnify/ENA primary metagenome ERZ504527 (study PRJEB26092, sample SAMD00036230) | human gut metagenome | host: Homo sapiens | study: EMG produced TPA metagenomics assembly of...
AGCCTGCTGGATCATGTGGTTATTATTGATGGAACCCGCGTATTGTTGAATGAATCGGTAAAGACGATCTGTGAGAAACTTTATTTTGTAGAGCAAGGAATGAATGAATCGACGGATACAGCATTGTATGTTCAGCCGTCCGTCCAGGGAAACAGCGTAATTTTTCCGAATACGTATAATGAGGAAACGAATCTGAACCTGGAAGTATTATTTAACGCTATGCTGACAGAGAGAGAAAAAATGCAATTTCTGTTTAACAAGTAATACAAACACACTATGGATACGAATAAATTCTTTAGCTTTTTGCGTATTGCAATGGTAATGAAACGCGAGATTATGGAAAATTGGAAAACAAATCTTTATCGTCTGATCGGAATTTATGCTGCATTTGCATTGGTAATGGTGCTCACAATGTCGAAACAGGTGACGTATAGTGATTCTCAAATGGCTTTTCAGCATTATTGTTCTAATATAATGGGAACCTTTGCTTTTATCATCGGTATTTTTGGCATTGTCTATGCTGCTAACATTATGGAAAATATGATTACAAAAGAAAAACGTATCGCTTTTCTGATGCTTCCGGCAACTATGATAGAGAAATTTGTAGCACGATTCTTGATTGTTACGGTAGGATTGGCTGTGGCTGTCTTTGTTGCGGCGTCATTGGCGGAAATTACCCGTTATCTGTTACTTCCTTTATTTAATGTGCCTGAAACATTCCATCAATCTGTTTTGTATAACCTTCTTTCTATGGCTTCGGTAGATGGTGAGCAGATATATAGGGGATCAGGCTATGCTATGAATATGCCGTACCAGAATTGGTTGGGTGAATTGTGCGGATGGGCTTTCCTGTTATGGTCACATTCATTGTATATTCTAGGGGGAAATTATTGGTATAAGAAACCTTTTTTCAAGACATTGGGTGCTTTGATGCTTATTTCTATTCTGTTTTCTGTTTTATCGGTGCACATTCTTTCATGGATAGGAGATGACAATATGCGCAGTTTTTCTGAGTGGCTGGAAACTAATTTCCAGTGGATGACATTAAACAAGTTACTTTCGTTAGGAGTAGCGTTTTTCAGTGCATTCACTATGTTTAACTGGTGGCTGAGTTACCAGCTTTTACCCGTTCGCAAGTTGTTAAACCTAAATTCCGTTTGCTATGAAATTTAAAGAAAGTAAATCCATTTACTTGCAGATAGCCGACCGGATAAATGATGAAATCCTGCAAGGACAATATGCCGAGGAAGGGCGTATTCCGTCTGTCAGAGAATACGCCGCCACGGTGGAGGTGAATGCAAATACAGTGGTCCGTACGTATGATTACCTTCAAGGACAAGAGATTATTTATAATAAACGCGGTATCGGTTATTTTGTATCGGCAGGGGCTAAAGACCGGATTATCACTTTGCGTAAAGATATATTTCTGCATGAAGAATTGCCGGAGTTTTTCAGACAAGTGAGTGCATTGGATATTCCCATAAAGGAAATAGAGAAGATGTACAAGGAATATCTGACCCAACAATAACACAACACATATATGGAACAATGCAGACATGGCATCGGTTGAATAAAGAAATCCCGGCAGAGTGGCGCTCGTCGGGATTTCTTGTATTTGTTCACTTGTTTGCTATAAAAATAGTAGTCCAGTATAACCATTCGGTTTGCAGCTCGAAGGATATCGGGGTTGATGGATCGGATATTATCTTTAGGATGATGGTAATAGCCACCTCCTAATGCCCATAAATCAATGCATGGATAACCGGCTTTCATAAAAACAGCACCATCTGTACGAGGACGAGTCAGGAAATGAGTTTCATTAGTGAACAGACGTCGATGCACATACATAGCATTGGCTTTTTGGGACAGTTTGGCCAATTCGGGGTATTTATAGTGGTAGTTCGCCCCTAACATCTGGCCTACACCCACCTGCTCCAGATTCAGGATTGCTATTACTTTATCCTTTGGTACAAGAGGATGATTAGTATAATAAGTGCTACCGGTGAGTCCGGCTTCCTCGCCGTCCACACTCATGAAAATGATGCTGCGTTTGGGTTTTATCTTTGATTTTGCCAGTGCTTCGGCTACTCCCAGCATGGCGGCGGAGGAAGAATTGTTGTCATTCGCTCCTTCAATAAGGAAAGGAATCATTCCCAAGTGGTCCAGATGGGCGGAAATGATTACATATTCATTGCACAGTATAGGGTCACTGCCTTTGATCATACCCAAAATATTTTTTCCAGTAGCATTGGGATTATAGGTAGCATTCATTTTGATGTGGGCTCTCTTTCCGGTATGGAAAGAGGCAGGCTTCTGAGTCTTATAAATCTGCCGGATAGTCTCTTTATAAGTCTTGCCTGTTCCCCTGAAAATATCATTAACCACAGTGTCTGTAACATGACAATAGACAAATCCTGGATTATAGGGGGCATTTGGACCGGGAACCCATTTGTATAACAAGCCTGCCGCACCATGGGTTACGGCATTGTTCAGCTTGGTTTGGTGCAAAGTATGTTTGTACCACATGGTCAGTGAATCGGGGTTACGGCTTATATTGGGTGTTTCTCCCTCCACCAGCACAATCTTGCCTTTTACATCTATATCTTTGTAATCATCATATGCTAATTCGGGTGCTGTAACGCCAAATCCGGCGTATACCACATCGGCTGTCACTTCCCCGTCACTGGTCATTCCTCCGGCAAACCAACCATCTGCCCAAGGATATGTCTTAGAGATCCATACAGTTTTTTTCTTGCCTTGGGTGACAGGAAATAGGATATCCATAGTGCTTCCCGGTTGTATTTCCACACAAGGGTGGGGGAATAGCTGTATGTAGGAACCATTCTCACCACCGGGTATCAGTTCCCACTCTTTAAAATATCCTTTTACGATATCTACAGCTTTAGCCATTCCGGGCGAACCTGCGAGTCGTCCTCCAAGGCTGGGTCTGAAAGTTGCTTTACATAACCGAAAATCTTTTCGGTAGTGATGTTATGATGCATGGCATCAAGGTACATTTCTTCATCAGTCATGGTGGCTGTTCTTTTTTGGGCGGATGAGGACAGAGAGCCCAATGCTAGAATTGCAGATAACAGAAGGATTCCTTTTTTCATGTTGTTCTATTGATTTAAGATTTGGTTCTAAAGATAAAAAGAAAAGATCAGATTCCTGTTTATCTTCTGGTAAAAATCTTAAGTTCATATTTCTTGATATAAATCAAACCGTTGCATCGTGAAAAGTCCGTACCTTTGCACCCCGAAAATCAAAGATGATAAGTGGACGTAATTCAAGAACCGAGGAGCATACGAAAGAACCTAGCCAGACTGGCGGTTCCTATTTTCATTGAAACATTACTGATTATGATGCTGGGTGCAGTGGATACCGTGATGCTGAGTCAGTATTCAGACAATAGTGTGGCTGCTGTAGGGGTGGTCAACCAGCTCATTATGTTTGCTTTCCTGATATTTGAGGTGATCAATATAGGAACTTCCGTACTCTGTTCGCAATATTTGGGAGCAAGAATGCACAAGAATATGGTGCAGGTGGTGGGAGTATCATTGATACTCAATCTGGCGTTCGGTTTATTCGTTAGTGCCATTTTACACTATGGAGCCACTTTCCTGTTGTCCATGATGGGGCTTCGTTCCGACTGATGGAATATGGAGTGAGTTACATGGAGATAGTAGGGGCATTCGCTTTTTTTCAAGCCATATCTCTGACTATTTCTGCCTCTTTGCGCAGTGCCAATAAAGCAGTTTATCCCATGATGGTAACGGTAGTTGTAAATATTCTGAATATCATTGGTAACTATTCGCTGATTTTTGGTAAGTTCGGTATGCCGGCTTTGGGAGTGGAAGGTGCTGCTATTTCTACTGCATTTGCCCGAGGGGTATCTATGGTGATACTTTTTGTGATTCTTTTCCGTAAACATATTCCCAGATTTCCGTTATCCTATTTTCGCCCCTTCCCGTTTGTCGAGCTGAAAAACCTGTTGAAAATCGGAGTCCCTTCGGCCGGAGAAAATATGTCCTACAGTTTCTCTCAGGTAGTATTGACCTATTTTATTAATATGTTGGGGAATGAAGCGCTGGCTACTCGTACCTATGTGGTGAATATAGTGATGTTCGTTTATTTTGTTTGCTATTGCCATGGCACAAGGCGGAGCCATCTGTATTGGTCATTTGGTAGGTGAGAGGAAACTTCATGCAGCTTATCTGTTGGGCAAATATGTGATGCGTATTTCTATTTTGGTTTCTTTAGTTTTATCCTGTATCTGGGCTTTGATGGGGCATACTTTGTTTAGCTGGCTGACGGATAATCCGGAAATTATCCGTTTGGGTACTATTATCCTGTTTATTGATGTGATTTTGGAAGTGGGCCGGGCTATTAATATTTATGCGACGAATGCTTTACGTGCAACGGGTGATGTGAATTATCCGTTTTATGTAGGATTTGTTGTTCAGTGGAGTGTTGCCGTAGGTTGTGGTTTCTTGTTCGGTTATTCGATTGGGGATGGGGCTGGTAGGTATGTGGTGTGCATTTGTGCTGGATGAAAATCTTCGTGGTATTATCTTTGTACAGCGTTGGAATAGTCTGAAATGGACTAAAAAGGGATTTGTGAAATAAATCTTCATTTTCGCAAACTTTATGCATCTTCAGACCGTTAAACTCAAGAAAAAGAATTAATTTTGCAGTCTGATAATTATCAAAGAATATAATATGGAGCTCGATTTACTCACGGCAATATCACCTATTGACGGTCGATACAGAGGAAAAGCGGGAGCTTTGGCCTCTTATTTTTCTGAATTTGCACTCATCAAGTACCGTGTGCAGGTAGAAATTGAATACTTTATCACTCTGTGTGAACTACCGTTGCCACAGCTGAAAGACTTTGATCATGCACGTTTTGATGCATTGCGCGCTATTTATAAGAACTTTTCAGAGGCTGACGCACAGCGTATTAAAGAGATAGAAAGTGTAACAAACCACGATGTAAAGGCTGTAGAATATTTCATCAAAGAAGAATTCGATAAGTTGGGCGGAATGGAGGAATGCAAAGAGTTTATTCATTTCGGATTGACATCACAGGACATAAACAATACCTCTGTACCTTTGTCTATAAAGGAGGCATTGGAACAAGTATACTATCCGCAAATTGAAGAGCTGATTGCCCAGTTGACTACATACGCTGAAGAATGGGCAAATATCCCTATGTTGGCAAAAACACATGGACAGCCTGCTTCTCCGACTCGCTTGGGTAAAGAAATCATGGTTTTCGTTTATCGTCTGAATCGTCAGCTGGCTGTATTGAAAGCTTGTCCTGTCACAGCTAAATTCGGTGGTGCGACGGGTAACTACAATGCGCATCATGTAGCTTATCCCGAATATGACTGGAAAGAATTCGGTAATAAGTTTGTAGCAGGAAAGCTGGGATTGGAACGTGAGGAATATACTACTCAGATCTCTAATTATGATAATCTGGGAGCCATTTTTGATGCGATGAAACGCATCAATACCATTATGATTGACATGAACCGCGACTTCTGGCAGTACATCTCTATGGAATATTTCAAGCAGAAGATTAAAGCGGGTGAAGTAGGTTCCAGTGCCATGCCGCATAAGGTGAATCCTATTGATTTCGAAAATGCTGAAGGTAATCTAGGTATGGCAAATGCTATTTTGGAACACCTTTCTTCTAAGTTGCCTGTTTCCCGCTTGCAACGTGACTTGACAGACTCTACTGTGTTGCGTAACGTCGGTGTACCTTTCGGTCACATTGTGATTGCTATCCAAAGTTCGTTGAAAGGTCTGCGCAAACTGTTGCTGAATGAGAAAGCAATCTATGCCGACTTGGATAATTGTTGGAGTGTGGTGGCGGAAGCTATCCAGACAATTCTGCGCCGCGAAGCCTATCCTCATCCGTATGAGGCATTGAAAGCTTTGACCCGTACAAACCAGGCTATCACAGAAGAGTCTATTAAAGAATTTATAGAAACACTAAATGTAAGCGAAGACATTAAAAAGGAACTGCGGGTAATTACACCGCATAATTATACAGGTATTTAAAAAATAGTTAGTTAGATTTTAATCCAAAAAGCCCGAGAGGGCGTTATACATTAATTAAAAAATAAAAGGAAAACCATGAGTACAGAAAATGAAAGCAGACAAGAAGGTGCTGCAAATGAAGAAAACCAGAATGTAAGCCGTGATGGTGGTTATAAGTCTTATAACAGAGACAGTAATTACAACAGATACAACAACGACGGCGAACAGCGTCCTTATCGTCCTCGTACGAACAGCTATAATCGCGAAGGTGGAGACCGTCCCTACCGTTCTTCTTATAACAACGGTGACCGTCCTTCCTATAATCGCTATAACAATAACGGAGACCGTCCGCAACGTCCCCGCTTTAATCCTAACAGTGAGGATGGAGGAGACCAACGTTCATACCGTCCTCGTACAAATTATAATCGTGAAGGTGGCGAGCAGCGTCCGTATACTCCGCGCCCTCGTTTTAATAATAGTGAGGAAGGTGGTGAGCGTCAATATCGTCCCCGCACAAACTATAATCGCGAAGGGGGTGAGCAGCGTCCTTATACTCCGCGTCCCCGTTTTAACAACGGTGAAGGGGGTGAACAGCGTTCTTACACTCCGCGTCCTCGTACCGGCGGTTATAATCAAGGCGGTGACCGTCCTTATCGTCCTCGTACCGGCGGTTATAATCAAGGCGGCGACCGTCCTTATCGTCCTCGTACCGGTGGTTATAATCAAGGTGGTGGATACAATCGTCCCTATCGTCCCCGTACAGCTGATTATAACCCGAATGCAAAGTATAGTCTGAAGAAACAGATTGAATATAAAGATATATTGACCGATCCAAATGAGCCGATTCGTCTGAACAAATTCTTGGCTAATGCAGGTATATGTTCCCGTCGTGAGGCTGATGAGTTTATTACAGCAGGTGTAGTCAGTGTAAATGGTGAAGTGGTAACCGAATTAGGTACTAAAATCAAGCGTACTGACGAAGTGAAGTTCCATGACGAACCGGTAAGTATTGAACGCAAAACTTATATTTTGTTGAATAAACCGAAGGATTGTGTGACTACTTCTGATGATCCTCAGGAACGTAAGACTGTAATGGATTTTGTGAAAGGTGCTTGTAAGGAGCGTATTTATCCTGTTGGGCGTTTAGATCGTAATACTACCGGTGTGTTATTGTTAACTAACGATGGTGATTTGGCTTCCAAGCTGACTCATCCTAAGTATTTGAAGAAGAAGATTTATCATGTATATTGTGATAAGAATGTAACCAAGGCAGATCTTGACCAAATTGCAGCAGGTGTGACATTGGATGATGGAGAGATTCATGCAGATGCCATCAGCTATGCATCGGAAACAGACAAATCACAAGTCGGTATTGAAATCCATTCCGGAAAGAACCGTATTGTGCGTCGTATTTTTGAATCCTTGGGATATAAGGTGATCAAGCTGGACCGCGTTTATTTTGCTGGTCTGACTAAAAAAAGGTTTGCGCCGCGGTGACTGGCGTTACCTGACTGAACAAGAAGTGAACATGCTCCGCATGGGCTCATTTGAATAATAAACAATAAAGAGACAAAACAATGGAAAAAATTAGTAGAACAAAGATTGTTGACCTGCTGAAGTGCCGTGATTTTGGTGCGATGGTCAATGTAAAAGGTTGGGTTCGTACCCGCCGCGGTAGCAAACAGGTAAATTTTATCGCCCTGAATGACGGTTCTACAATAAATAATGTGCAGATTGTTGTTGATTTGGCAAACTTTGACGAAGAAATGTTGAAGCAGATCACCACCGGTGCATGTATCAGTGTGAACGGTGAGTTGACCGAATCCATTGGCTCTGGTCAGGCAGCCGAAGTTCAAGCGCGTGGAATCGAAGTATTAGGTACTTGTGATAACACTTATCCGTTACAGAAGAAAGGTCATACGATGGAGTTTCTTCGTGAGATCGCTCACTTGCGTCCCCGTACCAATACATTTGGAGCTGTATTCCGCATCCGCCACAACATGGCTATCGCTATCCATAAGTTCTTCCATGAACGTGGTTTTTTCTATTTTCATACACCTATTATCACAGCGTCTGATTGTGAAGGTGCGGGACAGATGTTCCAAGTTACTACCAAGAACCTTTATGATTTGAAGAAGGATGAAAACGGAGCGATTATTTATGATGATGATTTCTTTGGCAAACAAGCCAGTTTGACGGTATCTGGACAGTTGGAAGGTGAATTGGCTGCTACTGCTTTGGGGGCTATTTATACATTTGGTCCTACATTCCGTGCGGAGAATTCTAATACGCCGCGTCACTTGGCTGAGTTTTGGATGATTGAACCTGAGGTTGCGTTCAATGATATTACTGATAATATGGATTTGGCCGAAGACTTTATTAAATATTGTGTACAGTGGGCGCTTGACAACTGCTATGATGATGTGAAGTTTTTGAACGACATGTTCGATAAGGGATTGATAGAACGTTTGCAGGGCGTGCTGAAGGAGGAATTTGTCCGTCTGCCTTATACGGAAGGTATCAAGATACTGGAGGAAGCTGTAGCAAAAGGTCATAAATTTGAATTCCCGGTATATTGGGGAGTAGACTTAGCCTCTGAACACGAACGTTATTTGGTGGAAGAGCACTTTAAACGTCCTGTAATCCTGACAGATTATCCGAAAGAAATCAAGGCATTCTATATGAAGCAGAATGAGGATGGCAAGACTGTCCGTGCAATGGATGTCTTATTTCCGAAGATTGGCGAGATAATAGGTGGTTCTGAACGTGAGGCTGATTATGACAAACTGATGACCCGTATCCAGGAATTGGAAATTCCGATGAAGGATATGTGGTGGTATCTGGATACCCGTAAGTTTGGTTCATGTCCTCATTCTGGTTTTGGACTTGGTTTTGAGCGGCTGTTGCTGTTTGTTACCGGTATGACCAATATTCGTGATGTGATACCTTTCCCACGTACTCCGCGTAATGCTGAATTCTAATTGTTGGAAATAATAATTCAAAAAATCCTGCCCTATAACATAGAGCAGGATTTTTTTTTGTATTTAACTGTAAAAAAGTTATTTAAAAAGCAGGAAGTTTGAAAAAATTTCTAATTTTGTATATCCACATTACGCAATTTGTTAACTAAATATATACAACTATGAAACGGAAAAAATTATTCCTACTGATGATAGCATTCTTGCTTATCGGTACTTCGCGTGTAGTGGGACAGGAAAAATCGGATGTAACCCCTGTCAACTTGAAAGGAATTTGGCAGATGTGCTTTTATGTATCAGGGACTCCTCAGGTACCGGGTGAGTTGAAACCAAGTAATTCTTTTAAAATTTTGTCTGATGACGGCAAGTTTACCAATATGACCATGATTCCTAATCATGGAGCTATTATTATTGGTTCCGGTACCTATCGGCAGACTGCTCCTAATGCTATACAGAGCATGTGGAGAAAAACTTGCATCTTCCACAATTGGTAGGTGTGGATAATATTTTGGAATTTGAGATGAAGGGGGGAGATGTCATGGTGCTGAAGTTTTTTGTGAAAACGGATAAGGATGGAAATGAAATCAATTCCTGGTATTATGAAACTTGGAAACGAGTGAAAATGCCTCCTGTTTATCCAAAGGATTTGGTCAGATAAGTTTGAATCTTTGTTTATAAACAAAGAATAGTCATTTTTCGGGCTACGCTTTCATTTTTTGAAAGTGTGGCCCTATTTATTTTATACATGATATTTGTCTGACGAAACAAGTGTACTTGCTATTATGGTGGGATATGTGTCCTATTTATATGATTACTTGTTTGGATACTTAAATGAAAGATGCTTATGTACTAATTTTCTTCAATAAAATGATGTAATGAGTAACTGCTACCTGTTTGCAGGTTGCTTAAATATAAGGTAAAACTCCTGTAATCTCTTCTTAATTTGCACAGAATTTCAAAAAATGTGCTATTCTTCATCACTTTTATGCCTTTTCAAGAACAAAGATTGGAAATAATCGTTAACTTTGTCGCCAATAACAGAAATAGAAAAGGAGATTAATGTCTAAACTTTATATAATAGCGGGGTGTAACGGAGCCGGTAAAACGACCGCTTCGTACACGGTATTACCCGAAATTTTAGAGTGCCGCGAATTTGTCAATGCCGATGAAATCGCTAAGGGACTTTCTCCTTTTAACCCCTCAAGTGTGGCTATCGAAGCCGGGCGACTGATGCTGAAACGTATCGGAGAGTTACTGTCGGCCGGAGTTAGCTTTTCTGTTGAAACCACATTGTCCACCCGTTCTTATATCAATCTTATCCAGCAGGCACAAAATCAAGGATATAGTGTCAGCCTTATTTATTTTTGGCTGAATTCGCCTGAATTGGCTATAGAGCGAGTGAAACAGCGTGTTGCCAATGGAGGGCATGATGTGCCTGCTCCCATTATCCGTCGTCGTTATCGTTCGGGGTTGGAAAACTTTTTCCGTATTTATATGCCTTGCGTGGATTATTGGATGCTTGCGGACAATAGCTGCACACCGCGTGTTATTGTGGCGGACGCTTCCGTTTGGGAGATGAGGCCCATATCTATAATCAAGAACTTTTTACTAAAATCAGAAGTTATGTCAACTGAAGAAGAATATAAGGAATTAAGTGCGAAGTTGCGTTATGGTTTAGAACTAGCGGAACAGCGGTTGATAGAGGAAACTGCACGGCGCGAAGGGACATTGTGTTATGGTCGTCCCGATGGAAAAGTAGTCCGGATCTCAGCAACTGAACTTTTAAAGCTTCGTCAGTCCAGTGGAAACAATGCGGCATCTGTGGCTGTGTGTACTTGCTCTGAGATGGAGAGTGGCTGGAATCGTTGAAAATAGAATGAATAACTGTATATGTATAGGGAAGAATCAAAATCTCTTCCCTATGTTTTTAGTCCGTTATTCAAAGCTAGATGTGGTTATATCAGCCTTTTGTATGCGAATAGCAAGAGGAAAAAATATCTTAATTTATTTGTCAGTTCAAAGAAAAGCCGTACCTTTGCAAGCCGATTATTATCAAAAGTTTATAAAGGATTAATTCTTAGCGTGTTAATAGTTCTTTGTCCGGGAACGGTTAGAAACGCTGAGAAGAATTGTTTTTTAGTAGTTAACATTTAAAAAAGAATTTAAGAGTGGATACTTTAAGTTACAAGACCATTTCTGCAAACAAAGAAACAGCTCATAAAGAATGGGTTGTTGTCGACGCAACCGATCAGGTCGTAGGCCGTCTCGGTTCGAAAGTTGCGAAACTGTTGAGAGGAAAGTACAAACCAGACTTTACCCCTCATGCTGACTGCGGTGATAATGTTATTATCATTAATGCAGACAAAGTGAAATTTACCGGAAACAAGTGGAACGACAAGGTTTACTTGCGCTATACAGGTTATCCCGGTGGTCAGAGAGAAATGACTCCTGCTCAGTTGATGAAGAAACCTAACGGTGAAGAAAAACTGTTGAAGAGAGTAGTAAAGGGTATGCTTCCTAAAAATCGTCTGGGAGCACAGTTGCTGGGCAATTTGTATGTTTACGCTGGTAGTGAACACAAACATGAGGCTCAGACTCCGAAATCAATTGATATAAACTCACTTAAATAATAAAGAATGGAAGTAGTAAATGCATTAGGCAGACGTAAACGCGCTGTAGCACGCGTGTTCGTAAGCGAAGGTACAGGAAAGATTACTATTAACAAGAGAGACCTTGCACAGTACTTTCCATCAACTATTCTTCAGTATGTAGTAAAACAGCCTTTGAACAAGCTAGAGGCTGCTGAAAAATATGATATCAAAGTAAATCTTTACGGTGGTGGTTTTACAGGACAGTCACAGGCTTTGCGTCTGGCTATCGCTCGTGCGCTGGTTAAAATCAACCTGAAGATAAAACGGCTCTTCGTTCAGAAGGCTTCATGACACGTGACTCTCGTTCTGTAGAACGTAAGAAACCGGGTCAGCCCAAAGCACGTCGTAGATTCCAGTTCAGTAAACGTTAATATCCGGTTTTACTTTGGAACTGGTTAAGAAGCGTTTAGTATCTAACCAGCGGGACTCTACTTGGTAGCGGACTACCCGATGGTTGGTTGAGATAAACAA
>ENA-OQAN01001150-OQAN01001150.1-human-gut-metagenome-genome-assembly--contig:-NODE-1150-length-12135-cov-2.006829_pt1 | contig 12135 bp, 9 predicted proteins | sample MGYA00242735_ERZ504527 | MGnify/ENA primary metagenome ERZ504527 (study PRJEB26092, sample SAMD00036230) | human gut metagenome | host: Homo sapiens | study: EMG produced TPA metagenomics assembly of...
CTTGGATTTATTTTCTATGGATTATATTATTATGTGAAGATACAAAGAGGAGAATTATTTGATTTCTTCCATGTGTATCTTGTGATCGTTGCAGTATCATTTATCGGAGTGATCCTGACTGCATTTATGAAGAAGAGAACCCATCAATGTGTGGAATGGATGGGATATCTAGCAGGACTTCGTGATTTTATTGAAACTGCGGAATTAGACCGAATGAAGGTATTGGCGAAAGATCATCCAGACATGTTTTATCATATTCTGCCTTATTCCATGGTATTTGGGTTGTTTGATCTTTATGCAAAGAAACTGGATGCATTAAAACTTCCTGCGCCAGACTGGTATGTCTATGGCGGCAGTGATCCTTATTTCCATTATTATATGATGGGGCACTATATGGATCATGTGGTCTCTGAGAACCTGACAGTTGTAGAACCATCAGAATCTGGAGGAGTTGGAGAATTCTTTTCTGGAGGAGATGGAGGATTCTCAGGAGGCGGCTTCGGAGGCGGAGGAGGCGGCAGTTGGTAGTTCGCTTCATATAAACTATTTGGTGACACGCTCTCGCTCGGATTCGCACGTAGCGGACACTAAATCCGACTGTGGATAATTTTCTCTTTATAGAAGTTTATATTTTCTTTAGAATTGTTTAGATTTAGAATATTGAATGGAGTGGGGATTTTGATATACTTAAGACATAGTTTTTCATATATATTTTAATCCTCTCTTTTCATTAGATTGGGCTGCAGAAGCAGCCCATTTTTTATTTCATAGGAAATTTCGATGAAGTCTCTTCTGCAAAAAAATAGCTAAAATGTTACAAAAATGTTTCATTCTTTTGATTTTCTGTTATACTAAAGAAAATTGAAAGTCAATTTGACGAGCTATTTGGTTAGGAGGAGCGACATGGATATAAAAGGGCTTACAGATAAAGAAGTTAAGGAATCGAGAGCGAAATTTGGTTCCAATGAGATTCCAGATTCAGAACCTACGACGTTTTGGCAGGAATTTAAGGAAACATTTCAAGATCCGATGATCAAGATCTTGCTTGCAATCGCGGTGTTGATGATCGTGATGTTTTTCTTTGGATATGCTGAGATTTATGAACCGATGGGGACGATCATTGCGGTGTTGATCGTTGCTTTTGTTACGGCAAAGACAGGGGTTGCGAGTGATACAAAGTATCGAGAGTTGAAGGAGAGTACGAAGAAGGATCAGTGTAAGGTACACAGAAATGGTGTGATTGCAGTGATCGATGTTGATGACGTGGTTGTTGGGGATCAGGTTTTATTGCAATCTGGGGATAAGATTCCTGCGGATGGTATTTTGCATACAGGAAACCTGAAAGTCAATAATTCTGCTTTAAATGGAGAAGCAGAGGAGTGTGAGAAGAAAGCAGCCGGAGAGGGTGTTTATCTTGCAGAAGAGATTACAGGAGATACATTTGTTGATTCATATTCTCTGTTTCGTGGAGCTGTGATCTTTGATGGTGAAGGTATAATGGATGTTCAGAAGGTTGGACTTCATACGATGATGGGGGAAGATGGCTGAGAGATGCAGGAAGAAGAACCAGATTCTCCATTGAAGGTAAAACTTTCAAAACTTGCTGATCAGATATCGAAGTTTGGATATATCGGTGCGATCGTGATCGCAGTTATGTATTTTGTATATTTTATTATAATGGCAGGTGGATTTCAGGCATATTTTTCTATGGGACCAGCAAAGGTCGTGCAGGATTTGATCGATGCAGTGTCACTTGCGGTTGTGATCATTGTATGTGCAGTACCAGAAGGATTGCCGCTTATGATATCTCTTGTATTAAATGCAAAATACAAGTAAAATGTTAGATCATAATGTATTAGTTCGTAAGGCAGAAGGAATTGAGACAGCAGGATCTTTAAATATTTTATTCAGTGATAAGACAGGAACGATCACAAAGGGAGAATTGGAAGTTGTAGATTTCTTTACAGCGGATGGAACTTCAATTTCTGCAAATGAATTAAGACATCATGGGAAGGTAAAAGGGCTGTTAGATCTTGCAATCGGGAAGAATACACAGGCGATGTTTGATGTTTATCATAAGGTCATTGGTGGAAATGCAACGGATCAGGCGTTGTTGAAATTTATTGGTGAAGAGACATTTTGTATGTTGGATGGGAATGACGGATGTAAGGTCAGTGCCCATCAAGGATTCAATTCTTCCAATAAGTTCAGTCAGGCGAGAATTGAGAGCATAGGCAAGACATTTTATAAAGGAGCACCCGAACGATTGCTTGCAAAAGCAACAAAATATTTAGATGGTGATGGACAGATCAAAGAAATCGATCAGAAAGCATTAAATCAAAAGATTGACTCTCTGGCAGCGAAAGCAATGCGTGTTCTTGCTTTTGGATATTCAGAAAAAAGAGCTTGTGAAGAATCAGATCAACGACGACCTTGTGATCATTGGACTAGTGGCGATCAGAGACGATGTCAGACCATCAGCCAAAGATGCCATCAGGCAGGTACAGGAAGCTGGAATTCAGGTTGTTATGATCACAGGAGACCGCCTGGAGACGGCAGTAGCAATCGCGAAAGATGCAGGATTGTTAAAAAATGAATCAGATAGAGCTTTATCTTCTGCACAGTTAAATCAGATGAGTGATGAGGAAGTCAAAGCTATTTTACCGCAGATCCGTGTGATCGCAAGAGCATTGCCAACGGATAAGTCAAGAATGGTGCGCCTGTGTCAGGAAATGAATCTTGTTGTAGGTATGACAGGTGATGGAGTGAATGACTCCCCAGCATTGAAACGTGCAGATGTTGGATTTGCAATGGGAAGTGGAACAGAGGCTGCGAAAGAGGCAGGAAAGATTGTTATTTTGGATGATAACTTCTCATCAATCAAGGATGCAATCTGGTATGGAAGAACGATCTATCATAATATCTTGAAGTTCTGTAAATTCCAGTTAGTGATCAATGTGACAGCAGTTGTTGTCAGTGCAGTTGCACCATTTTTGGGAATAGAAGAACCATTAAAAGTCACACATTTATTATTTGTAAACCTTGTGATGGACGGGCTTGGAGCAATGATGCTTGGAAATGAACCAGCACTTTCAAAATATATGAAAGAAGCACCGAGAAGACGTGATGAGGGTATTATCAGCAAAGACATGATGACGCAGATAGGATTTATGGGGATATGGCTGGTTATATTAAGTTTCTTATTCTTAAAATTACCAGTGATCACGAATCTATTTGATAATAAAGCACAGCATTTAACAGCATATTTTGTTTTATTTATCTTTAGTGCATTATTTAACGGATTTAATGTCAGGGATGAACGATTTGGGATTTTCAAAAGATTAAATGAGAACCCGGATTTTCTGAAAGTATTTTTTATTATCATGCTGGTACAGATTATGATCGTAAACGCAGCGGCAATTCCATTTCAAGTATTTATATGGATCGGAAAGATGTTTAGTTGTATTCCATTTGGAGCAAAAGGCTGGATTGTTACAGTATTGTTATCAATGACGATGATTCCTGTGGATTGTCTGAGAAAATTTCTGTTTGGTTGTGGAAAATAGGCGAGGTTTTTATGATGAAAATAGTAGTAGCGATTGATTCACTAAAAGGAAGCTTAACATCAATTCAGGCGGGAGAAGCTATAGAAAAAGGAATAAAAAAAAGTCGATTTAGAAGCAGAAGTAGTCATAAAACCTCTTGCAGATGGTGGAGAAGGATGCTTAGATGCCCAGACAGCGATGGGAAAAGCACCAATCGGAGTAGCGAAACTTGCGAAGAAATATGGGAAATTAGTCTTGGGATTCTCAGGGGCAGTGACCAAAGGTGCAACTGCTTGCAATGAAGCAGGGATTGATGCATATTTTCCAATTGTAAGATCTGCGGTATCATTAGAAGATGCTATGAAGAAGAAAAATGCACAGGAGAATTTGATAGATACGGTAGAGCAAGTGTTCCGTGTGATAAAAGCATTAAAATAAAAATATCGTAAGTAAAATAGTGAGATAAGAATAAATAAAAATTCTGGTCTCACTATTTTTGTATGAATATATTGCTTTTTACAAAAAATATATTTCAAAAGTTTGTTAATTTATAATAAAATAAAGCAAAAAAATGCAGAAATTATATAAAATTAAAAAGTTTTATACATTAATTGCATAAAACTATTGAAAATAATAAAATAAAAAGCTAAAATATAATAAAACTTATAAAAGGAGGATGGTAAAATGGTAAGCAAGAGAATCAGTCGTGATGATTATTTAAATAAGTTAATTGCATTTAAAGATAAGCAGTTGATTAAAGTTATTACTGGAATCCGAAGATGTGGAAAATCTACAATTATGGAAATTTATCAGGATTATTTGCAAAAAGAAATGAATGTAACAAAGAAGCAGATTATAGCAATAAATCTTGAGGATTATGATTTTTACGATTTGAGAGATCCTAAAAAACTTTATGCATATATCAAAGAACGATTACTGCCAGATCAAATGAACTATATATTTTTGGATGAAATTCAGCAATGTGAAGATTTTCCAAGAGTTGTAGATAGTTTGTATATAAAGAATAATGTTGATTTATATGTGACAGGTTCAAATGCTAATATGTTATCATCTGAAATTGCAACATTATTATCTGGAAGATATGTAGAAATTAAAATGCTGCCATTGTCCTTTAAAGAATATGTAGAAAGTACTGGGAATGAGAATGATCTACAAAGAAAATATACAACATATCTTGAAAATAGTTCCTTTCCATATGCATTGGAGTTAGCTGGACATCCGAAAGAAATCAGAGATTATCTAGATGGAATTTATAATACGATTATAGTGAAAGATATTGCACAAAGACATAAGATCACGGATACGATGATGTTGGAAAGTGTTACGAGATTTATTTTTGATAATATAGGAAACCAATTATCCACGAAAAAGATCGCAGATACAATGACTTCCGATGGAAGAAAAATAGATGTAAGAGCAGTAGAAAAATATTTGGCTGCATTTATGGAAAGTTATGTTATATATCAGGCAAAAAGATATAATATCAAAGGAAAACAATATTTAAAAACATTGGAGAAATATTATGTTGCAGATATTGGATTAAGATATATGTTATTAGGAAGCAGATCAACGGATGTTGGGCATATATTGGAAAATGTTATATATTTGGAATTAATTCGAAGAGGATATGACGTATATGTAGGAAAACTTGATGATTTGGAAGTTGATTTTGTTTGTATGGATCAAAAAAAGAACCATCTATTATCAGGTAGCTGCTACAGTACGGGATGAAAAAACATTAAAGAGAGAATTATTGCCGCTTCAAAAGATCCATGACCATTATCAAAAGATTTTGTTAACACTGGATGAAGATCCAGAAGCGGATTATGAAGGAATCAGAAGAATCAATGCGCTTGACTGGCTGATTGGAAAAACAGAATAAGAAATCGGCCAGAATCTTAAGGTGCCATGTGATATTGTAAAACGATGCACGACAGATTTCTAAAAACATAAACTTTTACATGAAAATCTTTCAAAACTATTGAAAACTACAAACCAAAAGGTATAAAATCGTACCTAAGACCAAAATAAACGTAACGATTGCTAACAGTTACAAAAGAATGATTTTAAGAAAAAAGTTTGGGGGAATACAAGAGATGTATAATATCGTATCAAAATTACTGATCTACGGTGACATGGACGAAGAATCCATCTTAATGCAGTTAAGTGATATTTTCCGCTGCATGGACGAAGGATCACAGACAAAAGATGTTTTAAGAACAAGAGTATTTAAACAGGTAAAGAGAATCTTAGAAGTTGCAACAGACTATGCATTTGACAAGAATCTGTGGCACAACTATTTAACATACTTACTGATCACAAATGAAAATCCATTCAGTATCACATGCGAGAAAGTCGGAGCAAGTGAAGGAAGTGTCAACCACTTTGCAAAGAGTGATTTTAAGGCATTTAAAGAATTATTTGACTTTGACTTTAGCAGAATCGAAGATGAATTAGGTGTAGATTGCTTCAGCAGAATCTCTGATTATCAGGCAATCGGTAAACCAGAATTAATGTACAATAAGAATGTCAGCGAGAAAGTTCAGGCATTAAGCGAGAGATTAGAGACAGCCAAAGATGAGAATGAATTCTTTGACATGGTCACAGACTTCTACAAAGCCTATGGAGTTGGTATGTTCGGTCTTAACAAAGCATTCCGTATCGAAGAATGTGGAGACAACAACATCCGCTTCCGTGCGATCAACAACATGGATAAAGTCGTATTATCTGACCTTGTTGGATATGAGATTCAGAAACAGAAACTTGTTGAGAATACAGAAGCATTTGTAGAAGGAAGAAAAGCAAACAATGTTCTGTTATTTGGTGACAGTGGTACAGGTAAATCTACAAGTATCAAAGCGATCGTTAACGAATACTATGATCAGGGTCTGCGCATGATCGAGATCTACAAACATCAGTTTAAAGATCTTTCTAACGTGATCGCACAGATCAAGAACAGAAACTACAGATTTATCATCTACATGGATGATCTTTCTTTTGAAGAATTTGAAATCGAATACAAATTCTTAAAAGCAGTCATCGAAGGTGGCGTGGAAACAAAACCTGAGAACATCTTGATCTATGCAACCTCCAACCGTCGTCATCTGATCAAAGAGACATGGAATGACAGATCTGATGTGGAAAACAGCAACGGAATGCACAGATCCGATACAATGGAAGAAAAATTATCTCTGGTAAACCGTTTTGGTGTTACGATCAACTACTCAAAACCAAGTCAGAAAGAATACTTCGAGATCGTTTTCGAACTTGCCCGCAAAGCAGGAATCAAGATGGGAGAAGATGAACTGAAACTCGAAGCAAATAAATGGGAATTAAGCCACGGAGGAATCTCTGGACGTACTGCACAGCAGTTTATTAATCATTTAATGGGACTTCAGGCTTAAAAATCATAGGAATTACATAGTTTAAGAACTTTCTGCATGGAAAAGATGCAGAAAGTTCTTTTTTCTATATGGAACCCTTGCGAAAGAATTTGTCTTTAGGCTATAATAAACATAAGTATGTAGATACATGCACAAGATGATATTTTATAGAAGAAACAGAAAGTGAGAATATACAATATGTGGTTAGCAGACCAATGGAAAGACTATGAAGTCTTAGATACATCAAATGGTGAGAAATTAGAACGCTGGGGAGATTATTTTCTGGTAAGGCCAGACCCACAGGTTCTATGGGACACCCCAAAGAAGTTAAGACAGTGGAAGAAGCCAAATGGACATTATCACAGAAGTCACAAAGGCGGCGGACAGTGGGAATTCTTTGATCTTCCTAAGACATGGGATATTCAGTACAAAGAATTAAAATTCCACTTACAGCCATTCAGCTTCAAACATACAGGATTATTCCCAGAACAGGCAGTGAACTGGGACTGGTTTTCAGATAAAATCAGAAAAGCAAATCGTCCAGTAAAAGTATTAAATTTATTTGCCTACACAGGAGGGGCAACACTTGCAGCGGCAGCAGCAGGAGCATCAGTCACACACGTTGACGCATCCAAAGGTATGGTAAACTGGGCAAAGGAGAATGCACAGCTTTCTGGATTAAGAGAGAAACCAATTCGATGGTTAGTCGATGACTGTGTGAAGTTTGTAGAACGTGAGATCCGAAGAGGTAATCATTATGATGGGATCATCATGGACCCTCCATCTTATGGAAGAGGACCAAAGGGTGAAATCTGGAAGATCGAAGAGAAGATTTATCCATTCATTGAACTATGTACAAAGATTCTGTCCGATGACCCATTATTCTTCCTTGTAAACTCCTATACAACAGGTTTACAGCCAGCAGTTTTAACTTATATGTTAGAGACTCAGGTAGCAGCGAAATTTGGTGGAAAAGTAGTCTCAGATGAGATCGGATTACCAGTTTCATCCAACGGATTGGTCCTTCCATGTGGGGCATCTGGACGCTGGGAAAAGTAAGTTCTTAAGATTTACTGAAATTTCGCAGAATATGTAAAAAATCGTTGAATTTTCTTGGAAAATGTTTATAATAAGAGAGTATGTGTACGTGTGTAGAACTGCACGTATACGGATAAAGTAGAAATAACATAATAATGATAGATAAGAGAAAGCGAAAGGGGAATTTTTGCTATGGCAGCAGGAACAGATATTGGAATTGATTTAGGAACCGCCAGCGTATTAGTTTACGTCAAAGGAAAAGGTGTAGTATTAAAAGAGCCATCTGTAGTGGCATTTGATAGAAATACAAACAAGATCAAAGCGATCGGAGAAGAAGCACGTTTAATGTTAGGAAGAACACCAGGTAATATCGTGGCAGTTCGTCCATTACGTCAGGGAGTTATCTCTGATTATACAGTTACAGAGAAGATGTTAAGTTATTTTATCAGCAGAACAGTTGGTAAGTCTTTATTTGGAAGAAAACCTCGCATCAGTGTTTGTGTACCAAGTGGTGCAACTGAAGTAGAGAAGAAAGCCGTAGAAGATGCAACATATCAGGCAGGAGCAAGAGAAGTTTCCATCATCGAAGAGCCAGTAGCAGCAGCGATCGGTGCAGGAATCGACATTGCAAAACCTTGTGGAAATATGATCGTTGATATCGGTGGTGGTACAGCTGATATCGCAGTTATCTCTTTAGGTGGAGTCGTAGTAAGCAACTCTATCAAAGTAGCTGGAGATGACTTTGACGAAGCAATCGTACGTTTCATGCGTAAGAAACATAACTTATTAATTGGAGAACGTACAGCAGAAGAGATCAAGATCAATGTAGGTACAGTATACAAACGCCCAGAAAATCTTACAATGGACGTTCGCGGACGTAACCTTGTAACAGGACTTCCAAAGACAGTGACTGTGACATCTGAAGAAACAGAAGAAGCTTTAAGAGAACCTGCATACCAGATCGTAGACGCAGTACACAATGTACTGGAGAGAACTCCACCAGAATTAGCAGCTGATATTTCTGATCGTGGAATCGTTTTAACAGGTGGTGGATCTTTAATTCAGGGATTAGAAGAACTGATCGAAGAGAAGACTGGAATCAACACAATGACAGCAGAAGATCCTTTAACAGCTGTAGCAATCGGTACAGGAAAATATATCGAATATTTAGCAGATGATGATAAAAAATCAAAGAACAAATAATCATTAGAGATTCAAAGAGGCCAGGATGGCAATTCATCCTGGCCTTAATTCACGTTATACTGTAGATCAGAAGAAAGGAGAGAAAACAATGGCATATTTGAAAGGATACGTAGATCATATACGTTTTCGGAATGAAGATAACGGATATACTGTATTAAGCCTTGATGTCGATGGAGATGAAGAGACTGTCGTTGGATCATTTCCTTTCTTAAATGATGGAGAATACATATCTTTGGAAGGAGATTATGTCGATCACCCAGTGCATGGACCACAATTTCAGATGAGAACTTATGAGATTGTGGCTCCAGATGATATTGACAGTATGGAACGCTATTTAGGTTCCGGAGCGATCAAAGGAGTCGGACCTGCACTTGCAAAACGTATTACAAAGAAGTTTAAGATGGATACCTTTCGAGTTATCGAAGAGGAGCCAGAACGTCTTGCAGAAGTAAAAGGAATCAGCGAGAAGAAAGCCAGAGCGATCGCCGTGGAATTCAGTGAGAAGCAGGAAATGCGTCAGGCGATGATGTTTTTGTCTGGATATGGAATCAATAATAACCTCGCTGTGAAGATTTATAAAGAATATGGGGATCATTTGTATACGATCATTCAGGAAAATCCATATAAGATGACGGATGATATTGCAGGAGTCGGATTTAAGATCGCAGATGAGATCGCGAAGAAAGTCGGGATCGGAAGTAACTCAGATTACCGCATCATTTCTGGGATTTTTTTATACCTTAATGAGGGCACTAAATGAAGGTCATGTATTTTTGCCAAAACGTATTTTGTGCAGAAATGCAGCTCATATCTTAGGGGTGACACCAGAAGATATTGAAGAGCATTTATTAGAAATGATGATCGATCGCAAGATCGTCATTGAAGAGGATGAAGAGACAAGAGTTTACGCAGCATCACAGTATCATATGGAAGTCAATACGGCAAGAATGCTGCTGGATTTAAATATCCATTATGATGTTTCCGTTTCTGAGGTGGAGACAATGATCGCAATGATCGAAGAGACAGAGCAGATCACATTTGCTGAAAAACAGAAAGAAGCGATTCATGCAGTGGCACAGGATAGTATCGTTGTCTTAACCGGAGGTCCGGGAACTGGTAAGACGACAACGATCAATGGAATGATCCAGTATTTTGAACATGAAGGATTGGATATTCGTTTGGCAGCACCAACAGGAAGAGCAGCAAAGCGTATGACAGAGGCAACGGGATATGAAGCAATGACGATTCATCGTATGTTAGAGATCAATGGGGAAGCTGACAGGGAACGTGACATGAAAAAGGGAAATGCATCCATGTTTGAACGCAATGTGGGTAATCCATTAGAAACGGATGTGATCATCATTGACGAAATGTCCATGGTAGACCTATATCTGATGAATGCACTTCTGCAAGCTATGGTGCCTGGAACAAGATTGGTCATTGTAGGAGATGCCAATCAGTTGCCATCGATCGGTGCTGGAAATGTCTTAAAAGATATGATCGCATCAGGACAGTTTAAAGTCGTGGAATTAAACCAGATCTTCCGTCAAGGAAGAAGGTAGCCATATCGTAAGAAATGCCCATCTGATCCATCAGGGAAGACCAGTTGAATTAGATAATAAGAGCCGAGATTTTTTCTTCTTACAGAGAAATAATATTCAGGATGTACTGGGAGTTTTAGTATATTTAGTACGGGATAAACTACCAGGATATGTCCATGTGAAACCATATGATATCCAGATCTTAACACCAATGCGAAAAGGTGAACTTGGTGTTGAGAGGCTCAATCAGGTCATGCAGCAATATTTGAATCCACCATCTGATGAGAAGAAAGAAAAAGAGATCGCCTTTGGATTATTCCGGGAAGGTGACAAAGTCATGCAGATCAAGAACAATTATCAGATTGAATGGGAAATGCGAAATAGCAAAGGATTCACCGTAGATAAGGGAGTTGGAGTATTCAATGGTGATATGGGAATCATCACAGAAATCAATGATTACACAGAGAAGATTACAGTCTTATTTGATGAGACGAGGGAAGTCCAGTATCCGTATGCAAGTCTTGATGAATTAGAACTTGCATATGCAGTCACGATCCACAAATCACAGGGAAGCGAATACCCAGCGGTTGTGATGCCGATCTTAAGCGGACCAAGAGTATTATTCCACAGAAACCTTCTGTATACAGGAGTCACAAGAGCAAAAAACTGTTTAACGATCGTAGGAGACAGAAATATGTTATTTTCCATGATCCAGAATGTCAATGAGCAACGGAGGTATACAACCCTTGCACTGCGTTTAGATCAGATCGCAAATGAATCCGAAGAAAGCGGTCCGATGGATGATCTTGGAATCTAAAAAGTAAAAAATAAAGAGAAAAATGCCAGAAACCGTCATCTTTTAGAGGACGGTTTTTCTTGTTTGAAGTCCTTTTCAAACCTTATAATGAAGGGGAGGAAAGGAAGGGACATATGAAAGAAAAAAGACGTATGATATCAGAAGCAGCCAGGCAGTTAGGCCTTGAAACATATCATTTAAGAACATGGGAAGAAGAATTTTCCTTAACGATCCCTCGAAATGAAAAAGGATATCGTTGTTATGGAGACAAAGAAATACATACATTTGAACAAATTCGTGATATGAGAAATGCTGGATTAGATAGCGAAGAGATCAAACAGAAATTATCCGGAAATATCATTCCATTTCCGGAAGAAAAACAGATGAATACGTCTGATAAAATGATGCAGTTTCAAAAAGTGTTGGTAAAGATCATGGGACAGGCGATTCTGGAACAGAAAGATCATATTGCAGATCAGATCAGTTCTAAGGTTTCAGACAGAGTAGTAAAAGAAATGGATTATCAGTTTCGTCTAAGAGAAGCCGAAGAAGAAAAAAGATTTCAGAAACTGGATGAGATGATCAGAAATCAGCAAAAAGCAAGAGAG
>ENA-OQAN01001151-OQAN01001151.1-human-gut-metagenome-genome-assembly--contig:-NODE-1151-length-12129-cov-1.213214_pt1 | contig 12129 bp, 19 predicted proteins | sample MGYA00242735_ERZ504527 | MGnify/ENA primary metagenome ERZ504527 (study PRJEB26092, sample SAMD00036230) | human gut metagenome | host: Homo sapiens | study: EMG produced TPA metagenomics assembly of...
CAGGCCGGACCGCACCAATACAGCATGGATAATGGCGCAGCAAATCTGCGCCAGGCCATGGCCGACTGCGCCGCATGTTCACGGGCCAGACTATCGACCCTGAACGGGAAGTCGTCGTCACCTGCGGCGGGACGGAAGCCTCATGGCGGCTATGATGACCCTCGTCGACCCTGGCGATAAAGTCATCCTCTTTTTCGCCTTTCTATGAAGCCTACAGTACAGACGCCCTGCTCTGCGGGGCAGAGCCTGTCTACGTATCGCTCCGCGAACCGGACTATACTTTTGATGCCGATGAATTGGAAGCGGCTTTCAAACAGCATCCGAAAGCGATTTTCCTCTGTAATCCGTCCAATCCGTGCGGCAAGGTATTCTCCCGGGAAGAGTTGATGACCATTGCCAAGCTGGTCGAAAAGTACGACGCCTTCGTCGTCGTCGATGAGTCTATGAACACATCATCTATGAACCGACGCAGTATACGTATTTTTCTACCTGCCCGGCATGTATGAACGGACGCTCTGCTGCGGTTCCCTGTCCAAGACGTATTCCATCACGGGCTGGCGCCTGGCTATATTTTCGCCTCGCCGGCTCTGACGGATGCCATCAAGAAGCTCCACGTCTACCTGACCATCAGTGCGCCCAGCCCGCTGCAGGAAGCGGCTGTGACGGGCCTGCGCTTCGGCCGGGACTATTACGATGGCCTGCGGGCCATGTATACGCGCAAGCGGGATTTCGTCATGAAGCGCCTCGATGACATCGGCATCGGCCATAATGTGCCGCAAGGGGCCTTCTATATGCTCGTCGATATCGGCGGTTATGGGTATGATGACGACGAAAGCGTTCTGTCGGGACCTGGCAGAAAAAGTCGGCGTCGCCTTAGTGCCGGCTTCGACGTTCTTCATGAACCGGTCCATCACCTGGCGCGGCTGCAATTCGCCGTCCGCGATGAAACCCTGGAAAAGGCGATGGAACGGCTCGAAAATATTTCTCTATTGAAAAAATAAGTTGCCTATGGCAACCAGGGGGAGGGATTTTTGATGAAAAAGTGGCAGATTCTCTTAGGAGCACTTTGTATCAGCGTATCAAGTCTGACAGCCTTTGCTGCCGATGAGCCCGCCAAGGCGGAGCCGGCAGCGGCTATCGTCCTGACCGACCCGACGGTCAACGTCAAGAACCTGGACGATTTTTATATCCTCAAAGGGAGTACCTATGATAAAGTGACGGGACTTTTGCAAAATCTGCCGTCCCAGACGACAGGCCTCGTTGGCAGCTACTATTCCGCGTCGACAAGAATGTCGTCGGCGATTACTTTTATCACGTCAAGGCCTATGATACGGCATCCCACGTCCTCATAGGCAATTATTTCGTCGCCAAGGATGAAGCTGCGCCTGGAAACTGCAGGCCGGCGACGATGCGGCCCTCATTTATGGCAATGCAGAAAAGCTCATGGATAAGGTCGAAGTCGTCGTCTATCCGAAGAAGATCCCCTGGGCAGCTACGGCATCATCCGCGTCCATGTACCGGGGATGGTACCCTATGACGTCAAAGCGACGAGTTTGAATACGAAAGTCGCCGATATTACGGAAAAATGAATATTCATCCATGCAAGCCGGCAAGACCGACTTGGTCATCGACATCAAGATCGGTGACACTGTGCGCACTGTGACCAAGTCGATTACCATTGTCGATTGAAGCCGACCGCCATACGAGTGAACCGTCCCATAGCGGCCCTAGTGTCGGCGTAGGCATCGGCATCGGCTGGGGCGGCGGCTGGCACCACCACGGCGGTGGTATCGGTATTGGCGTCGGCCCTTGGTGGTAACCATTTAAAAGGAGTGTGTATCTATTGTGGAGTTTTCCCTAGGAAAACAATTTCTCGTCATCATTTTGCTGATTTTTGGCAACGGCATCTTTTCCCTCTTGGAAATGGCCATCGTCAGCTGTCATCAATCCCGGCTGGAAGCCTGGCCGATGAAGCAGCAAGTCAGCCGCTATTGTCCTGAAACTTCGTGAAAATCCGAATAAGATGTTTTCCATGGTCCAGTTCGGCATTACCCTGGTCAGCCTGCTCACCGGTGTCTACGGGGGCACGGAAATGGCCGGACCTTGTCGAAATACGTCGCCAAAATTCCGGGATTGGAAAATTATGCCTATACGATCAGCCTGACGGGTATCGTCGCCTTCATCACCTATTTGACGATCATCCTCGGCGAAATCGTGCCCAAGCGCATTGCCATCGACAAGCCGGAAAAAATCGCCTGCCTCCTGGCCCGGCCGATGCTCTACTTTTCCATCCTCTGTACGCCTGTCGTATGGATCCTGTCCTGGTCGACGGCAGTGGTCACGAAGATCATGGGCGTCAATAAACCGGAAGTCCTGCCCGTTACGGAAGATGAAATTAAACTGCTCCTGGAACAGGGCGTCGAACTCGGGGCCTTTGAAAAAGAAGAACCGGAACTGGTAGACCGCGTCTTCCGTCTGGCCGACATGGACGTCGGCGATATCATGACTAACCGGACCCAGGTCGATTGGATCGATGTCGAAGACCCGGAAGAAACGATGATGCAGGAACTGGTAGCCTTTAACCACAATACTCTGCCGTCGGCCGGGGCTCGCTGGATGATTTCATCGGCATGATTTCCGTCAGCGAAATCTTCCAGAAATACTATGCCGCCGTCCGGAAGGATAAGACCGTTTCCCTGACGACCATCGTCGAAGAGAGCGTCCACAAGCCGATTTATATTCCCGAATCGATGGACATCATGAAAGTCGTCCACGTCTTTCGCGAACACAGCGTCCATGAAGTCGCCGTCCTCGACGAATACGGCAATTTCAGCGGTATCCTGACCTTGCATGATATCCTGGAAGAACTGGTCGGCATCATGCCGGCTGGCGAAGAAGAGAAAAAGGAGGAAGCGAACCGCATCATTCAGCGCGGCCTAATGAATGGCTCATGGAAGGCCTGCTGACCATCGAAGAGTTCAAGGATTTCTTCGACATCGAAGACGATTTGCCCGACGAAGACGAAGATTTGTATAAGACCCTGGGCGGCCTCATCACCTATGGTGTCGGCCGTATCCCGCGGGAAACCGATACGTACGAGTGGGAAAATTTCACTTTTGAAGTCATGGATATGGACAACCTGAGGGTCGATAAGATACTGGTGACCCGCAGAGATACACCGGATGCCGATGAAAAAGCGGATAAAGGTGCCGATAAATGATCAGGTCTTTGAGAAAGGAAGTTTGTATGGAAATGGGAGAACGCCAGGCAATTTACCAGGTGTCTACGCTGCAGGCCCTGGCCCGCGGCAATTATTACGGCAGTACCGATATGGAAACGCTGCTGACCCATGGCGACACGGGGCTGGGGACGTTTCACGCCGTAGGCGGTGAACTCATCGTCATCGACGGCCATGCTTACCGCGTCTTAGGCGATGGATCGGCTGTGGAAGCGGCCACGAGCGATACGACGCCCTTTGCCACGGTGACGTGGCTGCGGGAACAGGTTCCCGTCAGATTGAAGCGCCAGCCGTCGATTGAAGCCCTGAAGGATATCCTGACCGAGCAGGTCAGGGAACTGGGCATCAATGATGTCTACATCGTCCGCATCGACGGCCATTTCCGCAGCGTATCGGCCCGGACCGAACTGGAACAGCAGGAGCCCTATCTGCCTTTGCCAAGGTCCTGGAAAAGATGAACGCCGCTTCACTTTTGAAGATATTGACGGCAGCTCATCGGCATCTACATCCCGGACTATCTGAGCGGCGTCAATACGTCGGGCTGGCATTCCCACTTCATTTCGGCAGACCGGAAAAAAAGGCGGCCATGTCTTTGACCTGGACCTGGAAGAAGGCCGTGTCATCTTCAACAAGGCCGACCGCTTCATTCTCGACATGCCCCATAATAAGCAGTTCGAACGGGGCGACCTGACGGCTGCCTCACAGGAAGAAATCAAACAGATCGAACAAGGGAAATAGTTTGTAGTACGGAGTTTGTAGTTTGTAGAAGATGGCTTTAAATTTAAAACCATCCGCTAACCCCTAGCCACTAACTGCTAACCACTAAAAAAAAGACCTGTCGCGTTGCGACAGGTCTTTTTATTCGCTCTTAGTGGAACGGAGAAATAGATTTTTCAGGACCTCGTGGGGGTCCTTTTTTTCTTTTATGATGGCGTGGACGGCTGCCGTAATGGGCAGTTCTACGCTGTATTTTCCAGACAGGTCGAGGAGTGCCTCTGTCGTGCTGACGCCTTCGGCCAGTTTTTTGAAGGGCTTTCCTTCGATGAAGTCCTGGCCGAAGCGGCGGTTATTGCTGTGCAGGGAAAAGAGGGTCGCTTCGTAATCGCCGAGGTGGCTCAGGCCGTAGACGGTCATGGCCTGTCCGCCCATGGCGGCGACAAGGACCGATAGTTCGTGGGCGCCGCGGGCCATGAGCTCCTTCAGACTGGTCAGATGAGCGCCGTCGAGCATACCGGCAGCGATGCCCATGACGTTCTTGGCGGCCGCGCCGATTTCGATGCCCAACAGGTCCTGGCCGTAGTAGAAACGGATGAGGGGACTCGTGAAGGTATCGACTAGGAAGTGGGTCAGGTCTTCGTCAGCCGAGGCGATGACCATGCAGTTCGGCATACCGCTGATGAAATCCTGGACGTGGCCGGGCCCGACCCAGACGGCCGTGCGTACGGACGGTCCCAGTTCTTCTGCCATAACTGTCGTCAATCGCTTGCCGCTTCCTTCTTCCAGACCCTTCATGGCCAGGACGAAGGGCAGGGACGGGGCGAAGCGGCTTCTTTCAGCTGATGCGTGAAGCTGCGCAGCTGCTGGGCGCTGATGGAGATGATGCAGATATCGGCTGCTGCCAGAGCTGCCGTCAGGTCCGAAGTCAGGCTCACAGAATCGGGCAGGTGCAGGTATTCATTCTGGCGGGTGTCCATAAGTTCCTGTAAGTGCTGGGAACCGGGACGGCCCATAAGGTGACGTCATGGCCGATGTGGTCGGCGTACCAGGCGTGGAAACTGCCCCAGCGGCCGCAGCCTAAGACGGTGATCTTCATGGAATGCCTCCTTTTATCTTACAGTTTGGCAATGACGGCGTCGCGGTATTCTTCCGTCGTGGCGCTGCCGCCCAGGTCCGGTGTGAGGTGCTGCTTTTCAGCCAGGACTTCGTCGACGGCTTTGCGGATTTTGGCGGCAATGGCCGTTTCGCCGATGTATTCCAGGAGCATGCAGGCTGACCAAAGGAGGGCCGTCGGATTGGCGATGTGCTTGCCGGCAATATCGGGAGCACTGCCGTGGACGGCTTCGAACATGGCGTAGTCGTCGCCGACATTCATGGAAGGCAGCAGGCCCAGGCCGCCGATGAGGCCGCTGGTCAGGTCGGACAGGATGTCGCCGTAGAGGTTGGGCGTGACGATGATGTCGAACTGTTCCGGCCGCATGACCATCTGCATGCACGTGTTGTCGACGATTTTGTCGTCACTTTCGATTTGCGGGTAGTCCTTGGCGATGGTGTGGAAAATATCGAGGAACAAGCCGTCGCTCATCTTGAGGATGTTGGCTTTGTGGACGCAGGTGACTTTTTTTGCGGCCATGGGCTACGGCGTAGTCGAAAGCGGCCCGGATGATGCGTTCACTGGCCTTGCGGGTGATGAGCTTAATGGCGTGGACCGTATCTTCATTCATCTTGTATTCGACGCGATGTACAAATCTTCTGTGTTTTCCCGGAAAGTAACGATATCGACGTTGGGGAAAGGCGTCTTGACGGCCGTATTCGATTTGGCCGGACGGATATTGGCATAGAGGTCGTATTTGTTGCGCACGTGACGTTGAGGGACCGGAAGCCCTTGCCGATAGGCGTAGTGATCGGCGATTTCAGCAGGAGATGGGTCTTTTCAAAAGAAGCGAATGCGTCGTCCGGGATGAGGGCGCCGTGGCGTTCATATTCGGCAGCGCGACGTTGAAAATTTCATAGGAAAGGGGCGCTTTGGCAGCGTCGAGAATCTGCAGGACAGCGTTCGGTGATTTCCGGGCCGATGCCATCGCCTTTGAATACAGTGATTGTCTTCATGATCTATCTGTCCTTTCTGGGAATATAGTCCATCAAATCGCCGACATACTTGGCTGCCGGACGGACGATGCGGTTGTCGTACAGTTTGTGTTCGATGTTGTGGGCCAGCCAGCCGACCATACGGCTGATGACGAAGAGCGGCGTGTAGAGGTCGCGCGGGATGCCCAGCATGTTGTAGGCGAAGCGCTGTAATAATCGACGTTGCTGCACATGTTGACACCCTTTTCTTCTTTCAAGGTCTTCATGGCCAGCTTTTCAAAGCGGTTGTAGAAGCGGAAGACGTCGGTCATGCCCTTTTCCTTGGCCAGGATACCGCAGTAGTGGCGCATGATTTCAGCGCGCGGATCCGACAGGGTGTAGACGGCGTGGCCGAAACCATAGACCAGGCCGTCGTGACAGCCTTTGAGTTTCTTGTTGAGGATCTGGTGGATGACGTCGACGATCTGTTCATCCGTAGCTTGATGCCGATGGCGTCGATGACCTGTTCCATCATCAGGGATACGCGGATATTGGCACCGCGTGGCGCGGGCCCTTGAGGGCGCCGACGGAGCTGGCCATGCTGGAATAGATGTCCGTATCCGTCGACGAGACGACGATATTGGTGAACGTCGAGTTCGTGCCGCCGCCGTGGTCGGCATGGAGGAATAAGAGCAGGTCCAGGAGCTGGGCTTCTTTGGGCGTGAATTTGCTGTCCGGCCGCAGCATGGACAGGATATTCTCTGCCGTCGAATAGTCCTTGCGGGGATAGTGGATGACCAGGCTCTTGCGGTTATAATAATGGACCTTGGACATATAGGCATAGACGGCGATGGACGGCAGCTTGCTCATGATATTCAGGCCCTTGCGCAGGGTCTGGTAGACGTCGGTATTGTCCGGATCGGGGTCGTAATTGTAGAGCGTCAGCAGGGCGTGCTGCAATTTGTTCATCAGGTTCTTGCCGGGCAGACGCAGGAGGTTCATTTCCAGAAAATCATCGGGCAGATCGTAGCCGTTTTGTAAGACCTTGCAGAAGGCATTCAGTTCATCTTCTGTCGGCAAGTAGCCGAAGAGGAGGAGAAAGCTGGCTTCTTCATATAAGTAACCTTGATAATTTTCGACTTTGGCCAAATCGCGAATGTCGATGCCGCGATAGTACAAGACGCCGTCGCAATCGACTTTTTGGCCTTTTTCGTCACGCTGGTAGCCGACGACATCGGCAATGCGGGTCAGGCCGACGAGGACGCCAGTGTGTCTTCATTGCGCAGGCCGCGCTTTACGCCGTACTTGGAGAACCATTCGCGGGGAATCTGTGTGTAGTTTTGTGACTTGCCGTAAAACTGGGCTAAGTAAATATTTTTGTCCAATGTGATTCCTCTCTTTCCTGCAAGTATGAATATGGGAGAATAACTTATAAAGTATCGGTTATACGCGAATATTCATAAATTTTATTTTGGGAATAATTTCTAGTATATTCCTGCAAAGTATAAGTTATTATAGCATAATTATGGAGAAAGTAAAATAAAAATCGCGTAAAGTATAAAACGTTTTAAGGGTAGCCACAGCCGTTTTAATTATGATATAATATTTATTGAAATGCTTAAAATTTTATATTGTGAAAATGGATTGCGATATTTTCACAATGAGAAAAGCCATCGCCCAGGCTGGCGGTGACAAAGGAGGGCTTGGAATGATTCAGTTATATGATGGAGCGCATATCTCGTCAACGGGACGGACATCGTGCCGGAACAGGATGCGGCCAAACTCAGACAGCTCACAGGCAGGACCGTTTCTAAGGAAGAAGGGCGGAAAGGGACCATCGCCTATTCTATCTTAAAAAATCATAATACGTCGGCTCCATGGAACACTTGAAATCAAGTTCGACGCCATGGCTTCCCATGACATTACCTTTGTCGGCATCATCCAGACGGCTAAGGCATCGGGAATGGAAAAATTCCCCCTTCCTACGTGCTGACGAACTGTCATAATTCGCTCTGCGCCGTCGGCGGCACCATCAATGAAGACGACCATGTCTTCGGCTTGTCGGCAGCCAAGAAATACGGCGGCATCTTCGTACCGCCCCACGTCGCCGTCATCCATCAGTACATGCGTGAAAAGATGGCCGGCTGCGGCCGCATGATCATCGGCTCTGACAGTCATACCCGCTATGGTGCCTTAGGACCATGGCCGTCGGCGAAGGCGGCGGCGAACTGGTCAAACAGCTCTTGTGTGATACTTATGATATCGCCTATCCCGGCGTCGTCGGCGTCTACCTGACGGGCAAGCCGAGTCCGGCCGTCGGCCCGCATGACATTGCCATCGCCATCGTCGGTGCGTCTTCAAGAACGGCTACGTCAAGAACAAGGTCATGGAATTCGTCGGCCCCGGCGTCGCTTCCATGACGACGGACTACCGCAACAGCGTCGACGTCATGACGACGGAAACGACGTGCCTGTCGTCGGTATGGCGGACCGATGACGACACCAAGGCCTATTTGACCCAGCATGGCCGCGGCGATGCTTATAAAGAATTGAATCCCGCCGATGTGGCCTATTACGACGCATGATCTACATCGACCTGAGCACCATCAAGCCGATGATCGCCATGCCCATGCATCCCAGCAACGCCTTTACCATTGATGAACTCAATGCCAACCTGGAAGATATCCTCCATGAAACGGAAGAAGCCATCAACGGCCGCATGAGCAACAAGGATTTGAAATACACTGACCGATAAAATCAAAAACAGGCAAGATCCAGGTCCAGCAGGGCGTCATCGCCGGCTGTGCCGGCGGCAACTACGGCAACGTCATGGCCGCTGCCCATATACTCAAGCAGGCTTCCTGCGGCAACGGCAACTTCACCCTCGACGTCTATCCGTCGTCGCAGCCGGTCTATCTCGACCTGGTCCGCAAGGGCGCCGTGGCATCGCTCCTGGAAGCGGGCGCATCTTCAAGACGGCTTTCTGCGGTCCCTGCTTCGGTGCCGGTGACACGCCGGCCAACAACGCCTTCAGCATCCGCCATACGACGCGTAACTTCCCGAACCGCGAAGCTCGAAGCCGGGCAATGGCCAGTTCGCTTCGGTAGCCCTCATGGATGCCCGTTCCATCGCTGCGACAGCAGCCAACGGCGGCGTCCTGACGTCGGCCGAAGCTATATGGACGACTACGTCGAAACGCCCTATGATTACGACGATCAGCTACGCTACCCGCGTCTATCAGGCTTCGGCCAGGCCGACGAAGGCGCTTCCCTGGTCTATGGTCCGAACATCAAGGATTGGCCGGATATGGAACCTCTGGCCGATTCGGTTTTGCTCAAGGTCTGCTCGAAGATCATGGACCCGTCACGACGACAGACGAACTCATCCCGTCTGGCGAAACGTCGTCGTACCGCTCCAATCCCCTGGGCCTGGCTGAATTCACCTTGTCCCGCCGCGATCCGGAATACGTAGCCGGGCCAAAGCCGTAGACAAAGTCGAACGGGCCCGCCTGGCCGGCGACTGCCCGGCTGGCGTCGACCCGGCCCTGAAAGACGTCTTCGCCGTCCTGCGCGCTCACTTTGGCAACGTTTCCATGAAAGACGTGGAAATCGGCAGCATGATCTACTGCATCAAGCCCGGCGACGGCTCGGCCCGCGAACAGGCTGCCAGCTGCCAGCGCGTCCTCGGCGGCTGGCCAATATCTGCCAGGAATACGCGACCAAGCGCTATCGTTCCAATGTCATCAACTGGGGCATGCTCCTTTCCAGATGGAAGGCCAACCGGACTTTGAAATCGGTGATTACATCTACGTGCCGGACGCAAAAAAGCCCTCGACGGCGACATGAAAGCCATCAAGGCCTATGTCGTCGGCAAGGACCTGCGTGAATTGTCGCTGTACATCGCGCCCATGACGGACGATGAAAAGAAAATCGTCAAAGCCGGCTGCCTCATCAATTACAACCGGAACCGCTGATTATTCGTCGAAAGTATCGGGGAAGGCGCGGATGCCTTCTTTCGGTGACGTATGATAGTGGTTTTTCCAGGCCCTGTAGAATGTTGAATACGTCGTGAATCCGCAGTCATAGCAGATTTCCGTCAAAGCCCGCCCCTCCTGCATGAGGTGGCGGGCTTTTTGCAGCCGTTTCGTCGTAATGTAGCGGGCGGCGGTCATGCCCGTTTCGGCCTTGAAGAGGTGCATCAAGTAGTCCGGGCTCATGAAAAAGGCGGCGGCCAGGCTGGAAATGGACAAATCGCCGCTCAGGTTGGCTTCGATGTAAGCCAGGAGGCGGCGTATCTTCTCGTTCTGATGGCCCTTCTGGACGATACGGAGCTTGTCTTTCTGCAGGGCCCGGGTCAGGTGGATCATGAACTCCGTAAACAGCGTTTCCTGTAAGAGCGGGTTTTCCGGTCCCATGTCCGACCAGGCCCGGCGCAGGCGGCACGATACATTGTACAAGTTGTCCGCTTCCTGGGGCTGGCGCAGGACGGGAGCCTTGGGCGCCGTGAATATCTGGCCGGCCGGGCAGCCGCGGCGTTCATAGCCCTGCAGATAAGCCGGGGAAATATAAGCGATGATGCGTTCGTAGACATCATCGCCATAGATGATAGGACGGTGGATGCGGCCGGCCGGGATGACGACGATGTCGAAAGGCTGCAAGTCATAGGCCGTCCCTTCGACGTCATACGATACGTGGCCCCGGAAAAGAGGGTGATCTTGTCGAAGTCGTGGTAATGATAGGGCAGGTCCACTGCCGCTTATCCGATAGATGGAAGAGTTTTAATTTTTCCGCTAAATAACCCGTCTTTTGCGCCATACCTGTGTCACCTCACACCTTATCTTATAGCGGAATTTGCAATATAAAGAGCATTATCTACATATATTTGCCACTTTCCGCTATTGTATAATAACAACTGTAAGGATTCAAGTAAGCAATGATAGTAGTATAGATATTTTTTTCACGGAGGGTTTAACTATGAAATTCGTAAAAATGCACGGCTTAGGCAATGACTTCGTCTTTTTGGAAGATAAAAACGGCGCGGACAAGGATTTTTCCCAGCTGGCCGTCAAGATGTGCGCTCCCCCATACAGGTATCGGCGCCGATGGCATCATCGTCATCGTACCGAGCGATAAGGCCGACGTCCGCATGCGCATCATCAATGCCGATGGCAGTGAAGCGGAAATGTGCGGCAACGGCATCCGCTGCTTTGCCAAAATACGTTTACGACAACGGCATCATCGAACAAGAAAGAATTCGCCGTTGAAACCCTGGCAGGTATCATGAAGCCGAAGGTCACTGTCGGCGACGACGGCAAGGTCAGCCTGGTCACCATCAACATGGGCAAGCCCTTCACGGACCGCGCCCAGATTCCCATGGAAGGCCCGTCCGGCCCGGTCATCGATGAACCCATCGAAATCGACGGCAAGACCTATAACATCACCAGCCTGCTCATGGGCGTCCCCCATACCATGACCTATGTCAAAGACGTCGACGCCGTCGACCTCCACGAATTAGGCCCGAAATTTGAAACCTATAAGGCTTTCCCGCGCAAGACCAACATGAACTTCGTCCAGGTCATCGACGACCACACCATCAAAGTCCACACGTGGGAACGCGGTGCCGGCGCTACCCTGGCCTGCGGTACCGGCTCCTGCGCCTGCGCCGTCGGTTCCTTCCTGAACGGCTTCACCGGCCGCAGCGTCGACGTCCAGCTCTACCTGGGCACGCTGCACATCGAATACAACGAACAAGACGCAACGTCTACATGACCGGCCCGGCAGCCGTCACCTTCACCGGCAATGGCTGGGGGATTAAGGGCCGCGGGGCGGCCCGCCGTTAATACGAAACCCTAACCACTAACCACTTAAAAGGGCTTGTCGTCGTGCGACAAGCCCTTTTTCACAGACAGGAGTATCATATGGAAATGTTTTCTATTCGCAAAGGGGGCTTTGTCGACAGGCCGAACCGCTTCATCGCCCATGTTTCTCTCGATGGCGATGTCGTGACTTGTCATATGCCCCAATCCTGGGCGCATGTGGGAACTGCTCTTTCCCGGCGTGACGGTCTATGTCCGGCCGGCAGCAATCCCAAGCGCCGGACGGGTTTACG
>ENA-OQAN01001152-OQAN01001152.1-human-gut-metagenome-genome-assembly--contig:-NODE-1152-length-12127-cov-1.828417_pt1 | contig 12127 bp, 19 predicted proteins | sample MGYA00242735_ERZ504527 | MGnify/ENA primary metagenome ERZ504527 (study PRJEB26092, sample SAMD00036230) | human gut metagenome | host: Homo sapiens | study: EMG produced TPA metagenomics assembly of...
TTCAAGTTGGCCAACTCTACAAATTAAAACATTTCATCTATGTACCCCTGCACAAAGATAAACAAAACGATCAATGGTAATATATAAGTAATGTAAATGCGTGGCCATTTTGGGAATTTGATTCCTTTTCCTTTCGTTGGCTTCTTTCATGAAGTTATCCCAGCCCCATCCGTATTTTGTAACGCAGAATAACAGATAGATCAGAGATCCTATTGGAAGGATATTGTTGCTTACGATGAAGTCCTCTAAATCCTGGATTGTTGTTCCTGCTCCTAGTGGCTGAATAAAACTCCATACGTTAAATCCTAGAGCACATGGTAAGGATAACACAATAATGAGTGCTGCATTAAATACGATCGCTTTCTTAAGACTCCATCCCCATAGGTCTTGTGCAAATGACAGGATGTTCTGAAATACTGCAATGATCGTTGATAGTGCCGCAAAGCTCATAAATAAGAAGAACATCGCTCCCCAGATCCTGCTTCCTGGCATTTCGTTAAATACATTTGGCAGTGTGATAAATACTAAGTTTGGTCCGCTTCCTGGATTTACTCCGAATGCAAAACATGCTGGAAAGAATCACCAGTCCTGCCATTAATGCTACTAACGTATCAAGAATTGCCACACTGATTGCTTCTCCTGTCAGTCTTCGACTCTTGTCAATGTAACTTCCAAAGATTGCGATCGCCCCTATTCCAAGACTTAGTGTAAAAAAACGCCTGTCCCATTGCTGCGGATACGACCGTCATCACACCTTGTTTCTTCACTGCTGCAAAATCTGGGATCAAATAAAATTTTAATCCTGCAGAAGCTCCATCTAAAGTTACACTCCTTGCGATCAATACCAGAATTACGATAAACAAACATGACATCATAACTGTTGTGATCTTCTCTACTCCATTTTGAAGACCAAGAGAACATACTAAAAATCCCAATGCAATAACTACTAACATCCAGAAGATCTGTGCCTTTGGATCTGACAGCATTGTTCCAAAAGTATTTTCTACCTGTGTCGGATTCTTTCCAACAAAGTCTCCTTTTAACATCTTAAAGAAATAGCTGATCATCCATCCTGCTACTGTCGTGTAAAACATCATCAACAGATAATTTCCAGCCATGCCAACATAACTGTACCAATGCCATTTCGTTCCTTTTGGTTCTAACACCTGAAAGGATCTTGCAATACTCTTCTGGCTGGCTCTTCCGACTGCATATTCCATAACAAGGATTGGCAGCCCTAAAATGATCAGGAAGAACAAATAAATCAGTACAAATGCAGCTCCACCGTATTGTCCTGTGATAAATGGAAATCTCCACACATTTCCCAAGCCGATCGCACAACCAGCCGAGATCAAAAGAAATCCAATTCTAGATGAAAATTTCTCTCTATTTTCCAAATTACTTTCCTCTTTTCTATATATTTTGACTCACAAAAGTTTATTGTACCATAGCTTGGCAATATTTAAAACCAAAAAAACAATTTCACAAAAGACTTCCTATTTAATGTTGTTTTATTACGCAAAACGCTGAATCTTCGAATTTTGCTTGACTTGGATTGTATATTGTATTTATAATGTACCCAATTTAAGAAAATGAAAATGAAGATTAATACTTATAATTACATGAAAGGGAAAAAAATATATATGATAAAAAATATCATGGGTGCTGCCATCGCTGTTGCTCTCGCAGCTAGTGTCGGTACGACCGGAGTAAGATCAAACACAACTTATAAAAAGCCAACACAGATCGTAGCATCTGCCAAAACAACAACTTTAACTGATTATCATTCCAATACAGAATTCACAAAATCCTCTGATGTGAAGAAGATCATTTCCACTTATGGTTTAAAAGATTCTGATAAGGCAAGCAAGATCGTATACATTCCAGTCAATAATTATTCTGTGAACGATGCAGATGGTCAGAATAATGAAGTTTCCGTTGATACAAGACTTGCAAGCTATTCTGTAAAAAAAGAAGGATACAAAGATCAGGTTTCTTATGTAAGATCAATCACTGCTGATACTTCTTTAACTCAGTCGATCAAAGAATCTGCAGCAACAACTTATGATTTCTCAAATATTGCATCTGTATCTGGAAAAAATACGGCATTAGAATCATGTTTAACATCTGCATATGGTTTTTCTGTTTCAAGCAGATCAAATATTAATGAAACTTTTAAACTTTCCTCAAAAAACGGTGCCGATTTAAATATCTATGTTTTGGATCGTACTTATGACTATCAGCTTTGGGAAACTGATCTGTCTCATGATATTTCTTCTGACAGCTATCTTGGTAATGGAACCATAAAACGTCCAATTGGTCTCATTATTACTGTTAGCGAAAATTCTTAAAATGAATTAGTACTCAGTACCATTTCAGATTGCATTTACAACGTTTTTTTTGTATAATCATTCTATGATATTAGTGCGTGCAGATACCCATTTGTATCTGCATTTCCTTATATCTTTCATTTTATATTTATATGGACTTAAGGAGGATTTATTTATGGTAACATGGAACAATCTTGATACTTTAACATCTTATGCTAAACTCAAAGATCTTAAAGATCATGTAGACATCAAAGAAGCTATGACAGGTGAAAACGGTGCGAAACGTGTCGCTGAATATTCTGCACCTATGGCTTCTGGTTTAAGCTTTAACTACGCTGCAAAACAGGTAGATGATGAAGTCCTTGATGTATTAGCTGAATTAGCTGATGAGCATCAGTTAGTTGACAAATTCGAAGAATTATACAACGGAGCGATCATCAACACAGGAGAACAGAGACTTGTTCTTCATCATTTAGCTCGCAGACAGCTTGGAAAAGACGTTATCGTTGATGGTGTCAACAAACGTGATTTCTATGTTGAACAGCAGAAAAAAGCAGCTGACTTTGCAAACAAAGTACATGCTGGTGAAATCACAAATGAAGCTGGTGAAACATTCACTACAGTTGTTCAGATCGGTATCGGTGGTAGTGATCTAGGACCTCGTGCTTTATATATCGCTCTTGAAAACTGGGCTAAAACAAACGGATGCGCTAAAATGGAAGCAAAATTCATCAGTAACGTAGACCCTGATGATGCAGCTGCTGTTTTAAATTCTATCGACGTTTCCCGTTCTTTATTTATCGTTGTATCTAAATCTGGAACAACATTAGAGACATTAACAAATGAAGCTTTCGTTAAAGATGCTTTAGTAAAAGCTGGATTAAATCCTTCTAAACATATGTTAACTGCAACAAGTGAGACTTCTCCTTTAGCTAAGAGTGATGATTATCTTGCTGCATTCTTCATGGATGACTTTATCGGTGGACGTTATTCTTCTGTATCTTCCGTAGGTGGAGTGATCCTTTCTCTTGCATTTGGACCAGACGTCTTTGCAAGAATCCTTGATGGTATGGCTGAAGAAGACAAGCTTGCTACTAACAAAGACATCAAAGCAAACCCTGACTTATTAGATGCCCTGATCGGTGTTTATGAAAGAAATGTACAGGGATATCCTGAAACAGCTGTTTTACCATACTCTCAGGCATTAAGCCGTTTCCCTGCACACTTACAGCAGTGTGATATGGAATCCAATGGTAAATCCGTAAACCGTTTCGGTGAACCTGTAGATTATGTGACAGGACCTATCATCTTTGGAGAACCTGGTACAAATGGTCAGCATTCTTTCTATCAGTTATTACATCAGGGAACTGACATCGTTCCTTTACAGTTCGTTGGATTCAAAGACAGCCAGCTTGCTACAGATGTTGTGATCGAAGGAAGCACAAGCCAGAAGAAGTTATGTGCTAACGTTGCAGCTCAGATCGTGCTTTCGCATGTGGTAAAGATGATGAAAACAACAACAAGAAATTCGAAGGTGGACGTCCATCAAGTATCATCATTGGAGATCAGTTAACACCTGAATCACTTGGATCTCTGTTAGCTCATTTCGAGAACAAGATCATGTTCCAGGGATTCATCTGGAATGTAAACAGCTTTGACCAGGAAGGTGTTCAGCTTGGTAAAGTACTTGCAAAACGTGTACTTGCACATGAAACTGATGGAGCACTGAAAGCTTATAGTGATTTATTTGAGATTTAGTTTCCTGGATCAGTAGATACTATTTACTGTATCGACACTTGTAAGCTAAAATACAATATTAAAACCACAGTATGCATTTTTCATTGATTTTTGCATTACTGTGGTTTTTTTATGTTATAATGAGACCGTATAGAATATATATGAAGAAAGGGGAATATAAATTGAAAAAACAAATTTTTAGGAATCTATGCAGATTTTTGGTATTTATTTTAATGTTTAGCTGTTTTTTTGTCTTTGGTAAGAAGGTTTCTGCCAATGAAAATCAAAATGCTGCACCAATTATTACTTATTATGGATTAAATGGTAAGGATATAACCATACAATGGAAGGCACCTGATGGAGTTTCTTATTCTAAAGTAGATATTTATTCAGCGACTTCCCCAAACGGTTCTTATCGCTATGAAAATACCGTATCTGGCAATTCCTATACAAACACCTATGTTATAAAAGGTGTTCCTTATTATTATAAATTAGAAGCTTCTTATGAAGATAATGAGGGATATAAAACTGCAACCACTTATGCAGGCAAATGTATTATTAATCCTTTACCAGCTCCTTCTTCTTTGGAAGCCAGCACTGGAAATTCACATAGTATTACTGTTAAATGGAAAGCATCCGATGATTGTGATGGTTATCAAATTTATCGAAGTGTTTCTCCTGATGGAAATTATGAGTTAGTCCAAACTGTATCTAATGAAAGTAGAAGTTCTTGGTGGTACGATGATGATGACGAATCTTTCCAAACATACACGCAGAAAAATCTTGAACTAGGGAAAATATATTATTACAAGATCCGTCCATACACTACATATATTGATGAAACATTTTATGGGGATTTTTCTAATTATATTTTCTTGTCAGGTTACGATCAATGGTACAAAAGTAAAAAGTGCTTCTTCCAAGAAAAAAAAGATCAATACGATCACATGGGCAAAAAATGATGAGGCTGATGGGTATATCGTATATTATTCCAAAAAGGAAGATGAATTACACAAAATTAAAGACTTTCACAAGTCGAAACAACTTATCTTATACTCATACGAAATTAACAAACGGTACTGCTTATTACTACAAAATTCAGGCATATAAGAACTTTAATGGCGGTAAACTGTATGGTCCAATGACACCTTATCTAAAATACTGTGATTACTATTCTTATGCAGACGAATCTTATGAAAATCGCTGCCTCCGTGCTTTTGAGAAGTCTTATTATGCTGACTATAAGAGTGCTAAGCAGGCAAAGAAACATATGAAAACGATCACAGTAAAAGTATGGGATAAGAAAGGTAAGAAAAAATATACAAGAAAATTCCGTATCACTGTAAACAAAGGGCTTGCACCTTCTATCAAAGAAATGTTTAAGGAAATCTACAAGAGCAAAGAACGTTTCCCTATCCATGAGATCGGGTGCTACAGCTGGCGTGGTAAGAATTCCAGTTCTGAACATTGTGAGGGATTAGCTTTTGATATTAACTCCAATGAAAACTATATGATCCAGGGTAAAAAGGTATTGGCTGGTTCCTTCTGGAAACCTAAGAAGAATCGTTATTCAATTCCTTTGAACTGTAAATTGGTTAAAATCCTCGAGAAATATGGTTTTCATCGTGGATTGTGGGGATCCCGCAGAGATTATATGCATTTTTCTTATTTTGGTGGTTAATACAAATCAAACAAAGGATCAGGCATTTGCCTGATCCTTTGTTATGTAAGCCGAAAACCGGACTTGAACCGGCGACCCCTTCATTACGAGTGAAGTGCTCTACCAACTGAGCTATTTCGGCATATATGAAAGCACAGATATGTGTATCTATGCTCCTTTTGTAAGATAATATTCAATCTTGCTGATTGCTTCTTCTTCATCGACTCCGTCAGCTACGACTGTTAAATCCTCTAAACGATCTAAGTCTAATCCAAGACTCATCATTCCCATCATACTCTTTACATTGACTTGCTTATTCCCTGTCTCGAATAAAATCTTGCTCTCAAACTGGCTCGCCATCTGTACAAGAAAAGCTATTGGTCTGTCTTCTTCTCTTAAGGCTACTTCCACTTTGACGTTCTTTGAAATCATTCCTGTCCTCCCAATCTTATCTCTTCCGCAATTCGGCCGATCTTCTTTAACCGGTGGTTCACACCAGACTTGCCTACTGGCGGTTCTAGCATATCTCCAAGTTCTTTCAGTGTAGCTTCCGGGTGTTCCAGACGTAATCTTGCAATATCCTGCAACCCTTGATCTAAAAAACGGAGGCCTTTGTGCTTATCAATATATTCAATGTCTTCCACCTGCTTGACTGCGGCTGAAACCGTCTTATTAATATTCGCTGTCTCGCAATTGACACGACGGTTTACTTTATTACGCATATCTTTCAGGATTCTTACATTCTCCAGCTCCATCAATGCGACGTGTGCTTCCATAATATTCAACACATCTACAATCTTTGATCCTTCTTTCATGTATACCACGTAGTACTTTTTACGCAAGACAATTTTAGCATCTAAATCAAAAAAATTCAAGACCTCTTTTAATTGTTCTGCTGTCTGTACATTAGTAGATACAACTTCAAAATGATAATTCTTCTCTGGATCACTCATGGAACCAGCTGCCTGAAAAGCCCCTCGAATATATGCCCGCTTACAACATGTGTTCTGTAAAACAAGTCCAAATTCTTTGGAATCTAAAAGTTTCACTGCTTTCAATATTAAAACACAATCCTTATGCTTGTCAACACTTATCGTATAATTTCGACTTCTTTTTAAAAATTCGTTTCGTCCAACATCAATCTTCGCATGAATATCAAACACATCTTTGATAAGTTTATAAAAACGTTTCGCAGCAGATACCGTCTCCGTCTGGATCTGAATCTCATAATGTTCTGGCTCTAGACTGATATTCCCTCCAAAACGTAAGAATCCTGCGATCTCCGCAATCTTACAATGTCTGGCACCGGTTTCATTTCTTGATAATTCCTCTTTAATATTACTTGAAAATGACATTGCCTACCTCATAATATCTCTATGCTCTACTTTGACAGAATATGGCAGTTGTTTTAATCTCTCTGCCAATTTATTCGTGATCGTAACAGATCGATGCTTTCCTCCAGTACATCCGATTCCGATCACAAGATTATACTTGCCTTCTTTAATATAATTTGGGATCAAGAATCTCATCATATCATCTAACTTATCAAGAAATTCCACAGATTCTTCATGCTTCATCACAAAATCCTGAATTGGTTTGTCATTTCCAGTTAATGGTCGCAGATTCAGATCATAGTATGGATTTGGAAGAAATCTGACATCAAATACCAGATCTACATCCGCAGGAATCCCATGTTTAAATCCAAAAGAAACAACTGCAATCTGGAATCGTTCCCCTTCTTCTCCGTCTACAAAAATACGATCGATCTTCTTCTTTTAACTCCCTTGTCAGAAGCTGGCTAGTATCAATCACATACGTTGCCTGATCTTGCAGAAATTTCATGATCTCCCGCTCTTTTGCAATTCCATCCTCAACTCTTCCATCTCTTGACAGCGGATGATTTCTTCTTGTCTCTTTATAGCGTTTTAATAAAATACGATTACTTGCATTCAGATAGAGAATCTCATACTTGATCCCCGCTGCCTCGATTTCTTTTAATTTGTGTGCTAACTCGCCAATTCCTCTTCCATTACGGATATCGATCCAAGAGCAACATTTTCAATCTTGGCAGTTTCATCTAACAACATCTCTGCAAATTTATCAAGTAAAGCCACTGGAAGATTATCAACACAAAAATATCCAGCATCTTCTAATGTCTTTAATGCACTGCTTTTTCCTGCTCCTGACATTCCTGTTACAATTACAAATCTCATCTGTACTGCTCCTTTTTAGAACCTTCCAACACGTTTGACTTCTGGCTCCATCGTAACTCCAAACTGTTCTTTTACTTTATCTTTCACGTCACTGATCAACTGCATAACATCGGATGCTGTAGCATTTCCACGGTTGATCACAAAACCACTGTGTTTTTCAGATACCTGTGCATCTCCCACCTGATATCCCTTTAATCCTGCATCCTGAATCAATTTTCCGGCAAAATATCCTTCTGGACGTTTAAATGTACTTCCGGCACTTGGATATTCTAATGGCTGCTTTGTTTTTCTCGCTAATGCGTACTCATCCATTTTGGCTTTGATTTCTTCTTTATTTCCTTTCTTAAGTGCGATCACACCTTCTAAGACAACGTATTCATTCTTTAAAACGTTACTTGTACGGTAACCAAGCTCTAATTCTTCTGCTTTCAGAGTTTTGATCTCTCCTTCTTTTGTAAGAACTGTCACTTCTTTTAGTACCTGCACCATCTCACCACCGTATGCACCAGCATTCATAACGACGCTCCGCCAAATGTTCCAGGAATTCCACCTGCAAACTCAAATCCAGTCAATTCTTCATTGAGTGCTGCTCTGGATGTAGAACTTAATAAAGTTCCTGCTTTGACGATAAGTTCATTACCACGGACTTCGATTCCACTGTAGTTTTTGTAAATCTGAAGAACAATTCCATCCATTCCATCATCTGCGACCAAAAGATTACTCCCATTTCCTAAAACAAATAATGGAATTCCCTCTTCTTTTGCAAAACGACTGACCGCTTTGATCTCTTCCATATTCTCTGGTGCCACAAAAATATCGGCGGGTCCCCCAATACGGAATGTTGTATGATTTTTCATCGGTTCCTGTCTTAAAATATATTTTTCTGGTATGATCTGTTTTAACTGATCAATCTTTGTATCCATAATTTCTCCATTCTTAATATTAATGCAAGATGAATCCTGTATATCACAGGATTCCAAATTTCTTCATCTTATGAAAGCATCAGACTAGCTGCACCATAAATTCCAGCATCATTTCCAAGAGTCGCAAGTACAAATCCTGTCTCCTGTGCTTTTCCAAATGTATACTTCTTAAAATGTGCATTGACCGCATCTAAAAGGATCTGTCCAGCTCTTGATACGCCTCCACCGATAACAAACACTTCTGGGTCGACCATCAATGCGATATTCCCTGCTGCAAGTGCTAATTTCTGTCCAAGTTCATCTACCCGTTCTTTGGCAAATGTATCTCCTTCTTTAGCAGCATCAAAAATGTCTTTTGCAGTTACTTCATCAAGGTCTCTTAGTGAAGTCGCTTCTTTAAAATCTTTTAATGCTTTCTTTGTCTCATATACAATTCCTGTTGCAGATGCATAAAGCTCCAGACAACCTGTCTTTCCACAATTGCATACACGATCATCAAAAGGATCCACAGTCATATGACCGATCTCTCCACATATCCACGGCTTCCATCGATGATCTTTCCATCAACGATGATTCCTCCTCCGACTCCTGTTCCAAGAGTGATCATCACTGCGCTGTTATAATCTGCTGCTGCTCCCATCCAGATTTCTCCTAAAGCTGCTGCATTGGCATCATTCGTTGCCTTTACCTTACATCCTGTAAGCTTTGACAATTCTCCTGCCACATCAACGCTTCCCCATCCAAGGTTCACACATTCATTAACTTTTGAAAACTCAAGAACAGCTCCTGGAACTCCAACTCCGAGTCCGATCACATCTTCCTTATCAAAACCATTTGCCTTGCTGTGATCATTCACTGCCTGTGCAATATCTGGCAGGATGTTCTTTCCATTTTCCTCAGTTCTTGTCTTAATCTCCCATTTCTCTTTTAATGTTCCATCTTCTCCAAACAGGCCCATTTTTACTGTTGTTCCACCAATATCAATTCCATATAAATATTTCATATCATTTAGTCCTCCATCTGACCTGTAACACGTTTATAAAGTTCTTCGGCGGCATTGTATCCCATCTTCTTCTGTCTGTGGTTGATCGCTGCTGCTTCTACGATGATCGCCAAGTTACGCCCTGGACGAATTGGCAGTGTATGTGCTGCAACTTTATTGCCAAGATATTCTACGTATTTCTCTTCTAATCCTAAGCGGTCATAATCCGCATCTTTGTTCCAGTCTTCCAACTGAATGACCAGATTGATCTCCTGCTCCATCTTAACGCTTTCAACACCATACAGATTCTTAACGTCAATAATACCGATTCCTCGCAGTTCGATAAAGAACCTTGTAACTTCCGGAGATGTTCCGATCAATGACTTCTTGCTGACCCTCTTGATCTCTACAACGTCATCAGATACCAGACGGTGTCCTCTTCGGATCAACTCTAAAGCTGCTTCACTCTTACCAATTCCACTCTCTCCTGTGATCAGGATTCCTTCACCAAATACATCGACCAAAACTCCATGGATCGTGATGCTTGGACCAATACAGTTCCCAGCCATCGGATCACTTCTGCCATAAATTCAGATGTCGCATCCTGAGATATCAAAACCGGTACCCCATACTCTTTCGCAACTTTTATCATCATCTCACTTGGATGCAGATTCCTGCAAAATACGATAACTGGAATTCCCGCTCCGATAAATCTTTTATAAATATTTTTCGCATTTTCAACATCTTTTTCTACCTCTTCAATAAAAAGGTGTTCTGCTTTTCCGATGATCTGAACTCGATTCTGTGCAAAATTTTCAAAAAAACCTGCCAACTGTAATGCTGGACGGTTGATCTCTGCCTGTTCAATGTAAACTTCTTTTGATTGATCTCTGGTGTTACTTCTTTTAAATTTAATTCCTTGACCATATCATATACTGATACTCTATGCTCTTTATCCATAATCTTTCTCTCTTTCTGCACCCTTGATTGTCTGTCTCTTTCTCTATTTTAACATATTTCCTTACTGCTTGGAATCGTGAAAAAACTCATAAATAGACTCTGCAGTACTTTGATTCATGCCAGGAACATTTAAAAGTTCCGTAACTGTTGCTGTCTTGATCTGTCCAAGATCTTTAAAATACTTCATTAATTCTTTTCGTCTCTTTGGTCCAACACCTTTGATGTCATCAAGAACAGAATGTACTTGCCCTTTTGCACGCAATGATCTGTGATATTCGATCGCAAAACGATGGGCTTCATCCTGTATCCTTGTCACAAGTAAAAATGCTTCGCTGTTTGGCGCAAATATGATTTCCTCGTTGTTATAATACAAGCCTCTCGTTCTATGATCATCATCTTTGACCATTCCACATACTGGAATATCAAGTCCCAAATGATCCAGCACACGAAGTGCAACATTGACCTGTCCTTTTCCTCCATCCATCATCAGAATATCCGGAAATTTTGTAAAACTGCCATTATTCCTGCGCACGATTCTTTTCCCTTGTTCTGTGCCCGTTCTTCCATTCCATGAGTAAACGTCGTGTCAGTACTTCCCGCATGGATGCATAATCGTCCGGACCGGTTACGGTCTTTAACTTAAATTTACGATAATCGCTTCGGCAAGGTTTTCCCCGTTCATAAACGACCATCGAACCAACCGATTCAAACCGTTCGTGTTGGAAATATCATAGGCTTCCATTCGTTTGACATAGCCAAGATCCAGCAGATCTGCAATTTCCTTGACAGCTCCGATGGTCCTTCCTTCTTCCCGGCGAATTTTTTCTTTGTCTGAGTCAATACCATCACCGCATTTTGTTCCGCAAGTTCTACCAGTTTTTCCCGCTGCCCTTTCTTCGGCACCCGGATATAAACTTTCTGCCCGCGCTTTGCAGACAACCACTCTGCTACCACATTTGCATCATCAATTTCCATCGGCAGCATGATCTCCTTAGGAACAAAAGGCGTTCCCGCATAGTATTGACTGATAAAAGTGGAAAGAACCTCTTTTTTCGTATCCTCCGCCCCAACGGTCACATGAAAATGCTCTCTGCCGATCAGCTTGCCTTCCCGGACGAAAAACACCTGCACAACCGCATCCCGGTCATCCATTGCCAGCGCCAGAATATCGCGATCCTCGCCGTCAAAACTGGTGATTTTCTGCTTCTGCGCCACCTGACGCACACTGGTCAGCAGATCCCGTATTCCATAGCTTTTTCAAATTCCAATGCCTCCGAAGCCGCCTTCATCTTTCTTCCAGATCCTTGATCACCGTGCAAATT
>ENA-OQAN01001153-OQAN01001153.1-human-gut-metagenome-genome-assembly--contig:-NODE-1153-length-12123-cov-1.856285_pt1 | contig 12123 bp, 16 predicted proteins | sample MGYA00242735_ERZ504527 | MGnify/ENA primary metagenome ERZ504527 (study PRJEB26092, sample SAMD00036230) | human gut metagenome | host: Homo sapiens | study: EMG produced TPA metagenomics assembly of...
TTCAATTCCGCGGCAGACTGTCTCAGTTTCTCATGCTCTTTTTCATCCAATGGAATCTCAAGCACCTGCTCTGCTCCTTTCTGGGAAACCAGAGTCGGAACACTGATACAAAGATCTTCCAATCCATATTCGCCCTCCATCAGACTGGAAACTGGCAGAACAGAATTTTCATCACGGATAATACTTTCTGCAATTCTGCCTACTGCCATAGCTACTCCGTAATAGGTCGCACCCTTTCGCTCAATGATCTCATATGCACTGTCGCGAACTTCTTTATAAATCCGCTCCATTGCCGCATCATGCTCATAATGGCCGCGCAGCTCACAGAAATCATGGATATCAATTCCCGCAACATTCGCACTGCTCCAGACAGCCAGCTCACTGTCTCCATGCTCTCCGATGATAAACGCATGAACACTTCTGCTGTCCACATCCAGATGTTCACTCAACAGATAGCGGAATCTTGCAGAATCCAGAACTGTTCCGCTTCCAAACACACGCTCTTTTGGATAACCGGAAATCTTCAATGCCGCATATGTCAGAATATCCACCGGGTTTGCCACGATCAGAAGGTTTCCCTCAAAATTTCGTTTTGTAATCTCCGGAATAATTGATTTGAAGATCGCCACATTTTTGTGTACTAAATCCAGTCTTGTCTCTCCCGGTTTCTGGTTTGCTCCCGCTGTAATGATGATCAACGCACAGTCACTGATATCATCATAATCGCCTGCGTAAATCTTCATGGAATGAACAAACGGTCTTCCATGACTGAGGTCCATAGCCTCGCCTTCCGCCTTCTCCTTGTTCGCATCGATCAGAACCAGCTCTGAAAACAATCCTTTCTGCACCAGCTGAACGCCGTAGATGCTCCTACAAATCCACATCCTATCACTGCTGCTTTTTGAATATTTATCATATCGATCTCCCTCACTTTTGTTTAAAATAATAACTATTACTGTTTTAAACCCTACCATAAAACTAGGAATTATGCAATTCTTTTTCCTGAATTTTCCTGATTGTGTTAAAAAAAGAACAACATTCCAGTTTTGTAACCTCTCTACTAGAATGTTGTTTTTTTCTGAAATTATTCTTTTTTAACCGATTACCTGATGATTCAGCCATTTTTTATTTTTCAGCCGAATCGCATAAATGATTCCACGTACAGACCAGTCTGCAAACATTCCGATCCATACCGCCATCGGTCCCATTCCGAATCCTCTTGCGAGAATCATTGCAAGAAGCACTCTGCAAAACCACATCGAAAGTACTGATACGGTCATTGTAAACTTCACATCTCCAGCCGCACGGAATCCATATGCCGGAATGAAAGAAAATACCTATGCAACAGGTTTGACAATCGTGATCCAGGTTACCATATGAATACAAAGTCTTGCACTCTCCGCTTCCATTCCCCCGAATTTTGTAATTGGATAGACGAGAATATACATCACAAGACAGGAAATTACAATTACGACCTCTGAAACAATACTCAGCTTTTTCACATAATAAATCGCTTCATCCTTACGACCGGCGCCGAGACTTTCTCCCACAACGGTCATCAGCCCGACGCCAACTCCGATCGCCAGGATTCCATTCAGATTTTCAATCAGATTTGCCATTCCCTGAGCCGCAATGGCAGCCGTTCCCATCAGAGAAACTGTAGACTGGATTGCCAGCTTTCCAAACTGGAACATACTGTTTTCAATTCCTGAAGGAATTCCGATATTCAAGATTCTTCTGATCTCTTTCCACTGCGGACGAATCGTAAAGTAATCGTACACGGGGATTTCCAGATCTGTTTTCGAAGTTTGTACATAACTACAAACATGGCAAACAATCTTGCAAGCATTGTTGCGCAGGCAGAGCCTGCCACATCAAAATGAAGCCCCCATACAAACCAGATATTCAGTACGGCATTTACAATATTCGAACAAATCGAGATTTTCATCGGAAGACTGCTGTTCTCCTGTGCTCTCAGGATACAGGAACCGTCATCATACAATGCAATAAACGGATAAGAGATGGCGGAAAAGAAAAAGTACTGCTTTGCATTTGCCATCACGCTCTCCTCGACTTCTCCGAAGATCAGCCCCAGAATCTGTCCATTAAATAAAAGACAGATAACTGCGATCAACACTGACAAACAAAATGTGATAAAAATCAGCTGTCTCGCTGCCTCTTTTGCATGATCCTGCTTTTTGCATCCCAAATAATGTGAGCAGACTACCGTTCCCCGGATGCCAGTGCAAAAAATGCCTGTACGATCAGAATATTGATGGAATCCACCAACGTCACCGCTGAAATAGCTGCCGAACCAAGATTACTGACTACCAGAGTATCCACGGTTCCCATAAAGGAATTCAAAAGCTGATCGATTGCAAGCGGAATCAATAGAGCCGCCATTTTCTTGTTATCAAATAGATGCTTTTGTGCATCCACTTTTTTGCCCCCTCTTTATGTTCTGTCAAATCATTTTGATCAAATACGTTCTTAGGATACACCCATAGTTTCTATTATGCAAGAATAGAGAACAAATCTTGCAGATTTATCTTCTCACGTATTCTCTATCCTCTTTTATGAACATCAAAACAAATCCTGCCAGCAGCAGTATCGCCGCAATCCAGATCGTCCGATCACCAATCTGCCGGCTGAATAATGCTCCCATGGCCGCTCCAACCGCAAAAACCAGAATTACAAAGTAATAATGCATACTTTTTTTCTTCAGTTCCTGATTGCCCGTTACCTGATATTTACAGAGCATTTCTGTCGCACTTCGCATATTTCCGATACACATGGTCGTTGCACACGGAATCCCGTGGAATTTCCGGAAGGCATTTACCTGCATCGCACAACTGAATGACATCATCGCATTGGCCGGTACATTCATACTCTGCGGAAACAAGCCTACCAAAAACAGCAATATGATCTGAATGACCAGCACAATCTGTCTCCAGTGGATTTTTTCGCTTTCTTTGCACAGATTCTGAATGCGGACTGCCACATAAACACCACTGATAAACGCCAGCAACGGAATCAGATAATGACGCGCAACGCCCCAGTTTCCCTCTGCAAGATTCTGTCCCAAAAGTACAATATTTCCTGTCTGGGCATTGGCAAATACTTTGCCTCTGCAATTATAAGAATAGGCATCCTGCAAACCACCGGCCAATGTAAGAAATATTGCCAGCGGCATGGATTCTGACATCTGTCCTTTTGCTTTCATTTCTAAACACCTCTTTTTTTGCAGATATCAAACAGACAACATCTGTCACAATATGGTGCTGTCCTTGCAGTACAGATTTCTCTTCCATGATATACAAGACGATGGCAAAAGCTGCTGCCCTCCTCCGGAGGAATGATCTTCCACAAAGCCATCTCTACCTTTTTCGGCTCTTTGATCCCATCTACAAGTCCCATTCGATTGACCAGACGGATACAGTGTGTATCTGTCACGATCGCCGGTTTTCCGAATACATCGCCCATGATCAGATTGGCACTTTTCTTCCGACTCCGGATTTTAATAATGCATCAAAATCATCCGGCACTTCTCCATGATACTCATCACGCAGAATCCTCATACAGGCGCTGATATCTCTCGCTTTGCTTTTCCCAAGCCCGCAAGGTCTTACGATTGCTTCAATCTCCTGTGGATCTGCTTCTGCCAGTGCATTTACATCTGGAAACTTTGCATACAGATCTTTTACAACAATATTGACTCTCTCATCTGTACATTGTGCTGCCAGACGCACTCCTACCAGAAGCTTCCACGCCTCACTGTGGTCATAATCGAGCGTACAATCCGCATCCGGATACGCCGTGCGAAGTCGTTCTATGATCTCCAGTGCAAGTTGCTTTTTTGTCATATGTAATCAACTCCTCTTTTACTATGGTAAACTTTTATTTTTTTCACAATCCGTTTTTTATCATAGCACAAAACAGCCGACATACCAACAGGTAGGCCGACTGTTTTTTAATATCTTCCATTTATACACGATTTCTGTACTTCCTGCTAAAAATAACCAATATCACAATATCCACTCCCATCGCCACTGCTGCATTGACTCCGTTCCATTCGGTCAGCACTCCCAAAAGATTCATAATAATAAATCCGGCAACACTCTGAATCGTACTGAAGATCGAACTGTAAGCAGATCTTGTCTCACTTTCTATACAATCGCACATCCAGGTTGAAGTGGCAGATTGTTCCACACCAAATCCAAATTCAATCAATCCCGCTCCCATCACAAAACCCGGAAAAGAGGGTAATACAAAAAGAAGTACAAACCCAAAAATACTCATAATATATCACTTTTTTCCTATGCTACAACATTCGTATCTCTGAAATACTGCGGTGTCATACCTGTATACTTTTTAAACGTCCGGTAATAGTGTGACAAATCATAAAAACTCAATCTCCGTGCGATTTCTCCTACCGGTACGCCCGACTGGAGCATCATCTTCGATTCTTCAATTTTTCTCTGATTGACATATTCATTAATGGATATCCCTACTTCCTCCTTAAATCTGCGACGAAGAGCACTTTCTGACAAATAGAACTGCTTTGCAAGCTCTGTAACTTTAATCGTGTCATAAATTTTCAAGTTAATATGTTGCAGGATACATCGGATCAGTGATGTTCTTGCCTGATTGGAAACACCATGAAGCTCTTTTGTAAAATGTATGATTGCAGTGTCTCTCGTTCCCATTTCTGCAAGACCACTTTTTAATAATTCCAGGTCTCCCTGACTGACAAGATTCATGATCTTATTTTCATAATAAAATGTATACTGCTCTACCCGGAATGTCTCATATGCTGTATCTTCTGCTGATTTCCGCACCAACTCCAGTTGATTTTCAGTCACTTGTTTATGTAGCTCTTCAGAATAAATCTCTTCCAAATTCATATCAAACAAAAATCCAAGAAGAATCAGATAATCCCGAATATCTCCCAGTGGATATACCGGAAGTGAAGAGTAATATTCCAAGCATTCTTTTTCTGACAAAATTTTCTTATTTTCCGGAGTCAGATTGTCATATACATGAGAAAACTCTGTACTGGTAACATTATTTATTCGAAACGCTCCAATTACAATTCTGACATCCTGATACCATAAGCACAGAAAAATTTCATTTAACATCCCGCTGTAAAACCGTACAACCTCATCTGAAATATTTTTTTCTTTAAATTCATATGAAATCGGATGCTTATAAATTGATTTGTAGCTTTTCAAAACCCGATTTGTCTCTCTTTCCAATATCCATATGGGCATTTTTAACATCACATGTAACGATTTGATTTTCTTTAAATCCTGTTCACTCAAATCCATATATCCCTCTCCTCTTTCATTTCCTATTTATACGGTACTTTCTTTCCTTCATTATTACATAATCAGAGTTGTTTTACCACGCTGCTTTTTGAACTTCCAACATAATTCAGAAATACTGTCACCTTCTGCAGTAGCATTCTTAACAAGACCCACAAGATCTCATTTTTAAATGATCCTGCGGGTCTTTGTTGGTGTATTATTTTGATATGAAACACATATCACTTAATAATTTTCTGTATTGTAGTTTCCTTTAGTTCATTTTCAAAATGCTCCTGCATTTTGAGGTACGTTTCTCTCAAACGACATGCCTCTGTTGCAAAACAGCTGCAATACCGGTCATCCTCAAGGCATCGATTCCATTTCATGGTTCTTTCCATGGTATCCATAATCTCGAATAAATTAATCTGTTCTGTCTCTTTTTGCAAAATATACCCGCCATGAATTCCCGTATTTATGGCCAAAATCCCCGCATGATTCAATTTCCTCATAATCTTATAAATAAAAGGCTGTGAAATTTTCAGATTCTCTGACAACTCTCTGGATGACACTATTCTCCGCTGCTTTGCCATATAGATGACTATACGAATGGCATAGTCTGTTGCAATATTCAATTGCATCTTATTCCTCCTTTCAAAAGGCTGAACAGTAATAGTGTTTTTTTGCTGTCATATTTTTCCACCATCATGTCTTTCGCCTCTTTCTTTATAATACATACTAAACCGCCACGCTACACTTTTACCTGAAAGGAGTCAGTTCTTACATGCATTTCTCAATTTATACATTGTCGGACGAAGATATTTTTTCAATCCTTTTTTCTTTAGGTCTTCTCAAAAACGGTCAACGGCGTATAATTAAAATTAACCGCAGCGTTAAGGAGGAAGAAGATCATGAACAAAATTTTGCACTGCCGTCCAGAAACAGGAGGCGATTCTCAATGCGGGATTTTGTGTATTCTCACAGAACTCTTATAAGAAGAGCCCTACAAGTGAAATTGCCGATGCTGCAGGTATCAGTAAATCCCTGTTGTTTCACTATTTTTACAACAAAAGAGAACTGTATCTTTTTCTATGGGAAAAATGTGCGCAGATTACCATGGAGGCTCTGGAAAAAAGCGGCTGTTATGAGCAGGCTGATCTGTTCGATTCCATGAATTTAGGTCTTCAGGCAAAGCTGGAGATCATGCGCCGATATCCGCATATGGGTAGATTTGTAATGAAAGCATATTATGAAAAAGATCCGGATGTACGCCCTGCGATTCAGGAAAGCATTGCAAAATACGCTGATTTTAAGACAAATACCGTCCTGTTAAATCTGAATCCGGAACATTTTATTGAAGAACTTGATCTGGAAATGATGTATCTCGATATGCTATGGGCATCTGAAGGATATATCTGGGAAAAGCTGCAGCATGATCATATCAATGTTGATGAGATCGAAGCTGATTTTATAAAACTGATTGATTTCTGGAAATCCATTTACTTGCGGAAAGAGAGGTAACTTTATGAATGCGATCCAACTGTCAAATCTAACCAAATATTACGGAAAATCCAGGGGAATCTTAAATTTAAACCTGGATGTAAAAGAAGGGGAATTCTTTGGCTTTATCGGTCCAAACGGCGCCGGTAAATCCACCACGATACGTACACTGCTCGGCCTGATCACGCCTCATCCGGTCAGGCAAAGATTTTTGATGAGACAATCCGGCGGCGCAATCCCCAAATTCGTTCCCACATCGGCTACCTGCCGTCTGAGGCGGTGTTCTACCGTGGAATAAAAGTCAAAGACCTGTTAAAATTATCTGCTGATCTTCATCACAAAAACTGTTCTGCGGAAAGAGAAATACTATGCAGACGCCTGCAGCTGGATGTCAACCGGAAGGTCGATGAATTATCTTTCGGTAATCGAAAAAAAGTAGCAATCGTATCTGCACTCCAACATCAGCCAAAGCTTCTGATCTTAGATGAACCGACAAGTGGTCTGGATCCTCTGATGCAGAGGGAGTTTTTCCATATTATCCGGGAGCGCAATGAACAGGGCGCTACCGTATTTCTTTCCAGCCATGTCCTCTCAGAAATTCAACGGAATTGTACGAGAGCCGCGATCATCCGAGAAGGGCGGATCATTGCCTGTGACCGTGTGGAGGCGCTTTCTAAAACAAATGCCAAGCGGATCAGCGTACAAGGACAGGTATCGCTTGATTCTCTGGAAGAAATTCGTGACTGAAGGAAAATGACGGTATTTTCAGCTTTCTTTACGGTGGAGATATCCATCGGCTCCTTGAAACACTCTCAGCCGGAACGATCACCGATCTTTCCATTTCGGACCCTGATCTGGATGAAATTTTTTCTGCACTACTATGAAAACGGAGGTGAACAGGTATGATCCTAATCAAACATGAATTAAAACAGGGATGGAAATCACTTGCCATCTGGACTGCTTCTATCGGATTTTTTATTATCATCTGTGTGTTCCTGTATCCGGAAATGAAGGGAGAAATGGAAGACATGAACGAAATGTTCTCCTCTATGGGAGCCTTTAGTTCAGCATTTGGTATGGATCGTCTGAATTTTGGCACTCTGATCGGTTTCTACGCAACAGAATGTGGCAATATTTTAGGGCTGGGCGGTGCATTCTTTGCATCTCTTATTGCAGTCAGCAGCCTTGCCAAAGAGGAGAAAGAACACACCGCAGAATTTTTATTCGCACACCCGATCAGCAGAAAAAAGATTCTCACGGAAAAACTGACCTCTGTCTTGTTCCAGCTTCTGATATTGAATGTGATCGTGTTCCTGCTTTCCGTTGGATCCATTTCACTGATCGGTGAAAAAATACTCTGGAAAGAAATCTGCCTGCTGCATCTTGCCTATTTTCTGATCCAGGTTGAGCTTGCCGGCATCTGTTTTGGAATCTCCGCATTCCTGCGCCGCAGCGGACTCGGCATCGGACTTGGCATTGCCACAATGATGTATTTCCTGAACATTATTGCCAATATCTCCGATCAGGCAAAATTTCTGAAATATATCACCCCGTTTGGTTATGCAAACGGAGCAGATATTGTTGAAAACGGCAGTCTGGATACCGGTATGGTTTTGACGGGGATGCTGTTTGCTGTAATCGGGATTTTAACCGCTTATTGGAAGTACAGCAGAAAAGATAATTCAGGCAATAAAAAACCACAGACCGCCAGGTTCTCTGCATTTTGTAACCTGCGGCTGCATTTTTTGACTATTCCATCCACTTCAGCGTTTCCCTCTTGTCACTGTATAATGGCTCTTTCTCTGTTTTTTCGTTTCATACCGAGCTTTGTCTGCCTCTATATAGTATGTCTCAAAGCTGCATAGACAATGCTTCCAGATTTAATAGATTTTCCGTATATTCAATGGATTCCTTCAAACTGCTCACAAGCAAATCGGATTTTAATACAAAACCAGTTTCCCTCTATTTCCGCAGTAATCTCCCGTTCATTTTCCAGACGAAGCCTCTGGATATGGAAAGCCCAAGTCCGGTAGAATTTTTGCTTCTTGCTCTGTCCGCTTTATAGAATCGTTCAAACACCCTTTTGATATCAATCTCTCCCGGATCTGTCACTTTATTTCGAAAGACAAGCTCCGCCTCATTTCCATTCTTTGTGAGCTGAATTATTGATTTCTTTATTTCCGTGATCCAGTCCATTTTTGATGATATTCTGCATGGTACGTCTCAGCGCCTGCCGGTTGCCCTGTATCCACACCGGTTCTTCTGTTATCTCAAACTGCGGACGAATTCCCTGTTCCATCCAATTATCATAATAAGAAAATACTGTCTCTTTTAAAATCTGACTCATATTCTGACGTTCCAGCTTTAATTCATATGTCCCGTTCTGGAGCTTTGTATAGGTAAATAATTCCTCAAGCATCTCCTTAAGGCTTCCGATTCGTTCCTGAATAATGCCGATATAACGTTTTCTGTCAGATTCTTCTTTCGCTTCCTCCAAAAGCTGAAAATACCCGTCAAGAGAAGTAAGCGGTGTTCTGATATCATGAGAAAGATTCGTATAAATATCCGCGATCATCTGCTCCTTCTTCCGATAGGCTGTCCGCTCTTTTTTCCTTTCTTTCAGCATCTCATTCAAAAGCTCTGTCAGCTCGCCAATATGTCCCCATTGCATTTCTTTCGTAATCAGCATATTACTTTCATGTTCCTGCAGGAAACGCAATTGGCGGCAGATGTCTTTTATCTGCCGCTTATAATTTACCAATATACATATGAAAATAAGAATTGCTATGGATAACACTCCAATCACGATGTACATCCCTATATATCCCTCTTCTTAAATACGGTACTGCATACTTCGATCATCACAATGACAAATGCAATACTTACTGCCAATGCCGTTACTGCCATCTTTGCCGTGACATTTGTTTCCAGGAACGAGATATTTCCCGTCACTGTATATTCCAGAACATGAAAATTCTTGATATGTGCCTTTGCGATCAGATTATCCAGAAAGCTGTAAAAGATTACAAGCACATTCATACAGAGACAAACACTCAGCATCATACTGATGACATTGTTGCGCAGTACGATCGCAATGCACATCACGATGATAAGCAGTGCAAAATGTAACAGCGTCTGTATTCCCGCATATTGCAGAAATTCTTTTACAGGTCCAAATACAAGCTCATCAAAGAAAAGTGCATTGCTGATCGTCTGAATCCCTGTAAAATCAGCATCGTTAAAACTGTGTAGACAAACAGAGACACTCCTTTTGCAAATACGAGTCCCCTGCGGTCTCTTACCTGCCCCGCAATATTTTTGATAAACCCACTCGTCATATCTGCCGTGGAATATAACACTGCAAAAATCACCATAAAAAGTGCGAGAAACTTTCCTTTGATATTTCCATAAAACAGGTCAAATACTGAAACCGTATCTCCCGGTTTTGTCGGCACAGTTACGTCCATTCCAAGATTGACAGTGTCGCTTTTCTGCTGCCCTGTCGCATATTCATACATTTCCTGCTTTTCTTCCATTGTATATGTTTTCATTTCATCCGCTGACAGCCCTGTAGTAAATAAAATTCCCGCCGCCAGAACCAGCCATATCACATACAAACTTTTTGTTTTGAACATCCGATATAGTTCCATCCGAATCATATTAAGCATTGTGGGCACCTCCTGTCAGATTCAAGAAATAGTTTTCCAGTTCTTCGTTTGTGATTCCGATCCCTTTTACCGGAACTCCTGCTTTTGCCAACTCCATATTGACAGCTGCACTTTCATTCAGCCTCTCATAAATATGGATTGTACTCTGGTTCACAACCTGATAGTTGGTAAATCCCATCTGATCCAGGATCGGAAGCGCCGCCTTCGGATCATCAAGCGTAAGCTCCATCCGCTCACTGCAGCGAGTCATCAATCTTCTCTTGTAGCTCCTGGATCAGACTTCCGTTGTGAATGATTCCGTAGTGTGTCGCGATCTTTGATAATTCCTCCAGGATATGACTGGAAATGATGATCGTCATATTCTGCTCCTCTTTCAGCCGCAGCAGCATATCACGGATTTCCGCAATCCCCTGTGGATCCAGACCGTTGATCGGCTCATCCAGAACAAGAAGATCCGGTTCTCCCACAAGCGCCAGCCCAATCCCTAAACGCTGTTTCATTCCAAGCGAAAAATGCTTTGTTTTCTTCTTTCCGACTTCCGAAAGCCCCACAATCTTCAAAATATTCTCAATATATTTTGAATCATTGATTCCGAATAATCTACACTTGATCGCAAGATTGTGATACGCTGACATATTCCCGTAAATCCCAGGTGCTTCAATCAGACAGCTGATACGGGATCTGACATTTTTGAGTTCCTCATTTCTATATCCAAACATTTGGATCTCACCGTCGGTCGGCTTTGATAATCCGCTGATCATTTTTAAAAATGTTGTCTTTCCGGCGCCGTTTCTTCCGATAAATCCGTAAATCGCACCTTTTTTCACGTGCAGATCTACATTGTTGACTGCCTTATGATGCCCGAACTGCTTTGTCAGTCCGCTTGTACTCAGTAAATACTCGCTCATCCTTATTTCTCCTTTTCCTTTGATCTGCTCTTATTCTACGAGGCAACTCCTAATCCATCGCAAATAAAAAGTAAAAAAAGAGTAAATTTACGGATGAAGACGGTATCCGATTCCCCATATCGTCTCAATATATTCCTTGCTGGTCACAGATTTTATCTTCTTGCGAATATTGCTGATATGTACATCCAGCGTCTTTGTCTCTCCCATATAGGCCTCTTCCCAGGCATACTCAAAAATCTCTTCTTTACTGAATACCTTTTCGGATGCTTTAAAAGAAGCTCCAAAATAGAAAACTCCTGCCTTGTAATTTTCGGGAGCTCTGTCTGATCCACCCTCACACAAAAATTTTCTCTGTCCAGTTCCAAACCCTGATAAACCAAATTGCCTTCACTGAAACTCCCTTCCATTCTCCGGATCTGCACTGCAACACGAGCCAGTACCTCCTTGATGTCAAATGGCTTCGTCACATAATCATCCGCACCACTTTGCAACACTTCCACCTTATCATCAATTGTATCCTTCGCTGTCAGAATAATAACCGGAGTATTTCCCTGCTTTCGGATCTCCTGCAGCACCTCTTCCCCGGAAATTCCCGGCAGCATCAGATCCAGAAGCACTACCGAATACCGGTTCATTGCAAGAAGCATACGCGCCTCTGTTCCTGAAAATGCCTGTGTGCAGAGATAGTCCGCTTTCTCAAGAGCCTCTTTTAACAGCCCGTTTATGTTCATATCATCTTCTACA
>ENA-OQAN01001155-OQAN01001155.1-human-gut-metagenome-genome-assembly--contig:-NODE-1155-length-12105-cov-1.363166_pt1 | contig 12105 bp, 18 predicted proteins | sample MGYA00242735_ERZ504527 | MGnify/ENA primary metagenome ERZ504527 (study PRJEB26092, sample SAMD00036230) | human gut metagenome | host: Homo sapiens | study: EMG produced TPA metagenomics assembly of...
GCTCTCATCGCATCTTCCGAGAATGTGACATTCATATTCTCATCTACCGTCATCCACTGTGAGATCAGAGATTTATCTACAACTGTTTTCGGTTCTACCGTATATGTAACAGAAGCGTTCAAATAACTATTCATGCTGTCTTTTGCAGAAATAACTTCTTTTGATTCCGTAGTGAACTTCGGTGCCACATAGCACTTCTCTTTGTCCAAATCTAATGTTGCTCTAAATTGTCCTACATAATCATGTAAAACTTTTGAAAATGTTTCCTGATCAATCTGCGTTCCAAGCGTCTCAGCCTGAATCTCAAACTGCTCCCCGTTAAAAACCGGCTGTGCCGAAACCGGCGCTGTCTGGTTCTCTTCTTTCAAACAGTCCAGAGATGCCATTGCCTGGTTCAGCTTGTCTTCATTGTAGCTTACTTCCACCGTTGCCTGTGCGCTGTCATTTCCAAAAAATGCCGTAAACCATAAAAATGGATTCTGATTCTCCTTTACTTCTTCGACACCTTTTCCATTCTTGTATTGCAGATCAATCGCACTTCCCTGAATGGTCTCGGTCTTTCCATCTCTTTCTTTTAATGTCAGCGTATAATCACTCACCTGTTTCTTCATATAGTTTTCTACGTCTTTCACAGTCTTTCCTGAAAAACTGACATCATTGATCTTTGTTTCAAAGTAAAAATGGTTGATAAAAAAGAGGGAAAATCCCAAATAAATAAGACCTATTGCTCCTAAGATGCCTGCGATAATGATTCTGCCACGTTTCTTTTTTCCATTCCTTTCCCAGGTTTTTTGACTTCCTTATCGAAGCTTGTGTCATCATTCAAGAAGAAAAATCTCACTCTCCGTCTCTTCCTCTGATTCTTCCTCTTCTTTCGACTCGGCAGTCTCCTCTGATTCCGAAGCTTTTGGCGTCTCTTCGTCCTCTGAGTCAGCAATGCTTTCCATGATTTCTTTCATAGTTTCTTCTACGATCTCGTCTGATGATCTTTCTTCTTTTTGTCGTTCTTTATCGCTCATTTAGTATAACTCCTCTTATCCTTAATCCATATGTTGATATTATAATACGAACATATGGAAAAGTACAGTACAAAATCATTAATAATACTTAATAAAAATTGTTACATTTCACGAACAACAATTGCTTTTTTCTCCAATTCATGTATAATAATATTTGTGTGCCTTCAGTTAAGAAATACTAAACTTTTTGTTTATTTTTACTTTTACAGGCGCACTCTACTACTCTGTTGCAGATTAGAAAGGATTACTTTATGAATATCGGAAATAAGATCAAAGAACTTCGAATCGAAAGAAATTTGACACAGGAAGAATTAGCTAATCGAGCAGAACTGTCGAAGGGATTCATCTCACAGTTAGAGCGAAATCTGACTTCCCCTTCTATCGCAACTTTAATTGATATTCTTCAGTGCCTCGGTACAAATCTGACCGAATTCTTTGCCGAAGAGTCCGATGAACAGATCGTCTTTCGCAAAGATGATTTTTTTGTAAAAAAGGACACAGAACTTCGCAACACCATTGAATGGATCATTCCAAACGCTCAAAAGAATATGATGGAACCAATCCTGCTTACATTGGAAGCTGGAGGCTCCACTTACTTAGACGTCCCCCACGAAGGGGAAGAATTCGGTTATGTTCTGCAGGGAAGCATTCAGATCCATGTGGGCAGGAAAGTTACACACTGCCAAAAAAGGGGAATCTTTTTACTTCATTCCCCATTCGGAACATTATATAACAGCAAATAAAACAAACGGTGCAAAGATTATATGGGTGACAACCCCACCGAGTTTTTAATACAAGGAGGATTTTATATGGCGAGAAAATTAATTGACATTTCACACATTTCGAAATCGTACGGAGACAACCTTGTGTTGGACGATTTGAACCTATATATTAATGAAAACAAATTTTTAACACTGTTGGGACCAAGCGGCTGCGGAAAGACTACACTGCTCCGTATCCTGGGAGGATTTGAGACTCCGGACAACGGGAAAATTATTTTTGACGGAAAGGATATCACCAACCTTGCCCCAAATAAACGCCAGCTTAATACGGTATTTCAAAAATACGCATTGTTTTCCCATATGTCTATTGCTGATAATATTGCATTTGGATTGAAAATCAAAGGCAAATCAAAAGCTTATATCAACGATAAAATCAAGTATGCATTAAAACTTGTAAATTTAGATGGATTTGAAAATCGAACTCCGGATTCTCTAAGCGGAGGTCAGCAGCAGCGAATTGCCATTGCACGGGCAATTGTAAACGAACCGAAAGTACTACTGTTGGATGAGCCTTTAGGCGCACTGGATTTAAAACTTCGCCAGGATATGCAGTATGAGTTAATCCGCTTAAAGAACGAACTCGGCATAACATTTGTCTATGTCACACATGATCAGGAAGAGCGCTTAGAGTCTGATACATTGTGTCATGAATCAGGGTTACATCCAACAGATCGGGACACCGGAAGACAATCTACAACGAGCCGGAAAATGCATTTGTTGCAGATTTTATTGGTGAAAGTAATATTCTCCCTGCAATCATGGTTGAAGATAAACTGGTAAAAATTCTCGGCGTGAATTTTCCATGCGTGGATACTGGGTTTGGAAAAAATAAACCGGTAGATGCGGTCATCCGTCCGGAAGATATTGATTTAGTCAAGCCGGAAGAAGGTATTTTGGAAGGAATTGTCACACATTTGATTTTCAAAGGTGTCCATTATGAGATGGAAGTCACTGCAAATAATTTCGAATGGCTGGTGCACAGTACAGATATGGTTCCTGTCGGAACACCGGTCGGCATTAAAGTGGATCCGTTCGATATCCAGATTATGAAAAAACCAGAATCCAAAGATGAGGAGGCTGTTATCATTGAAGAATAAGAAAAAAACTTTTGACAGGACCTTACTTATTCTGGCTGTCTCATTCATTATCATTCCATTGTTTATGATACTTTATTATGGTCTGACAAATGAAAAGAAAGAATTCACCTTACTGAATCTTGCAAAAATAACGACTCCGGAAAATTTAAAAGCACTTGGTCTGGCGCTTCTGCTGTCGCTTGTCAGCACTGCGATCTGTCTGATCCTGGCGTATCCGCTTGCTATGATACTCGCTTCAAAAAGCATGAATCAGACAAGCTTTATCGTCTTGATCTTCATCCTCCGATGTGGATGAATTTCCTGCTTCGTACCTTGCCATGGCAGACATTGCTTTGAGAAAAACGGAGTTATCAACAGCGTATTGTCTTTTTTACATCTGCCGACGCAGTCCATGATCAATACGCCTTCTGCGATCATTCTTGGTATGGTATATAATTTTTTGCCGTTTATGGTGCTTCCAATTTATAATGTCATTGTAAAAATTGACAAAGATGTCATTTCTGCGGCAAAAGATCTAGGCGCAAACAATGTACAGACTTTTTTGAAAATCATACTGCCGCTTACTACTTCTGGGATCATCAGTGGGATTACGATGGTATTTGTGCCTGCTCTCACTACCTTTGTTATCTCGGATTTGCTCGGCGGAAGTAAGATTCTGTTGATTGGAAATGTCATCGAGCAGGAATTTAAGCAGAGCAGTAACTGGAACGTCGGTTCCGGGCTTTCACTTGTGCTGATGATATTCATTATCGCAAGCATGGCACTGATTGCCAAATACGATAAAGATGGAGAGGGAACCGCATTCTAATGAAAAAGACATTACAAAATATTTACTTATCACTAATCATCTTTTTGTTATACGCCCCAATCGTGACACTTGTTGTTTTGTCCTTTAACAACTCAAAGACACGTGCAAAATGGGGAGCTTTACCGGAAAATGGTATATTTCCCTTTTCCAAAACGAGCAGATTATGAGCGCTCTTTATACAACGCTTGTCATCGCACTGTTGTCTGCTCTTATTGCAACCCTGATCGGCACTGCCGCTGCGATCGGCATTCAGGGAATGAAGAGAAAATCCCGCACGATTGCAATGGGAATCACCAATATTCCGATGTTAAATGCAGATATCGTGACCGGTATCTCATTGATGCTTTTATTTATCGCTGTCGGATCCGGCTTAAAATATCTGGGTATTAATTTTTCACTGGGATTTGCAACTGTGCTGATCGCACACATAACGTTTAATATTCCATACGTCATTTTGAGTGTTATGCCAAAGCTCAAACAAACCAAACGCAGCACTTATGAAGCCGCACTCGACCTCGCGCATCTCCGATTTACGCCTTTTTTAAAGTTGTATTTCCGGATATTCTGCCGGGCGTGTTCTCAGGATTTTTGCTGGCATTTACCATCTTTGGTACGATTTTGTTCATCACCCACTTTACAAAAGGTCCGGGTGTCGATACGTTATCAACCAAAATTTACAGTGAAGTCCGCAAAGGAATCAAACCGGAAATGTATGCACTTTCCACTTTGTTGTTTGTGTCCGTGCTGATTCTGCTGATTCTGATCAACGTATCACCAAACAAAAAAAGGCAGCACCGACAAAACACTGAATGTGAAAAAATCTCAGAAAGCCGTTCACTTTGTACTTCGCAAAGTTGTTCCGGCGATTATGGCAGTCGTGGTCATTGCCGGTGGAATTTTCTATAGTTCCAAAGAAGATTTAAGCGGAACCAATCAGGTCATCGTCTATAACTGGGGAGAATATCTCGATCCGGAAGTTATCACTCTGTTTGAAAAAGAGACCGGGATCAATGTCGTATATGAAGAATTTGAGACAAATGAGATCATGTACCCCAAAGTACAGTCCGGCGCTATCGCATACGATGTGGTATGCCCATCTGACTATATGATCCAACGTATGATTGAAAATGATCTTCTAGCAGAACTGAACTTTGATAACATTCCGAACGTCAAAAACATTGGTCAAGAATATTTCAAGCAATCCAGACAGTTTGACTCCGAAAATAAATATTCGGTGCCTTATTGCTGGGGAACTGTTGGAATTCTCTACAATAAAACAATGGTTGATGAGCCAATCGACAGTTGGAGCGTTCTGTGGGATGAAAAATATATAGATAACATTTTAATGCAGGACAGCGTCCGTGACGCCTTTGCTGTAGCTCTTAAATATAAAGGGCACCCTTTAAATTCGACAGATCTCGACGAATTAGAGGAGGCAAAAGAACTTCTGATCGAACAGAAACCACTCGTGCAGGCTTATGTAATCGATCAGGTTCGCGACAAAATGATTGGAAACGAAGCGGCTATCGGAGTAATTTATTCCGGCGAAAGCAATTTATACACAACTGGAAAATCCAATTTGGAATATGTCATTCCAAAGGAGGGTTCCAATGTTTGGATCGACTCCTGGGTAATTCCAAAAAATGCTAAGCACAAAGAAAATGCAGAAGCTTTCATCAACTTTTTATGTCGACCGGACATCGCCAAAATGAATTTTGATTATATTACCTATTCCACACCAAACACCGCTGCTCGAGAACTGATCGAAGATCCGGCTATCCGAAACAGCAAAATCGCATTTCCTGATGCAAGCGAACTGGAACGCTGCGAGACCTTTCAGTTCCTGGGAGATAAAAACGATGCCATTTATAATAAGCTTTGGCGCGAAATCAAATCCCAATAGCTTCTTTTGAGGCAGAAAGAGAGTTTTTATGAAACGAATTTTTTCCTATACCATCTCGGCTAAATACAACAATTGTACCCTGATTTCTTTTCTAAAGGAATCAGGGTATTCCAGTCAGGTGATCACACATTTAAAACACACAGAGAACGGAATTTTATTAAACAAGACCTGGGCAAGAGTCCGCGATATCCTGCACACAGATGATATTTTAACCATCACATTAGAAGAAAAGACTTCTTCTGAAAATATCGTTGCATCGCCTCTTCCACTTCATATCGTCTATGAAGATGAAGATTTGATGGTTATAAATAAACCGGCAGATATGCCGATCCACCCTTCACAGGCAATTACGACAACACGCTTGCCAATGCAGTCGCTTACTATTATGCACAAAAAGGGGAGCCTTTCACTTACCGCTGTATCAACCGCTTAGATCGTGATACAACCGGACTTTTAATTCTCGCAAAACATATGTATAGTGCCTCCCTCCTCTCGGACATGGTAAAAAACCGAAAAATCCACCGGGAATATCTCGCAGTTGCGGAAGGCAAGACCCCTTCATCCGGCATCATTGATGCGCCAATCAGAAGAGTAGACGGTTCCACTATCGAGCGTCAGGTTGACTATGAACAAGGTGACTATGCCTGCACTCATTACAAACGTCTTTGCTATAAAAACGGATATTCACTTGTATCCCTGACATTAAAGACCGGCCGTACCCACCAGATACGCGTACATATGAAACACATTGGTCATCCGCTTCCCGGTGATTTCTTATACAATCCCAACTACCACGTCATCAAACGTCAGGCGCTGCATTCTCACTGTCTGTCATTCGAACATCCAATCACCAAAGAACCGCTGACATTCTCCTCTCCTCTTCCAGATGATATGGCAATTTTTTTTCAATAATACAAATCAGGAGACAGTCAATTGACTGTCTCCCAACTATATTTCTTATATTTTTATACGTTAAAACATCCTCCACCAACAAATTCCCGCAAAAGAGAATTCGCCGGAATATTTTCACTTCCCACACCAATAAAATAGTCCAAAAACTTCAACAGACGTTTCGCTTCCACATATTCCTCGCAGTCTTTCTCAATTCCAAACAAAATCGGTTCCGCATATAATTTCAACACTGCCAACTCATAAATGAGCGCAGAATTAAACATTACATCTGCATCCTCCTGATAAGGAAAAATATTCTCTTCCTCCCCTTTTCTCACGGAAGGCCACATCGCGATTGTCTGTTTTGCAGAAGCGCCACGGTTCTTGCATCTCTGACCATGCGCCGTATCAGGCGCCCATCCGTTGTCGGAATGCGATTGTGTTCATCGATATTCAACTGTGTCAATGCACTGATATAAATCTTAAACTTATTTTCTTTGGAGAGTTTATACGTCATGGCATCATTCAGACAATGAATCCCCTCAATCACAAGCACATCCTGTTCCCCAAGCTTTTTAGTCTCGCCGGAATATTCTCTTTTTCCTGTTTTAAAATTAAATGTAGGGAGCGCCACTTCTTTTCCTGACAAAAGATCTAACATATCCTGATTGAACAATTCCGCATCAATCGCTTCCAAACATTCAAAGTTATAATTGCCATCTTTGTCTTTCGGAGTCTTTTCCCGTTCAACAAAATAATTGTCTACGGCGATTGGATGCGGAACAAGTCCGTTCGCCCGCAGCTGAATCGAAAGCCGATGCGAAAAGGTTGTTTTTCCTGAAGAAGACGGCCCTGCGATCAGCACAAATTTGATGTCTGATTTATTTGCAATCATCTCCGCTATCTCCGCAATCTTCTTCTCCTGCATCGCTTCCTGCACAAGGATCATATCCTGAATATCCCATTAGTAATCTTGTCATTCAGCGCGCCTACTGTCTCAATATTTTGTATGTCTCCCCACTTGGTCGATTCTTTCAGAACCTGAAATAATTTATGCTGTGGTCTGAAAGGCGGAACGACTGTCGGCGCATCTTTTTCCGGCATCTGAATTACAAAGCTTCATCATACAGATGCAGTTCAAAGTATGGCAGGTACGATGCATCCGGCACCATATATCCATAATAATAGTCCTCAAACTCATTCATACTATAAATATTGACTTTTGACACTCTTCGGTATTCAAAAAGTCTTTCTTTATCGTGCATTCCATGTTTGTGGAATAAAGCAATTGCCTCATCCGTATGAATCGTACGTTTGTCAATCGGCATCTTTTCCACAACCATCTCTAACATGCGGCTCTTCACCTTGTCAAGGAACCGCTGATCTACTGCGACATCCCCTTCGATTGTGCAATAATACCCCTTGCTCAAAGAAAAATGAATACGTACCTTCCAAATATCTTTATGTTCACAGACATCATAGATTGCTTTTACAAGCATCAAACACATGCTTCTTCGATATGTCTGGTTTCCCACGGAATCCCCCGTCGTAACAAATCGTAAAGTACAGTCTTTTGTGACTCCTTTTCTTAACTCCTGAAGCTTTTTATCTTCAAACACTAAGACAATCTCATTTTCATATTGTTTTTGGTATTCCTTTGCAATTTTCGCAAAAGTCGTCCCTTCCTCATACTGCTTTACTTCATTCCCTACTTTTACCTGATATACCTTTCTATCCATGTGCTACTCCTTTCTTACAGCTATACTGTCTGAAACGGCTGTACAATCTCTGCTTTTTCTATCTTAACGCACGACAGATGACTCTCTAAAACATCGCCATATCTTCTATGAAAATATGCTCCAATCCATAGTGCCTGCATCTATTATGTCAAGTCCTCTTGCAACTGCGTCAATTCCCTCATGATGTCCAATATCTCCAGTCACAAGTACCTCTGCTCCCGTCTGAAGTGCAGTGTCAATCATACTCTTACCCGACCCCGGAGAAATTGCTGCACGTGTCACTTTCCTTTCTATATCACCAAATACCTTTACATCAGGCAGATGAAACTTCTCTTTTACCAGTTCACAGCACTCACCCAAAGTCATCTCATGTTTTAAAAGCCCTACTCTTCCAATCCCCTGATTATTTTCCGGAATCGTCACCTCCAAAGGCTCCGCCTGCACAAGTTCCATCATTTTTCCCGACAGCTCCGCCATGCCAAGCACATCGTAATTCGTGTGCATTGCATAATATGATATGTCATGCTGTAACAATTTCACAACGCGATTGCTGATAAAATGCTACATCCGTAACCGTTTTCAACGGCGAAAAAATAAGTGGATGATGCGTGACAAGCATATCTGCATTTCCCTTATCGCCGCCTCAATAATCTCATCGGTCGCATCCAGCGCCACATAAATACGCTTTACTTCTTTTTCAGTGCGTCCCACCAAAAGTCCGACGTTATCCCAAGCCAACGCTGCCTCTTTTGGATATGTACCCTCAATCACATCAATTATCTCTCTACAAAGCATATGTTTCCCTCTCTTAATAAATTCCAAGCGCCTCTTTTGTCTGTGCTGTCTCATTTTCAAGTTCCGCTATCCGGGATGCAATATGTATTCCTTCTTCCTTCCTTAGCTGTCTGCAAATTTGCTCTTTTGTCTTTTCTTCCTTTTCTAAAAACAATTTTAAAACAGGATGTTTTTCTCTGAGTAACAACTTCCCATACCGCAGTTCTAATGTACTGTATTCCTCAGCAGACCCGTTTGCCACCTTCATCATCGGATAAAATTTTCCATCCTCCAAAACCATATCTTCTGCTATAATGCGGTAATTATGTTCACACAGATACTGGCGCACCTTTGCAATTTCAGACTGTGGCTGCAGAATGAATTCCGTCAGATTTCTGAAAATCTCTTCTCCATCCTCCATGATCTTTATGACAAGACCACCACCCATTCCGGCGACAATGACACAGTCACATTCTCCTATCTGTAGTTTTTGAACCCCGTCTGACAGTCTAGTCTTAATCTGCTCCCCCAAACCGTGCATCCGAATATGTGCTTCTGCACGGTCCAAAGGTCCCCGATTGATATCCATCGCAATCGCGCATTTATTTTTTCCAGACTCTACCAGATAGATTGGAATATAACCATGGTCTGTTCCGACATCCGCGACTGTCACTCCATTGCTCACAAGATCTGCAACTGCCTGTAATCTCTTTGATAGCTCCATACAAATACCCTAATCCAAATAATCACGAAGTTTACGGCTTCTGCTTGGATGACGGAGTTTTCGAAGCGCTTTCGCCTCAATCTGACGGATTCTTTCACGGGTGACGTCAAATTCTTTTCCGACTTCTTCCAATGTACGTGCACGTCCATCGTTCATACCAAAACGAAGACGCAATACTTTCTGTTCTCTGTCAGTCAACGTATCCAACACTTCTCCAATTGCTCTTTCAGCAACGTTGCTGCTGCTGCCTCAGCCGGCACCGGAACATTGTCATCCTGAATAAAATCTCCCAAATGACTGTCCTCTTCTTCACCGATCGGTGTTTCCAAAGATACAGGTTCCTGAGAAATCTTCAAAATCTCGCGTACTCTTTCCACCGGCATGTCCAGTTCTTCTGCAATCTCCTCCGGCAACGGCTCACGCCCCAATTCCTGCAGCAGCTGTCTTGATACGCGAATCAATTTGTTAATTGTCTCCACCATATGAACCGGAATACGAATGGTTCTCGCCTGATCTGCAATCGCTCTCGTAATTGCCTGTCTGATCCACCATGTCGCATACGTACTGAATTTGAATCCTTTCTGATAATCAAACTTTTCAACCGCTTTGATCAATCCCAAATTTCCTTCCTGAATCAAGTCAAGAAATAACATTCCACGTCCCACATAGCGTTTCGCAATGCTGACAACAAGACGAAGATTTGCCTCTGCAAGCCTCTTTTTCGCATCTTCATCACCTTCTGCCATCCGTTTCGCCAGTTCAATTTCTTCCTCTGCACTCAACAATGGCACTTTACCGATTTCTTTCAGATACATACGCACCGGATCTTCGATGCTGATTCCATCCGGCACAGACAAATCAATCTTTTCCATGTCAACTTCATCTTCATCCGTCAACAAAATCTCCACATCATCTGCATCATCCGTGTCCGGACTGATTCTGAGTACATCAATATTCTGCGATTCCAAATACTCGAATATTTTCTCCATCTGTTCTGCTTCCAGCTCCATATCTGAGAAAACTTCATTGATCTCCTGTATCTCAAGAATACTTTTCTTCTTCTTCCCTAAAGCAACCAGATTTTTCAATTTTTCCTCAAATTTTATAGCTCTTTCTTCCATGTAGTGTCCATCCTCTCATAGCTTGTTTATATTTTATCCTTAATCAATAGAAATATGCATTTTTTGCAAGTCCTGAAGAGATTTCTTTGCCTCCATCAGTCTCTGCAGCCCCACAATATCCGTAGGGTTCAACATCTTTGTCGCAAACTCGATGCTGTTGTATTTTACGCGGATAATCGTCTCCTTCAACGCTTTCTCCTGCTCTTCTTTCGTGGTGAGTTCTCGAATCTTCGTATGGAACAACTCTGCCACTTCCCGGTGTTCTTCCTCATCTGTAAAATGATTCATCACCTTTGCCGGATTGACCTCTCCCGCTTCATACTGCTCATACAGAATCTCAGCAACTGTGCGGTAAAGTTCTTTTGTAAAATCTTCCGGTACAATATACTTTTTAATCTGTGCAAACAACGCCTCATTCTCTATCAGCCACGTCAGTAATATCTTCTGAGACTTCAGATTCCCATCTTCTTTTTGCTTTTCCCTGTTCGCCGTCTGTTTTGGCCGCTCCGCAGGTGTCGCCTGCCCCATTTGGATCGCCATCTTACCCACCAGTTTTTTCAATTCCTCATATCCAATCCGATATTTTTCAGCAACTGCTTCTATGTAATTGTTGCGCTCAATCTCTTCCTCAAACATGGTGAGACGTTTTGCTGCTTCTTTATGAAACGCAGTCTTTCCCTCCGGTGAGTTCATATCATACTCTTTTTCCAGAATCTCCAGGGAGAACAAAAATCCATTTCTTGCTTTATTGATCCTCTCCTCAAACGCCTCTGTTCCAAGATTCTTGATAAACTCGTCCGGGTCTTATACGGCTCCATCCGGATAATCTTAGCTGTAATGCCTGCTTCTTTTAAAATCGGCATTGCACGAAGTGCTGCTCTTGTTCCGGCCTCATCGCTGTCATAGGTCAGATAAACTTCATTCACATACCGCTTGATCAGCGATGCATGTCCGGTAGTCAGCGCTGTCCCAAGCGATGCAACCGCATTCGTAAATCCTGCCTGATGAAGCGAAATCACATCCATATATCCCTCACAGATCAAAAAATAAGGTTTTCTGGATGTTCTGGCGCGATTCAATCCATAGAGATTCCTGCTCTTGTCAAACACTTCCGTCTCCGGCGAGTTCAAATATTTCGGCTTTGCATCTCCCATAACTCTTCCGCCAAATCCAATCACCCGGTTATTGACGTCCATGATCGGGAACATCACACGATTCCAAAATTTGTCGTGTGCCCATGCCTTTCA
>ENA-OQAN01001156-OQAN01001156.1-human-gut-metagenome-genome-assembly--contig:-NODE-1156-length-12096-cov-1.861308_pt1 | contig 12096 bp, 19 predicted proteins | sample MGYA00242735_ERZ504527 | MGnify/ENA primary metagenome ERZ504527 (study PRJEB26092, sample SAMD00036230) | human gut metagenome | host: Homo sapiens | study: EMG produced TPA metagenomics assembly of...
TTTTGCCTTAAGTGCTGACGACAATAACTCTGTAAAACAGAATTTAGGCGATACAATTGCCATTGCTGGTGACGGTAATACCGTAACCTCGGTTAAAGATGGTAAGCTCGTAGTTGGCTTGAATAAGGATGTCGATCTTGCACTGACGGTTCCCTCACGGCTGGCAATACGACCATCAATAATGATGGCGTGGTTGCGGATAAGATTGCGATTAACGATTCCGGTATCTCCATCGATAAAGATGCATCAATGCCGGTGATAAGCAAATCAAAAACGTAGGCAGTGGTCTTGGGAATACCTATGACACGACTCAGCCAGGTCAGGAAAACTACAACAACGGTGCTAATATCGGTGACGTTTACGCCATTGCTAAGAGTCAGGCCGATGCAGAGAAAGCTCAATCCGGTAAGAACATTACTGTAGGTGATGATAACAAAGTTAACCTGAATGACAACATCACCCTTGGCAGTGATACCGATGCCTCCAAGCAGGTCAACATCGATGGCAACGGTGCAACCGTTACGGCCGGCAGCGGCGACAACCAGGTCAAACTGGATGGCTCTAAAGGCCAGATTACGACGCAGCGGCATCACCCTCGGCAATCAGACCGTCGATGCTGCAAAAGCCGACGGCACAGTCGTTAAGTCCGAAACGGGGCAGCTACCTTACCGGTCTCGATAATACGACATGGAATCCGGACACGAATGGCTACGTCGCCGACCGGGCCGCTACGGAAGGTCAGCTCAAAAATGTATCCGATACGATCAAAAATATCAGCGATACGATTAGTGTCATCGGTACCGGCACTCGCGACTTTGCTGGTGACGATTCGACCAATAAAGTCAGCGTCAAACTCGGTGAAACATGAATCTTACCGGCGGTGCCGACGTCAATAACCTGTCCGATAACAATATTGGCGTTGTTGCCAACAGCGCTAAGAACGGCTTACGACATCAAGTTGTCAAAAAGACTTAAACGGGCCTCCAATTCGGTAACGACGAAAGAACTGAACAGTGAAACGGCTAATATCACCAACAGCATCACCGTCGGTACTGGCGACAACAAGACGGTCATTACCGGTGACTCCATCCATACAGGCAATACGACGATCAACAACAACGGCCTGACGGTCACCAATTCCGATTCGACGAAAAATATTACCATCCAGGATGGCAGCGTCAACATGGGCGGCAACGTCATCCATAACTCGGTGACGCACAAAGTGCCAGCGATGCCATCAATAAAGGTCAGTTCGACCGGACGATTGACAATATCGGTAACGGCATGAACGAAATGAATGGCCGCAATCAACCAGATCGGCCGCGAACCGTCAACCGCGTCCGGTGCCGGGTGCCGCTAGCCTTGGCATCCCTCCATCCACTGGATTACGATCCTGATGACAAAGGTTCCTTCGCTGTCGGTTTCGGTTCCTACAAGAGCGAACACGCTGCCGCTGTCGGCGCCTTCTATCGTCCAAACGAAGACACGATGGTAAACTTCGCAGCCACCGTCGGAAACAACGACAACATGTACAGCGCCGGCGTTTCCTTCAAGATTGGCTCTTCTTCGCCTTACGCTCATATGAGCAAATCTGAAATGGCCGTCAAACTGGATCTCAGGATAAACAGTTGACCGACCAAAATCAGAAGATTGAAACCTGGAAAGCCAAAACCAGGATCTCAATGCACGACTCGCTAAATTAGAAGCCCTCGTCGCCTCTAAATAACACGATTTCCTCCTTAGACAAAAAGGCATCCTTTGACTTGCAGCAGCGAGGGATGTCTTTTTGCTATTGTTTCTGAAATCTTATGGTCAACAGGAATAACACATGAAAAACCTTTATTGACAGGAGTATGAAAAGGGATTATACTGAGCTGTATTTAGCAAAATGCAGTTTCTTACAATAAAAAAAGGAGGCTATCATGCTATTCAAAACGATTAGTCGCCACCTTCTCGGCAAGCCTTTGGAGAATACCAAACTCGAGGGCGAACAGATGCCAAAATGGAAGGCCCTGCCTATTTTCTCATCGGATGCCCTGTCATCCGTCGGGTACGGGCCGGAACAGATTGCCATCGTCCTGGCTTCGGTACCGACCTTAGCGACATACCGTTATTTCGGACCTATCGTCTTAGCTATCATTGCCTTATTATTCATCGTTGCCCTGTCCTATACCCAGGTCGTCCGGGTCAATCCGGGGCGGCGGCGGTTCCTATGGCATCGCCATGAAATACCTCGGTGTCTACCCGGCCCTTACGGCAGGGGCGGCGCTTCTGGCCGATTACATCCTGACCGTTGCCGTTTCCATTTCTTCAGGGACGGGCGGCGCTGGTCAGTGCCTTTCCGGTCCTCCACCCTTATCACGTCTACCTTGACCTCGGCGTTCTCATCCTGATGATGATCGTCAACCTGCGCGGTACCAGGGAGGCCTCAACCGTCTTCGTCTGGCCGACGTACTTCTTCTTGGCTGCCATGAGGATCACCTTAATCGGCGGCTTCTATCAAATCTGGAACGGCACCCTCACGGCTCATACCGTCGCTGTCGAAACGGTAGCCCCATTGAATCAGACCGCCTTGATGCTCATCGTCCTGCGGGCCTTGCTAACGGCTGTAGTTCCATGACCGGCATCGAAGCCATTGCCAACGGCGTCACCATGTTCAAGCGCCTCAGCAAAAAACGCCATCGAAACGACGGCTATCATGGCCTGTATCCTGGCAAGCATGCTCGGCGGCCTCGGTTACCTCATCATTTATCTTCACCTCTTGCCGACACAAGGCTACACCCTATTGTCCCTCCTTGTCGAAGATATCTTCAGCCGGACCTTTATTTACTATGTCATCCAGATTTTGATGATGGTCATCCTCTACATCGCCGCCAATACGGCCTACAACGGCCTGCCGCCTCTTCTTTCTTTCATGGCCGTCGACGGCTACGTCCCCCGCTACTTTGCCAACCGCGGTGAACGCCTGAGCTATTCTAACGGCATCCAAGTCCTGACGCTCATGGCCGGCATCTTGATTGTCCTCTTCCAGGGTAATATTGAGCACCTCATTTCCCTCTATGCCATCGGCGTATTCCTCTCCTTCACCATTGCCCAATCGGCCATGGTCGTCTACTGGAGACAATGCCGGGAACGAAACTGGCGCCTCTTTTCCGTCATCAACGGCTTCGGCGCCCTAGTCACGGCCTGCGTCGTCGTCATCGTCCTCATCACCAAATTCATCTACGGAGCCTGGATCATCGTCCTGCTCATCCCGACCTTGGTCTATATGTTCCTTAAAGTCCATCATCACTATGATGACGTCCGAGAACAGCTGTTGCTGACACCGGAAGAGTATACGAAAGTCATGACCACCGACTTAGGCCGCAATATCATCATCATCCCCATCGCGTCCCCGACTCAAGCCGTAGCCAAGCCATTCGCTACGCCAAGATCATCAGCGGTTCGAAAGATAAAATCTATGCCGTCCACGTCTACAGCGACGATGAACGGGGTAAAAAAATCAAAACCTTGTGGCGCCAACTGGAACCCGACATCGAGCTCATCATGCTTCAATCGCCTTATCGGCAGTTGACGGACCCGCTCATCACCTTTATCCAAGAGCTGCGGAAAGAGACGGCTCCGAAAGATACGATTACCGTCCTCATTCCGGAATTTGAAACGAAAAAATTATGGCACCGCCTGCTTCACAACCAGAGCGGCTGGCTGCTAAGACTCCGTACCCTGCCTTACTTAGACGTCGTCGTATCGACAGTCCCCCTGCAGTTTACGAAATAGAAATCAAGTAGCATCTACAATCATAACCACCAGTAAAACTGGTGGTTTGCTCAGGCCCTATAAGGGCCTAACTCCTGTGGTAGCACTCTAAAGAGTGCACCGAATAAAAGTCTGGCAATCACACTTTTATTACAGGCTGCCCCCTACTCGGGGGCTTTTTTTGGCCTACTTTTTCCTGCTACCCGTAAACGGGTCTACGTATTCCTTGAAATCTAATGTATCCATTTCAATATCTTCTTGTAATTGATTGCGAATATACTCCTTAATAGCTCCTTCATATTTTCCCACTGTATCCACATAATAACCTCGGCACCAAAAATGTCGATTCCCATATTTATATTTCAGGTTTGCATGGCGGTCAAAAATCATCAGGCTACTTTTACTCTTTAAATATCCCATGAATTGAGATACGCTAAGATGCGGTGGAATAGCCACTAAAATATGAATATGATCCGGGCAGCATTCTCCTTCAATTAACTCAACCTGCTTTCGATTACAAAGTGACCTTAATATCTTTCCTATATCTTCTTTTATTTGTCCATAAATAATTTGTCTACGGTACTTAGGCGCAAATACAATATGATACTTGCATCGCCATTTGCTATGTGATAAACTTTTTACGTCATTCATTGACATGAACCTCTCTTCTGAATAATGTAGTGGTTGCCAGACCATCTACATTGTATCATGAGAGGTTCTTTTTTTACTTTAAGAAATTTTACTTACCCCCAGTTGAACTGGGGGTTTAATCATGCCTATTCGGCGCCAAAAAAAGAAAGCGCTGTCGCATGAAGACAGCGCTTTCTAAGTGGCTAGTGGCTAGTTGTTAGTGGTTAGCGGATGGGTTTAAATTTAAAGCTATCACTTCAAACATCATTCATCAAACTTCAAGCATTAGAATGTCACCCGATAGGACATAGTTCATTTGAGTCTGTCGCCGCAAAGCGGCATCTAAGTCCGAAGCGGCCGGCTGCCGGCGAACTGCGGCCTGCGGATCACCATTCACTATTTCGCCGGTGCTTCGATGGGGTCGTAATCAGCCGGTTTATCTGTAATAGCCGCTTCGTCGATGGCCGACGGTACCGGGTCGAAGCCCTGGCGGAACAGGCCTTGATGGCAGCGATGTACGGTGGATGATGGTGTCCATGAGGAGATAGCGCTTGCGGAAAAGGTTGCGCTTCTGCGACTTGATTTCGCCGTATTTGCGCCGTCTTTCTTCGATAGGCAGGTGGTAATACCACGGTTCCTTGCCATCCGGTGCGGCTCCTTCGCCGATCCAGAATTCATTGAAATTGGTCTTCTTCGAACGGTTGCCGCGCAGCATATGGCTGTTGGTATAGAAGCCTTCGTTCCGTGATGACATATATGTCATGGATGCCCAAAGTTTGGACGAAGATGCGCATGAGATAGAGGATGAAATTCTTCGGCCGATAGCCAAAGAGCTTCTTGGTCAGGATCTTGGTCGTTTCCAGGCCGTGCTTCGAGCCCTGGATGGTACCGATATACATGGATGGCGTGCCGTCGCTGTTGTAATCGAAGCGGAAGTTGAAATGGTAGGTCATCTGGCCTTCATGATAGAGGTAGAGCGACAGGAACCCTTCTTTTCGCTGGCCCGTATCAAAGATGAGCCGCACTTCAAGCGGCATGGACGGGTCGTCAGACGTCCAGAGCGTATAGCCTTTGCCCCAATAGATTTCGCGGATGACATCATCGGAAAAGAAGGTCCGCAAAATCGTGAAATGATGCTTTAAGGCGTCGAGGCGTTGGCGCATGGTCGAATTTTTGAACAAGAGACCCGGGTCATGACTTCCTGGAGTCCGGGTCGTGCTGCTCAAAAAGCCCTGCATCGGCTCATAATGGTCAAAGAAATCGTAGAGCTCTTCAAATAAGGCCCGGTTGGACACGGCACGAGCAAAAAAACGACAGCCCGCTTGTTTTCCTGGAAATTCCGGGGCCCGTATATAAGGCGCGATAAGTGCCAGAAATAGGAAATGCTGTGCATGGAATACCTCCTATCAAGTACAAAGCTAATAGTACTATTATACGGGCAAGACAAGCAGGCTGTCAATGTGGGATTCGTGGCCAGTGACTAGCTTCTATCTAATCCAGCTTCCGCACGATATTCGCCGGGACATGGGACAAATCGCGGACGCCGGTGATCATCATGGCATCCATGAGCTGGCGTTTGAGCGTATCCAGGAGGAGTTTGACCCCTTCGGCCCACCGCCGACAGCAGCGACGGCAGCCGGTCTGCCGATGAGACGCGTCGGCACCGAGGGCCAGCATCTTGAGGATGTCTTCGCCGTCGAGCAGCACCTGTCCGGAATCGACCACGTACTTGGGGTGGCCCGCCAGCGTGTAGGCCAGCGTGGATTTGCCGGATCCGTTCGGCCCCATGATGGCATGGGTTTCACCGGAGTTGACGGTCAGGTTCACGCCTTTGAGGATCGGCTTGATGCCGTCCTTGGTTTCGACGTGCGCGTACAGATCTTTGATTTCAAGAGTTGACATGGTTTTCGCTCCTACGTTCTACTTCTCTTCCAACACCTGGCGATCGCGTCTTCTCGCCACGTGCCAGGCGCTTGTCGATAACGTTCATGAGATGTTCGCTGATTGCGGGAATGCCGATTTCCTCGACGAGTTCGCCAAAAAAGCTCGCACCACAAGTTTGCGGGCTTCGGTTTCCGGAATGCCGCGGGACTGCAGATAGAACAGCTCCTCATCGTCAAAGCGCCCGACGGAAGAGGCATGTCCGGCTCCGATGATGTTGCCGTTTTCGATTTCCAGATTCGGTTCGGAATCGGCGATCGCGCCCGGAGTAAGTACCAAATTGCGGTTGAGCTCATACGAGTCGGTACCCGGCGCGGTCGGAGCAATCAGCGCGTTGCGACCCATGTGGAGTGCGCGCCCTTGCCGTCAAGAGCGCCTTTATATACCACACGACTCTTGCACTCGGGATGGTTGTGCACAATCATGGTGCGATGTTCGATATGCTCGCCCGGATCCACAAAGTAGATGCCAAGCATGTTGAGATCGCCTTGATCGCCGCCAAAATCCTGATCCATACGGATTCGAACGACATCGCCGCCAAGCGTGACCACGGAATGGCGCAGGGACGCACCCTCCCCCAAGTGGATACGCTGGTTGCCCACATGCTTGGAGCCTTGTTCCACTCTTGAATGAATGTGGTGGACACATGGGAGTCCCTACCTGTGAGAATCTCCACACCTTCGGCGATACGTGCATCGCCGTCATGCTCTACCACAACGTCAGCGTGGGCGCGATCGGCGGCAATGATCACCAGGTGGAATGCGTCCAGATCCGTTCCGGCACCATGAATCTTAACGAGTATCGGCTGGCTGATTTCACCGTCGATACGCAGAATTCCGGCACGGGAGGCGGAGTTCCATTCCACTGCGGACACACGATCGCAGGGCTTGGAAACGATGCCCGTATCGGCGTCTCCCGGCTTGCCCTCGCTATAGGTCACGCCTTCAGTAAGAGCCGTGCCGTCGATCATAGTGACGGCAATCTGGGTTTCGTTCGACGGCGTGAACGCGTTGAAGAACTCTTCGACACGTTCCACAGGGGTATAACGCCAATCATCCTGATTGCGGTCGGGCACTTCAAATGCGTCCACATCAAATGACCGCGGCGAGCGATCCGCCGAAGAGGCATGGCTGCCGGATTCGCATACGGATCGTTCGGATCCGCAACGGGAATATTGATTTCCTGAGTTTGTGCCATGGTAATCAGCCACCGATCCTTCCATCTGCAATTCCACCAGTCGGTTCAGTTCAAGCGCATATTCCATCGGCAGCTCACGGCTGATAGGCTCCACGAAGCCTCGCACGATCATGCCCATGGCCTCCTCTTCGGAAAGACCGCGGCTCATCAGGTAGAACAGCTGGTCTTCGGAAACCTTGGAAACCGTAGCCTCATGTGCCATGGAAACGTCATCTTCGCGCACGTCCACATGCGGGTAGGTGTCGGAGCGGCTGAACTCATCTACAAGCAGTGCATCGCATACCGTCGAGTTGGACGATCCTTCGGCACCCTTGACGATTTTGACGAGACCACGGTATGCGGAACGTCCACCGCCGCGGGAAATCGACTTCGCCACAATGGTGGAGCTGGTATGCGGGGCAAGATGGATCATCTTCGCACCGGTATCCTGATACTGCCCTTGCCTGCGAAGCCGAGCGACATGGTGCTGCCTTCGCATACGGCTCGGCGAGAATGCAGGCCGGATACTTCATGGTTGCCTTGGAACCAATGTTGCCATCGACCCATTCCATGGTGCCGCCTTCACGCACGTAGCACGCTGCGTCACCAGATTGTAAACGTTGTTCGACCAGTTCTGCACGGTGGTGTAGCGCACGCGGGCATGCGGCTCGACGAAAATCTCCACCACGCCGGAATGCAACGAATCGGTCGAGTAGATCGGTGCGGTGCAGCCTTCCACATAATGCACGTACGATCCCTCGTCGGCAATGATCAACGTGCGCTCGAACTGACCCATATTCGGCGTATTGATACGGAAGTATGCCTGCAACGGAATATCGACATGCACACCCTTCGGCACGTAGACGAACGATCCGCCCGACCATGCGGCGGTGTTCAATGCCGAGAATTTGTTGTCGTTGCTCGGAATGCACTTGCCGAAATACTTCTTGACGATTTCCGGATACTTCTGCACCGCGGTGTCGGTGTCGACGAAAATCACGCCTTGGTCTTCAAGATCCTTCTGGATTGAGTTGTAGATGACCTCGGATTCGTACTGTGCCGCGATGCCGGAGACAAGACGGCTTTTTTCCGCTTCGGGAATACCGAGCTTGTCATACGTCGCACGGATCTCGTCAGGCAATTCCTCCCAAGTCGTGGCCTGCTTGTCGATCGGCTTGACGTAATACTTGAAATCGTCGGCGTCGAAATCCTTCAGATCGACACCCCATTGAGGCATCGGACGGTTGATGAAATCGCGATAGCCTTCCAATCGCTTTTCCAGCATCCATTCCGGCTCGTTCTTATCTGCGGAAATGGCACGAACGACATTCTCGTCAATGCCTTTTTTTGCCGCTTCTCCGGCGAAATCCGTGTCATGCCATCCGTACGTATAGTCGCCGAACTGCTGGATGATCTCGTCATCCTGCTTGATCTTGTCTTCATTCACTCGCGTGCGATCAGCCACATACTGGCTCATCTCCACGTCAGCCGCGGCGTTGGGCGCTTGGTTCTCTGCCACCGTACGCTGCCTCCAATCACTCGTTTGTACCTATGACAACCTAACAGAACGTGGGGCTAAACACTAGCGCCCCTTTTGCTATTCGGCAATGATTTGTCGTGATTTATCTTACATAGCGTAAAGGCGGAAACCGAACATTCAGTCTTCCGCCTTTGCGTCTTTCTGCCGTTAGCCCGCATATCAGCCTGAACGTGAACCGTCGTTCCCATCAGGCACCAATTGTAGAACCATTCAGCCTGATCCCAGCCGACGCCGACGCAACCATGGGACGTGTTCTTCCCCATAGCCTGAATACTGCTGTCGTTAAACGCACTTTGAGTGGCGATGCGATGAATCGCGCAACCTGTTTTCGAGAAATAGTTGACGAATCCAACATCCTTGACATCCCACTTCTCGGTGTTTCCATCCGATAGGGTAAGCGTGCCACTCATATCTTGGGACTGGTACTTGAGCCACACTTTGAAGTCACCGTCAGGCGTGCAGTTGTCGTAGGAGTTCGGATCGCAGTAGGTTGGCGTGCACAAGTCGCCGCTCGGCTGGCACTGGCCCGTCTGATAATCATTGCCCTGACCGGCAGACATATGCATGACACGGACGGTCTGCCCATTTTCAATGGCTGTAACGGTATGCGAAGACAAGCTGACCACCACGGTACGCGTGGTTTTTTTCTCATTCTGTGGGTCGCAAGTGCCTTGAATACTTACTGAATCAGAACCTTTGGCAAACGCCTCAGCGGCATCACGGCCAACATTGGTGTCGCTACCATCAGTAACGGTTATACCATCATGCCCAGCTACATTGGTTTGCAGCACATCACCGACACTATTAACGATGACATCACCGTCAACTCGATCAGCATGGAAGTTCGATTTGATGGAATCGTTATAGTATTGCTGCAATTTGTCACCATCGATAATCAAAGAGCCATTTCGGGTTTGATTATCGCCGAGCTTCTCACTATCCGGTCCAAGCGTGATGGCCGATGCAATGGACTGCGCACCGAATTCCGCCACTTTATGGTCGCCGATCTTGATAGCCACCGGCTTCGCTATCCACGCGTCAGCAGAAGCCTTGGCCTCGTTGGCTTGGTCATCCGTGATGGTCGGGATCAGTAACCTTATTTTTAAGAGTCACCATTGAGCGGTCTGCTTGCCAAAGGACTCAAGCACGTTCTTGGCTTCTTTGACGATATCCGTCACATCGATACCAGTCCCCTGCTGACCTGGCGTCACATCGAAAGCGGTACCATCCGCGTTGAGCTGTAGCGACGGGTTGGTGGCGGACACGGACTGCACTCCCAACATGTCACCTACCGTCTGGGCGCTGACTCGAGAATCATCGAAAGACTCGACGTCGACATCCTCACGGGTCCAGAATGCATACTTCTGAAAGAAGGAATCGTCACGTTTCGCGTTCATCACATTTTCGGCGATGGATTCCGCGTCAATGGCGACGCCAAGATCCTTCAACGTGACTTTCTTGCTCGTTCCCTCATAGGAAACGGGAACCGTTAATGATTCCGCCGTATCGGAAATCTCTTGGATGATATGATCTCGGGATTGTCCTGTCATGGACTTGCCCCAGAGCGTGACACCTGGCAACGCATGTGACTGGAAGAACCAGTATCCGCCGCCGGCCACGGCACCGAGAAGAAGCATCACCGCAAGAACAATCCACAGCCACAACAGGTGGCGCTTCTTGCTGGCATTCACAGTCAACGCTGCACCATCATCAATGGAATCGGCCGTTTCGGCAAACGAATCCAAGCTCACCTGCGAGATGACTTTTGGTTCATCGCCCATGTTCGGGAAGGCGAACTTACCGTTGCCGCTTTCCGGAGAATCCATATCGTTCAAGCTCATGCTCCCTCGTAAAGGTTTTTCATTACGAATACGTCTTGTTGATAATTCAAGGCCAAGCCTTATTATGCAACATGGCCATGAACTCCTTTGGACTCATGACCATGTTGCATATCGGGTTATCCGACGTTAATCACAATTCGTCGATTTAGCGCTCCTGCTGGTGGTCCAGAGCGGCCTTGACCAGACCTGCGAACAGCGGGTGCGGCTTGGTCGGGCGGGACTTGAACTCAGGATGAGCCTGAGTGGACACATAGAACGGGTGCACCTCGCGAGGAAGCTCGACGAACTCGGTGAGTTCGCCGTCCGGACTCTGGCCGGAAATGCGCAGACCCGCTTCACGCAGACGGTCCTTATATGCCACGTTCACTTCGTAACGGTGACGATGACGTTCAGTGACATGCGTGGTGCCGTACAGTTCCGCGACGATGGAACCTTCTTCAAGCTCAGCCGGATAGGAGCCAAGACGCATGGTGTGTCCCATGTCACCATTGCCGGCGACGATGTCTTTCTGCTCCTCCATGGTTGCGATGACTGGGGTCGCGCAATCGGGCTCGAACTCGGTGGAGTTCGCGTCTCCAAGCCGAGGACGTGGCGGGCGTATTCGATGACCATGGACTGCAGGCCGAGGCACAGGCCGAGGCCGGCAGCTTGTTCTCACGGGCGAACTTCAGGGCACCGATCTTGCCGTCGATGCCACGGATGCCGAAGCCTCCGGGAACGACGATGCCGTCGACCTGGTCGAGCGCGGCGGCCGCGCCCTCCTCGGTCTCGCACTTATCGGCGGCGACCACTTGACGTTCACCTTGGCATAGTTGGCGAAACCACCGGCCTTAATGCTTCGGTGACGGACAGGTAGGCATCCGGCAAATCGATGTACTTGCCGACGATGGCGATGTTCACCTCATGCTTCGGGTGGTGCACACGCTCCAGCAGGTCCTCCCCACTCGTCCCAATCGACATCGTGGAACGGCAGGCCGAGCTCGCGCACGACATAGGCGTCGAGCCTTCGTCGAACAGGGTCTTCGGCACGTCATAGATGCTCGGGGCGTCCACACAGTTGACCACGCCTTCGGAATCCACGTCGCACATCAGGGAGATCTTGTCCTTGATGGACTGGTTCAGCGGGCGGTCGGAACGAAGCACCAGCGCGTCCGGGGAGATGCCCAGCTGACGCAGCATCATGACGGAGTGCTGGGTCGGCTTGGTCTTGAG
>ENA-OQAN01001158-OQAN01001158.1-human-gut-metagenome-genome-assembly--contig:-NODE-1158-length-12085-cov-2.864944_pt1 | contig 12085 bp, 15 predicted proteins | sample MGYA00242735_ERZ504527 | MGnify/ENA primary metagenome ERZ504527 (study PRJEB26092, sample SAMD00036230) | human gut metagenome | host: Homo sapiens | study: EMG produced TPA metagenomics assembly of...
CAATATTTTTTATATATACTGACAAAAACAGGAGAGGAGGGAAACAATGGAAATCAGACAGTTGGAATATTTTCGTGCAGTGGTGGAAGAGGGAACGGTGAGTGGTGCTGCGAAAGTTCTTAAAATGACACAGCCACCGGTCAGTTATCAGATGAAAATGCTTGAAGAAGAACTTAATGTACAGCTTTTTTTTCGTGGAACAAAGAAAATTACATTGACAGAAGCTGGAAAGGTGTTGTATGCAAGGTCTGGCAGCATTTTAAAAATGTTAGATGTTACAAAGCGTGAGGTGGTCAAGGCAAGCCAGTCTGCAACGATACATATTGGTATTACACCATCTACGGTTCTGATGATGTCAGAATATATTGAGAGGTTTTCAAAACAATATCCGGGGATTCATTTTGATATTCATGAGGGATCGACATTCAATTTAAAAGAACAATTAGAAAAGCACATGATAGATATCACAACACTGCGTACGCCGATCACGCTGAACGGTTGTAAGACAAAGAGGCTGATTCGGGAAAAACTGGCTGCCGTGGCAGCAGATGGATATGAGGGAATAGAGGGATTCAGGAAAAAGGATGGATCACAGATTAGTTTGAGAGAATTGTCAAAGGAACATCTGATATTATCACACCGGTATCGGAATTATATTATTTCAGCGTTTGAGGCTGTTGGACTGACCTGCGATATCTATTATGAATGTGAGGATGCAAGAACAGCGATGACAATTGCAGAAAAAGGGATTGGAGTGGCAATTTTGCCAGAGTCCATGCGTGTGTCTGACTCGATGAGTGTTTATGGCATTACGGACGCTGATCTTACAACCGAGATATTGTTAGCATGGCGCGAGGAACGTTTGCCGGTAGAAGTGGAAGCATTTATTAAGGAAATGGAATTCGAGGAGGATTAACATGACGAAAGAAGAAAAAATTGCACGTTACAGTAAATTGAATCAGGAAGTGGTACCGGGGAAAATTGCGATGGCAAATAAGGCAGTGCAGGAGCTTGCGGAAAGACATCATGCAAAATATATAGATATCAATGATCCGTTAAAAGACCGGGATGGAAATCTCAAAGCAGAGTATACGATTGAGGGAATGCATATCAAGGAAGAAGGCTACCGTGCGATCTTTGATCTGTTTATGGGGTATGCAAAAGAGCCACGATGGAACGTCTGAAATATAGTTTGTCTTGTATGCAGGTCATAAAGATGCATAGTCTTTTGCTTCCTCTGTGACAGTTTCGTATGCGAAAAGAATCATTTTCAAAAGATTTTGGCTCTGCCATCCGTCAGAATGTATCAGCTATTCGAAATAGCGTTGTCGTGTGAAAATAAATGTGTTAAAATATTCTAATTCACGACAATCGTTCTGGCAGGGATTTATGCAGCCGGTTGTTGCACAATTGAGGTAATGGTTCGGGATAGAAGAGGAAAAACATGAATATAAAAAAGATAAAAGCCGTAATTTTTGATATGGACGGCACACTGATCGACACGGAAAAATATTACCGCATGTTCTGGCCAAAGGCATTGGCGCATTTTGGGTATGAAATGACGGATGAACAGGCACTTACCATGCGGTCACTTGGGCAGCCATATGCACCACAGCATTTAAAAGAAATGTTTCGTGATCCGGATCTGGATTATACGGCGATACGAAATTATCGCAAGCAGATCATGGGAGAGTGTTTGAAAAAAAATGGAATTGAAATCAAAAAAGGTGCAATCGAACTTCTTGATTATTTAAAGGCACAGGGTATTCGCCGTGCAATCGCGACGGCGACAGATCAGGTGCGTACGGAACAGTATTTAAAGCAGCTGGGTCTTTACGGTTATTTTGATCAGATCATCTGTGCAACGATGGTGGAACATGGAAAGCCTTCACCGGATATCTATCAGTATGCATGCAGACAGCTTGCGCTTTTGCCGGAGGAATGTATCGCAGTTGAGGATTCCCCAAACGGTGTATGCAGTGCTTATGGTGCAGGCTGTAATGTTGTGATGGTGCCGGATCAGACCGAACCGGATGAGGCATTGCGTGGGAAGCTGGCAGCGAGGGTGGATTCGTTAGATGAGATCATAAAGCTGTTTAAGAAATTCCCTGGTCTGACAAAGGAAGACGAGGAGCATCAGCTCAGTAAAATCATAGAGATTGCGCAGGATAATTTAGATCATGCGAAAGAAGATATCCGGAAGATCAATGAAGATCTTGCCGATCTCCTCGAAGTCTACGATGCAAAGGATAAGGAAGGACTGGCACTCTGGAACAATGCAACCGCGCGGTTAAAGGAGGATGAACGGGAACTGGTGCGCTATGAAAAGGCGCGTAAGAAGCCGTATTTTGGGCGCATTGATTTCAGGGATCCAAAGGCGAAAGCGGATGAGGCTTATTATATTGGAAGAGTCGGCATCACGGACAGCAGCTCTGATCCGGTCGTGCTCGACTGGCGGGCACCGATTGCATCAGTATACTATGAGAGCAGGATGGGAACATGCCAGTATACCGTGAGCTCTGAGGGGACATTTGAGATTGATCTGAAACGCAAGCGCACTTACGAGATTGAAAATGACCGGTTAAAAGATTTCTTTGATTCGGATGTGTCGCCAACGATGAACTGCTGACAAAATACCTTGCCCAAAATAAAAAGGCAGTTTTGGGCGAGATCATTGCGACGATCCAGAAAGAGCAGAACCTCATTATCCGCCGTTCGCCGAAAACGAACATCATTGTGCAGGGTGTCGCCGGTTCCGGAAAAACGACAGTGGCGATGCACCGTATTTCCTATATTCTATATAATTATAAAGATGATTTCCGCCCGGAGGACTTTTATATTATAGGAAGCAACCGGATCCTTTTGAATTATATTACAAGTGTTCTGCCGGAACTTGATGTGTATGGAATCCGTCAGATGACGATGGAGCAGCTTTTCATCCGCCTTTTGTATGAGGATTGGGACGAGACGCGGTTTTCTTACCACAATATCGACAAGACAGATGCAAAAAACAGCATCAAGGGCGGCACGGCGTGGTTTCTGGATTTAGAAAAATTCTGCCAGAACTATGAGAATCAGTCGATCGCAAAAGAAGACATTTATATGGAAAAGACTGGAAATCTCCTGTTATCAAAGGAGCAGATCGGACGTTATTTAAAAAATAATCCGAAAGTTTCCATGCAGAGCAAGATACTCATGTTAAATGAGATTTTGTATGCAAAATATGAAAATGAGGTTTCCGGGAAGTCCGTGACTTTTCCGCCAAAAGAGAAAAAGATTTTAGACAAAAAATACGCGTCTTATTTTGGGGATGGAAAATGGAGAGAATCTGTATTTACTTTTTACAGAGAATTTTTACTTGCGCAGCAGGAGGCAGGAAAAGAAGTCGATGTGCCGGAAAACTCGTTTGATGTCTATGATCTTGCGGCGCTTGCATATATTTACAAGAGGATCAAAGAGACGGATCCGGTGCGTGAGGCGAGCCATGTAGTGATTGATGAGGCGCAGGACTTTGGCATGATGTCATACAGATGCTGCATTACTGTCTGTATGGCTGTACTTACACGATCATGGGTGATACATCCCAGAATATTCATTTTGAGTATGGTTTAAACGACTGGGAAGAGTTGAAAAAACTGATTTTGACCGGGATCTTCGATGCGTTTGGACTTCTTAGGAAAAGTTACCGCAACACGGTGGAGATTTCAGAGTATGCAAACGAGATCCTGCGCCATGGAGACTTTTCCATTTATCCGGTAGAGCCGATTATCCGTCACGGAAATCCGGTGCAGACGGTGGCATGTCCGGATGAAAATCAATTGCTGGCAGATACCGTCACCACGATCAAAAAATGGCAGCAGGACGGTTATGAGACGATCGCTGTGATCTGTCGTGATGAGACGGAAGCGGCACAGGCTGCGGAAGAACTAAAGAAATATGTAAAAATTGTAGAAACAGATCTGGGAAAAAGCCGAGTTCGGGGATGGCGTCATGGTGCTTCCTGTCTCCTACACGAAAGGACTTGAATTTGATGCTGTGCTGCTGTTTGATCCGACGCAGGAAAATACCCGTCGGATAACGGGCATGTCAAACTTCTGTATGTGGCTGCGACCCGCGCACTGCATGAACTTGTGGTTTTGTACCGTGGAAAACTGACCGGGATCCTTGCCGACAAAGTTCCGGAAGGAAAACATATGAAAGAGTTTGCGGCAGAAACCTTGACAAAAACAGCGGAATTTGAACGGGTGCAGCACACGGAAAAAGAGATCGAACAGCAGCGCAGGATCGAGGGCGCAAAGGATATGGCAGAGCGCGAGTATATCGGTCCGAAGCGCATTGTCATTAAACCGCAGGGGAAAGAAAATGAGGCTGAGGCAAGAGGAAAAACATTGACAGGGCAGAAAATGGCATCTGCCTATAAGAGAGCTGTGGCAGCGCCAGTCAGAAAAGCAGCAGACAACTCTGGAAAAAACGAAAAAAATCATACGGAGGAAATCATTATCTCTCCATATGAATTTGGCGCGATACCGGACAATGCGATCCTCCGTGTCAAAGGTCATTCCCGAAACAATTTTGTCATCAAATGGATCAAAAAGACAAAAAGCTATGTGGAACTTTCCAGTATGTATGGACTTTTACGCATCACACCGATCACACCGGAGGTGATCCGGGTCAGTTTCGTGAAGGGTGTCACGGAAAAAATTGGCGATACAGCATGGAAAGGAAAGGCGGATACAGCATTTTCATGGAGTGCAAAAGAATCCAAAATGCTGGTAGAAATTGCAACGGAAAAAGTTACCGTGCACATTGCAAAAAATAATGGTGCGGTCTGCTTTTACAATGAGAAAAAGCAGTTACTGCTTACGGAAAAAGCGGAGGAACCGAGGTTTCAGGAAGGCGGATGTAACTGGACATTTTTTGAATGGGAAAAGTCCGAACATTTGAAAGCAAAGGGACTGCTTGCTGCTGATTTTATGGATGTGACAGCAAAAGCAAAATACGTTTCCTATGGTGGGAAAAAGTTAAGAATGCCGCTTATTTTATCAGAGAAAGGATACGGGCTTGCCATTGCATCGAAAGGAACTGTGCTGTTTTGTGGGATACGGACTTTTGGACCTTATATCATGGCAGAGGGGAGTCAGAGCGATTATTATTTTATCAGTGAAAAGAACCGTGAAAAATTAGTTGAGATCTACCAGAAAACGTTGACTTTACAACCGAAGTTTTAAATATGATATGGATACTGATTGAATAAGAAAAGCGGTTTGTTTTATAATGGAGCGGATAAGAAAGAATAGGAGATCAGTGTGCAAAACTTGTTTTCATTAGAAAGCAGCGCAGGAAAGGGAGTTTAAATGAATATAAAAAATTTAGAAAACAACGCAAGAAAATATGTGAGCAGTCTTGGAAATTTTCATGTATTAGAGTATCAGTCAGACGCCTCCGTTGCGCCGGAAAATGCGAGAAATGAGTACTTTATGAGTAAAATGGGTGTCCGCAGACGCCAGATCGTTATTGAACTAAACGGAAAAGAGTCTGCCATTATCCAGGCGGGCAGCATGCAGTGGATGGCAGGTCATGTGAAAGCAACCACAGGGATCAAGGAGTCGGTGATTTTGTCGGCAAGATGGTCAAAGGTGCGATCACAAAGGAGACAGCAGTCAAACCGGAATACGTCGGCAACGGCATTCTGGTGTTAGAACCTACCTATAAATATCTGATCTTAGTGGATGTCGGATCCTGGGGCGAAAAGGGCATGACGATCGAGGATGGCATATTTTATGCCTGTTCCGGAACCGTAAAAAATAAGCTGACGGCGCGGAAAACAATCTCATCGACCGTGCTTGGCAAAGAAGGATTTTTCAACTTAAGTCTGGTCGGGGAAGGTGTCACAGCATTGGAGAGTAACGTGCCGTATGAAGAACTGATTGAGGTAGAACTTGACAATGATGAATTAAAAATTGACGGAAATCTTGCAGTCTGCTGGTCCTCTGGTCTGGAATTTACTGTGGAGAGATCGACGAAAACGCTTGTGGGTTCGGCAGTCAGCGGCGAAGGACTCGTCAATGTGTACCGCGGAACCGGAAAAGTGCTCATGAGCCCGGTCGCACCGACGGCGTCACTCTATGAGGCAACACATACGGTGGAGGCAAAGCCGGGAGTGGAGATGCATGAGGCGGAGTAGAAGAAAGAGTAGACATTATGGGCGAAAATGACAGTTTATCATGGTGGTTATACACCCGTTGAAAACCCGGAAATCCGTGTAGGACGCAATACAAAAGACTTTGGAATTGGTTTTTATTGCACGATCATAAAAGAACAGGCGCAGAGATGGGCAAGACGCTATGATGCAAAAATTGTGTCGATTTATGACGTGCGTTTAAATCAGGATTTAAACATCAAAGAATTTCGTGAGATGACAGATGAATGGCTGGATTTTATTTTTTGTATGTGGTCTGATTGATTATATTGCAAGAAAAAACAAAAAATAAGAGAACTGATATTGTAAACTGGTTGGTAAAGACTGGCTGCAGAAAATCTATGATCTGGCAGATGTTTATCATTGTGACAATATTGACAGGGTATGCGAAGATTTATAGAAGAAGCGAAAATCCCAGATGGAATATTTGACAATGTAGCGGATTGCGATATGCGATACCTTCTCATTGGGATATTGCAAAAGTATACAAACGTTTGATCAAACAGGTGGCACAGGAAAAACAAATTGGTATCGTGGATGCGCTGATAAAAGTATATAATTCTTTTCTCAGTGCAAAGATTGATGATTATAACAGCAGCCTTTATTATGAAAATCCATCTTATTTGCTGGAGTGCTACTTGGAAAATACAATTCTATAAATTAAATTTGGATAGTAACGTCGATCTGAAGAAAACGCTAGAATAGAAGGAAAGTTAGATGAAAAACTGGATTGAAACTTACCAATTAGAAAATGGCGATTTTGATATTTCGGATGTGAATAAAGAATTAGTGAGCCAGATCCCGTCAGTAATACAGATGGGGAAAGTATATCAGCGATTGATTGTTGATACGGCTCTTTGGAATGAAAATTATGTTGATGAAATATATAGGGTTTATAATAGTGATATTTGTGATATAATAGATAATTATAATTGTAGCGCATATTATGAACCATCCTATATTATTGCCAGAGCATATCAAAAGGGTGGGTTTTAAGGGAATAAATAAGGCTTTTTATCTTACAATCTGATCCCATAAATTCGGATTTATCTAATCAATCCTCCGAAACCCTTGTATTTTCAAGGAAAATCAGCAATTTAATACTCGTTCCTTATGTATTTTCCCTTGTTTTTGCCCTTATGAGCCGAAACAAGGGAAATTTTTGTTTAGGCTTCCCCGACCACCTTATCAAGCAGTCTTGCGGAAGTTCGTTTCGCTTCCCTTTTAGAGTGAGCGTAGATGTTCATTGTGGTACTTACGTCAGCGTGTCCAAGCAGTTCCTGCACATCCTTTGGTGCTACACCATTGGAGAGCAGATTACTGGTGAATGTGTGTCTCAGCATATGAAAATGGAAATCTTCAAATCCTTCCAGCTTCTTTTTTGCCGACCTTGTCATAACACCAACTGTACTCGGTGACTCGTATGCTCCGTCAGATCTCAGGCAGACAAAGGATATTTCCTTGTACCCGTCGGGTACTTCCTCTGTTCTCGGAATGCACCGCAGGCAACCTGCCTTGCGGTCTTACATAGACAAATTTGACTGAAAACCAATGGCAAGAATTATGTTTTGAAATATATCACTTTAAGGATACTTTCTTTTTTGTTCAAAAAGTGATATACTGAACAAAGCAATTCGAAAGGCGGTGAACTCACACAATGAGACTTATTCGAGGTAACTACTCGGTGCAGTTGTAAATCTGGCAACAGATTGTATCGAGCTTATTTTATGATGTTGTCAGTTGCTGCGCCTATAATTGATGTACAAAACAAAAATATTCAAAATAGGAGTAGTTACGATGAAAGAAAAAGAATTGATAGACATTTGGAAAAGAGAAGAAAGTGTTGCACATATCCACGGATGGGATTTTTCTCACATTGAGGGAAGATATACGGAAGAAACGGACTTGCCTTGGAATTATCAAAACATCATACTGGATTACTTAAAACCAGAAATGAAACTGCTGGATATAGATACTGGTGGTGGTGAATTCTTGTTATCTCTCCGCCATCCTTATGTAAAAACAAGTGCAACCGAAGCCTATCCCCCAAATATTCAGCTATGCAAAGAAACCTTGCTCCCTCTCGGAATTGATTTTCGTGCAGGTGATGGAAAGGATATGTTGCCATTTGATGATTATGAATTTGATATTGTCATTAATCGTCACGGTGATTTTAATACCAAAGAAATACATCGTGTTTTGAAATGTGGAGGAATTTTTATCACTGAACAGGTTGGGGCTGAAAATGACCGTGAATTAGTGGAACTTCTCTTAGGGAAAACTGAACTTCCATTTCCAGAACAGTATCTTGATATAGTTAAAAAACGATTTTGTGATGTAGGTTTTGACATTTTGGATGGACAGGAATGCTTCAGACCAATCAAATTTTTTGATATAGGTGCACTTGTTTGGTTTGCGCATATTATAGAGTGGGAATTTCCTAATTTCTCTGTAGATAATTGCAAGAACAGATTACTGTATGCACAACAAATTTTAGAGAAAAATGGTTGTATTGAAGGAAAAATTCATCGTTTTTTATTGGTACTACGCAAGGCGAAATAAAAATTGACTATAAAAAAACAAGGGCGAAGATGTGTAGAAGCATCTTCGCCCTCGTATCATTAATCCTATGAAAAAATTATTTCGTTATTCACAATCTCTCTTGCACAAGCCTGTATGTTATTCATCAATCCTATCCATTCCATAGGCTGTTTTGCTTTTAACTGTTCTGTCACACCCTGCTTTTGAGCCATTTCTTCAATCAATCTGTGGAACATTTGCTCCGCCTGTTGGTTAATATCTGCAAGATAGCGGTTCAGTGTTCCCTCAATCAACATTGTGGTGTAAACGATGTGCCTATGCTCTTTTAGGTACTGCTTGTGGTGTTGCCCCCATAAGCCGATAGGCTGTGTTTCTTCTTCGGAAAGTATCAGACAAGGGATATAATAATCTTCCTGCAATTCATACCATAAGCCGTTGATTTCATCAAAAATGTACTTGTCCATATAATAAATCCTCCAGTATAATATATTCGCACATATGCCACAGTTCTCAGATTGCCACATTCTGTTATATCTTGTTATCAGATTTTTTTGCCCTTGTGTTTGCCCTTATCAGCTTCCAAGGGAAGAATAAAACAGTGTGAAACCGTATAATAAGTTAAGGTGAGCATTTTGCGATAAACCCTTTATTTTCAAGGCTTTTGGAGGATTTTATTAAAACCCTGTGAGGGTTAATAACCACTTATAAAATTGTGGTTTTCAAATTCAAGTTTATCGACGAAATGAGCATAATTAAAAATAGAATATATGTTTGACATAAAAGAGGTGGAATGTTAATATAATATCAAAAGGTGCTGCCGATAGACGGTTAGCCAGTAGATAATTGGTAAAAAATAACCGCTTGGTCTGGCAGGACATGGGGCGGTTATTTTTGTGTTTTGTCATTGCTCTTAGAACCAACGGTATAACCAAGATTAAAACAGGTAATGCATAAGCTGATAATGGCTATAAAAAGTTCCGTTGTAAGCATAAGAAAATCCTCCTTTTGCAGATTAATATGGATTCGGCAAGAAGGATTATGAGTATTGTGGACGGCATCAAGCGCAATTCCGAGGAAACTGCGTGAAAAATCTGATAGCGAAGAAAAATCTCATTCAACAAAAGGTGAAGTACATGAAAAGAAAAATAAAACGAATACAAGCAGTATGTATCTATATGATGTTATTATTATTGTTGCTTTTGCCACAAACAGCAATGGCAAAAAATACAGAAAAATCCAAAACCACATTTCCGGTTCAGGTAATTCAATAAGACTGGTGATGATAAAGAAAACTTTGTGATCGTGATCATGGGAGATGGCTATACCGCCGGTCAGCAGGATCAGTTTTTGGAAGATGCCACCCAAAAGGCGCGTGGAATGCTGACATGGTCACCATATAGGGAATATTCTGACCGTATTAATATTTACGCTGTGCAGGCAGTTTCTAACGAGTCAGGCATTGGAGTGTATGGCGGTAAGAGTCCGGATACATATTTCATGTCAAAGTATATGGAAAGGCACCCGGATTTACCAATGGCGGAGATGAAAGAGCCAAAGCGTTAAGGACAGAACTGGAAGAAAATTATCTGGATGAAGGCGCAAATGTTGGAACGATTCATATACTTTGTAATGATACAGGAAGCTATGGTGCATCAGTAAATCCATTATTTTCTTTTTCTACAAATTCTGAGGATAATAGTGATGGAATGGTTATGGCTCACGAGACCGCCCATAGTATAGGCGGTCTCGGCGATGAATATGAGAGATATACCAACAAACCAAATATGTCCGACACTACTGATCCGGAGAAAATCAAATGGAGTAAAATGTTAGGATTTCGCGGGATCGGAATCACGAATGCAGGAACGGATGCCGCATTTGCGCCAAGCCGCGAATGTATGATGCGGTGGCTCGGACAGCCATTTTGCGAGGTCTGCAAGATGGAATTGGCAAGAAAGCTGAATAACACGGATTATGTCAGTAAACCGGCGGCTCTTTATATCAGTGATCCTGAAGTTTCCATTCCTCATAACAAAACCGCGACACTTGACAGAGACAGTGAAAAATACAGGATTACCGAGTCTAATGTCACAAAAGCCAATGATCATGATCTGGAATTTCGCACGGTAGTACAAAATATGGTGAATAAAGAACAGCATCTTAAAATGAGTTTTCGTATTATCGGCGCAGATGGAATAACGGTAAAATATAGTGCAGAAAAAGAATTTACCATTCCTGCCCTTACAAATTCATATGACCCGGATGCTGCAAGAGAGTCTCTTTCCGTTGTACTTAATGATGTGTATGGTCTGACAAACGGTGACAGACTGGATGGAAAAATCGTGGACATGGATACGCAGGAAGTCTTAGCTACAGATAAAACAGCTGACCAGGCATGGAGTACCGTAAACATTCATTACCGGTTAAAGATGGAAGACGGAACGGAAACAGATCTTCCTGCTACAAAAACATCTATTGTCCATGCACCACGCAATTCTACATATACCTTAAGAAATCCTGAGTTATCCGGTTATGCCTGTGTGGGAAACAGTGTGGATCAGGATAAGATAACGATCACGGAAGACAGCATGGACATTGTTTATTATTATCAGGAGAACAATGATTCCTCCGGAGACGAAGATCAGGAGATAGCAGAGTGTACGACAAGAACGGTTACAGTGCCGTATGATTCAAACAGGCATACATTTGACATTAGACCAGGGGAGGGTGTGAATCTTCGATACAGTATGAAGGAGGACGGACCTTATACAATAGAAGAACTTCCGGCTTATACAGACGCAGGTAAATATACAATTTATTTTGAAGCATCTTCTGATTCTGCAAAATCCTGTTATGGGCAGGCATCTTTGGAAATTACAAAGCTGTTACAGAACTAAAGCTTCTTGCAACGCCCGCAGGATCAGAGGGTGCTGGCAGCGTAACACTTAAAGTTTTAAAACAGGGAATCAGCGCAGATGAACCGGTGGATATTACTTGCAATGATTCCAGCATTACACTGGTTAAGAAGGAAAATGATCAGTGGACGGTATCACTTCCGAACAAGACAAAGACATATTCTTTTACTGCAAAATATAATGGCAATAAAAACTATGCAGGGAGTGAAGCTGCCTGTCAGGTTATTGTGAAAGAAAAGAAAACACAGACTGGAAGTGGGGCTTTAGAAGCACCGGGAAAGGACCGGAAAAACCGACACCACAAAAACCGAACCACCAACAAAAACCGACAACCAACAAAAACCCAGCAACCGGAAAGAACCGGCAAACAGAAAAACCAACAACCCGGACGAAAAAAGACCGGGATAAAAAGAAACTAAAAAAATAAAGA
>ENA-OQAN01001159-OQAN01001159.1-human-gut-metagenome-genome-assembly--contig:-NODE-1159-length-12082-cov-1.919950_pt1 | contig 12082 bp, 17 predicted proteins | sample MGYA00242735_ERZ504527 | MGnify/ENA primary metagenome ERZ504527 (study PRJEB26092, sample SAMD00036230) | human gut metagenome | host: Homo sapiens | study: EMG produced TPA metagenomics assembly of...
GTTGTATAGATACCAGTGAGCCAACCAGCGCATCGTCAGTCTTGAATCCGGCGTCACTATGCATGGCAAAGGTCAGTTCGAAAGGAACTTTCAGACCTTTTTCCGTGGGATTGAACACCGAACCTCCACTTAGGTAGTTGGTCATCAGTGAACGTGCATTGATATCATCATTATAATCGTTTTCCCCCTGACTCTTGCTGTATACCTCGTATGGCATTCCTGCCCATTGCCCCCAGTAACGTGCTCCTTCCAGGTAACGTGGTACTCCGCTGACGTTTCCGCCGCGAATGATATTTCCCATACCACCTCCAAAGCGGACAGCGTCGGCGCAAACTACACCTTTTTGCGAACTTTCGTTACTCAGTACTACCATACCGTAATCGTTTACCCCTTTGTCGAATTCGAATGTACCCAGATACACCCACGTTCCGCCACCCATTTGCTGGTTGACTTTAAATTCGGTGACGCCTCCTTTATGGAATACCAGATATTTGGCATCCGAAACACTCTGAGGCAAAGTTTGATAACTTATATATACAGCATATTTTCCTGTTTCAGGAATATTGGGAATCCATTCAGCAAAAGCTTTTTCTGGTTTTGAGAGGGTAGAGATAAAGCGTGCCGTACCGTCGCGGAACGGATTATAGTTGTCAGGATATCGGAGATATTTCTGAGCAAACCCCGGTTGCGAGGTGGTCTTCCATACATTTTTTTTGTAATTCTTTTCGAAGTACCGGCTGCCGGGAGTACATGTATTATTGTCCACTATCACCTCATTCTTTTGCCAGTCGCGCTCACGTGGTGTAAAAACAACTGCTCCGGCGTTTTCGAGCATCGGAATAAGATAAGGTACTACGATAGACTGAGTATACAAATCTTCGGTAGTACCGAACAAGCGTGGACGCTGCCAGCGCCATTCGTTACGGTCGTTCTTATAAAATTTTCCGTGACTTTGCCATACGGCAATATGCCGGTCCTGTAATCCCTGACTGATTTTGAACGGTTTCGAGATATTCTGCGTCCATGCATCACCTTTATATTCTATTTTTCCATACAGACGTTCCTTGTCCTTTCCCTTCTTGCGCAGAAAGTTAGGTATCAGATTTTCTATAGGCTGACCGTCAGCATACAGAGTTATCCGATAGTAATTTACGGGTCCAGGCAATAACTGTTTCAGAGAGCGGTAAATAGCCTGTGTGTTTTCTTCTGTAAAAGGCTGGTAACCAAAATTATCATTGGCATATACTTGCAAAGTCTTGTGCTCATGATCGACTGTAAAGTGGTCGAGTTTGCATGTACCGATATTTGCATAACTCGTCTGGTAATTAATGAAATAGTCCGTCAAGCGTTGTTCAATATTTTTTTCCAAGCTTTGAGCCGGTAAATTACCTGAAACACAAAGCAACAGGCAGATATATGCAAGAAAAAATCGTTTCATAATGTAAGTTTTTATGTTGAGGGACAAACTTACGGAAAATCTGTGGAATAACCTTGTGAAACGGAGGAAATGATGCTAAAAGTCTTGATGTCAAAGTTGATATGATGTTGCATCAATCGGTTATTCTGTATATAGTTATGTTATCAATAATAGTTTTAAACTCGGCTTCAGGTTAGTTTTTTTATTGCTTGTGTAAGTGGAAAATTAAATTTCATATCCAGTATTTGGACTAACATACATCACACATCTACGGATAGTGACGTGAGAATACAAGAAAGCCAATACCGTACGTCTGTGTGCCGATGATGTGCTAACATGTAAGAAACTCGTTACCTACCACGACAGTTACGCAAAAGCAATGGAAAAATACGGTTTTGCAACGAGGTGTACGTGGCTCAGAAGCACGGCATACGACAACAGCTCAATACTACCGTGATTTCTTGTACTTTGCATCGAAGGGAAGCCCATTGGAGAGTGGCTCAAGGAGCAGTTCGACAAGTTGTTTACAACTATACGGAAAAAGCTTTATACAGTTTTAAGACAGAAAAGGAATCAAATATAAGAATTAATTTACTTAGTCTTAATCGAAAAGGAATAGTCAAAAATTGGTTAGGTTACTTATTATCAGTATCTTTGAGTATCATCAAGATGAAAGATTATGAAAAAAGTTTCTGTTCATATTGTGTTCATTGGTCGTTATCAGTAAGCTTACCGCACAAAACAGCGATTATACAGACATATCCGCATTGCTGGAACACAAAATCTGGAATGTACAATTACCAAAAGGTAGGCAATATGCTATGAAGATGGAATTTCGTGATGCAGGATGGAAAATGACTTTTTTATATGATGAGAAGAAAACAGAAACATTTTATTCTTATTCTTTATGTGGAGATACAATCAAGGTTTTTGAGTCAAGGAAAAAGTATATCATTCAAGAAACTGACAGACAGCACTTGGTTTCCAATATCTGCCGGATAGCTTGACGATGGGAGTCGGCTCTGTCAAATGTGTAACAGACAACAGTATTGAAGGACAGCGTAAGAACGAAGAACGGCTGGACAGTATCTGGCGTAAAGAGGAAATTTGGAACATGGGTGTTACAATGATAACCGGAGAACCTGTTAAAGATTTATCCACGATAGAACCTCCACGATGGGCTGTTTGGGATTATGATCTGACAAAATACTATGTTGCCAAGATGAAATACCCGGAAGAATTGCTGAAAAAGAACAGGGCGGGGTATTCTGTAGTGATGTTTTCCATTGATACTTTGGGATTGCCACGTGCTATCAATATTTTGACAACCAAATATAAAGATTTCGACAAGGAAGTCATTAGATTGACCAAAGAACTTCCGCACTGCCTACCATGTCGGGACAAGAACGGGAAGCGTATGGAATGTCTATACACAGTATATGTCCCATTTCTGCCACAACACTATAAAGACAGAGTAAGAAAAGACAGTATTTGGGAAGAAGAACAGAAACATTAGCTTTGTGGAATGGGAATCGACCATCTCGTTTCATGGATGGAAATCCAAGGACTATACAAAATTATATAGACGAAAGACTTGTGTACGACCCGAGTTTGTTAGGTAATAAAGACAGGTGAGAGGATTTTATAAAGTAAAAATAAATTCGTATGGAGAAGTATCCGAAGTTGATGTTTTCCGTAGCTGCGGCATACATGAGTGGGACGCGCAAGTTGTGGATATTATCAAAGGTATGCCCCGATGGACACCTGCCATCAGTTATTATGGCAAAAGCAAATACCGGGAGTCTATATGGACCATGAACGTTTTCTTCAGGAAGACAAAAGGCAAACTGATTGCTCATACATTTGAGAAAAATCTTGAGACAGGTGTTCCCGTATGCTTCCTGAATGAACGGGGAGATACCATTGTGCCATACGGCAAGTATAATTACTGTCAAATAAATCGTGTCAAAAATTTAGTTTTCGCATACGAAAACAAGCAAGATACCCGGATTGTCTGCTTGAATGGTCAAGGCGAAGAACTGTTCTACGTCTTTCAGTATGACAATGGACCGGATAAACTTCGGGAAGGACTGTTTCGTATAACGGATGAAAACGGACTGATTGGCTTCGCTGATTCTTTAGGGAATATAGTTATAAAGCCCCAATTCAAATTTGCCTTCCCTTTTGAGAATGGCAAGGCAAAGGTTACATTTTCAGGAGAAAGTAAGGTCGTTCCTGATTCTAAAGATGAAAAATATTACTGGGATAGTCCCGACTGGTATTATATAGATACGAATGGCAAAATTTTATAGGGTTTATTGCTAACTTTAGCCCTTACCTCAACTTTTCTTATCTAATGCACCGAATACCATATAGGCCTTGATTCTTATAAAATCACATTATGCTGATTTTCTGATTGTCTTCTGAAAATCTGTGCTGCGATGCTGCCTGAAAAGTTGTGCCATACCGAGAACATGGCTCCAGGTACGGCTGCCATGGGAAAAAAGGTAAAATGGGTGGCAGCAAGTGAAGTTGCCAGACCGGAATTCTGCATACCGACCTCGATGGCAATGGCCGAACGTTTAGACGGTTCGCTTCCGGTTATGGCAGAAAGGCCGTATCCTAAGACTAGTCCGAATACGTTATGCAGAATTACTGCTACAGCTACTATCAGGCTACATGTAAGGATGCTGGTCGCGTTGTGCGCTACGATGATGCCGATGATGAAGGCAATGGATAAGGTAGAAATCATCGGTAGCAACGGCACTATCCGTCGGGTAGTCCGCTGGAAGTAATGATTGGCAGCCACTCCTAGTACGATGGTACTATCACCACTTGTACGATACTTAAGAACATGCCTGCTACGTCTACTTCCACCGATTCACCGGCAAGTAACCATACGAGGGCAGGTGTCATGATGGGAGCCAGCAGGTAGAAACTCCGGTCATAGCTACACTCAGGGCTACATCACCTTTGGCCAGGTAGCAGATAACGTTGCTGGCCGTACCTCCCGGACAACATCCTACGAGGATTACTCCTAAGGCGAGTTCTTCCGGCAAAGACAGTAACTTACAGAGTAGCCACGCCAGTGAGGGCATGATAAGAAACTGCGCCAGTTCGCCGACGAGAATGTCTTTCGGATGCTGTAAGACCGGTCTGAAGTCGGACGGACGGAGTGTTAGTCCCATGCCGAACATCACCACGCCCAGCATTGGTGTGATGGCCGAAGTGTCTATCCAGGCGAACGAAGAAGGCAAAAAGAGGGCCACAGCCGTCACTAGCACTACCACAAAGGTAATATGGGCGGCAATCCATGTAGATAGTTGGATGAGTTTATTTTTCATTGTTGTTGTCTCAAAAATTGTCTGCAAAGTTACAAAATTTCATGTGAATCTTGACGTGTATGTTTGTCTTGTCGAAAGCACTGTCTGTCAACTTCCGGTGAATCGAAGACGGGAAATAAATTATTGCAGATATTTTGATTAAAAAATTCAGCATCTTTTCTCCAAAATATCATGAAGTTTTAGAGAAAATTTGTACAAAAAGAAAAAGGAACTTCCTGATGAATTATAAAAACAAAAACGTCCCGTGTGAAAAAGCACACAGGACGTTGTATATAAAGACTATACATTGTCAGTCTATATCGCCTAAGACGAATTTGTGAGGATGTTTTCCTTTGAAATCTTTGAAATACAGTTTGATTTCGCGCATATCCTTGTCTATATCCCCGCTGGGTATGATATACTTGCCTGCTGTTATACATTTCTTTTCGTAATCGATACCGATCAGTACGATAGGAATGTTTGCCCCTAATGCTATGTAATAGAATCCCTTTTTCCAGTTCGGGTTAGGAGAGCGGGTTCCTTCAGGGGTGATGGCAAGATGAAATTTCTCGCTGGCGTTTACTTGCTTGATGACTTGATCTACCATTGAGGTACGTTTGTCACGATGTACGGGGATTCCTCCATCCAGCGGAACAAAATACCCAACGGAAAGAAGAACCATTCTTTTTTCATCATGAATCCCGACTCACGACCTATGCACTGATAAACAGCTTGCCGATAAACAGGTCCCAGTTCGTGGTGTGAGGGGCTGCACAGATAATGCACTTGTCGAAATCAGGGACGGAAACTTCAGCTTTCCATCCCAGTATCTTGTGGTAGATAAAGCTGCAAATGGCTTGTTTCATGCTCTTTATTTACCCAGTTCTTCCAATTTTTTGAAAATAGTTTGTGTACCGTTGTTAAAGTCTTCTTTCAGTTTCTTATAGAAGCCTTTTACATTACCCGGTTCAGTATGGCTGATGCGGCTGATGATGTCCTGACGGAGATTGACTGCCTGAAGGAACAATTTGCTCAGTTCTTCACGGTTTTCATCTTTGGCATTCTGCTTTCTACGATACACAGACCTGCGATAAGGTCGGAAATATAATTGACGTTCTTTTTTAAATTTCTTCTACTAGCCATAGTTTTATTGTTTTAATGGGTTAATAAAATAGATTGATTACGGGGTAAAGATAACATTTTTTTTGCATACGTTTTCATATTTCCGAAAAAAAGGCGAAATTTGCCATACCGAAATTTATACACCTTATATAAATTAAAAACAATTATGACAAAAAGCGCATTACAAATTGCAAGAGCTGCTTATCAGCCAAAATTGCCTAAGGCATTGAAGGGTGCTGTAAAGGTACAGGAAGGAGAACCTACACAGTCGGTTGCCGATCAGGAAGAAATCAAGAAATTGTTCCCGAATACTTACGCATGCCGTTGATTAAATTTGTTGAAGGAGAAGAAAAAGAATATGCTCCTATGAACGTGGGAGTAATTTTGTCTGGTGGTCAGGCTCCTGGTGGACACAATGTAATCTCTGGTTTGTTTGATGGCGTAAAGAAATTGAACCCTGCAAACAAATTGTATGGTTTCATCCTGGGTCCTGGTGGATTGGTTGACCACAAATATATGGAACTGACAGCTGATATTATCGACGAATACCGTAACACTGGTGGTTTCGATATCATCGGTTCTGGTCGTACTAAACTGGAAAAAGAAGATCAGTTGAAAAAGGTTATGAAATCTTGAAAGAATTGGGTATCAAAGCATTGGTTATCATCGGTGGTGACGACTCTAATACGAATGCTTGTGTATTGGCTGAATATTATGCAGCTAAGAACTATGGTATCCAGGTTATCGGCTGTCCGAAGACTATCGACGGTGACTTGAAGAACGACATGATTGAAACTTCATTCGGTTTTGATACAGCTTGTAAGACTATGCTGAAGTTATCGGTAACATTCAGCGTGACTGTAACTCAGCTCGCAAGTACTGGCACTTTATCAACTGATGGGACGTTCTGCTTCTCACATCGCTTTGGAATGCGCTTTGCAGGTTCAGCCTAATGTATGTATCATCTCTGAAGAAGTTGAAACTAAGAATATGTCTTTGGATGATGTAGTAACATATATTGCTCAGGTTGTTGCTGACCGTGCTGCTGCAGGAAACAACTTCGGTACAGTATTGATTCCGGAAGGTTTGATCGAATTCATCCCTGCTATGAAGCGTCTGATCGCTGAATTGAACGACTTCTTGGCTGCTAACGGTGAAGAATTCAACAACATCAAACGTTCTAAACAGCGTGAATACATCATCAGCAAGCTGACTCCGGAAAATGCTGCTATCTACGCTTCTCTGCCGGAAGGTGTTGCTCGTCAGTTGTCTTTGGATCGTGACCCGCACGGAAACGTTCAGGTTTCATTGATCGAAACTGAAAAACTGTTGTCTGAAATGGTTGCTACTAAGTTGGCAGCATGGAAAGAAGAAGGTAAATATGTTGGTAAGTTTGCTGCTCAGCACCACTTCTTCGGTTACGAAGGACGTTGCGCTGCTCCATCTAACTTCGATGCTGACTATTGCTACTCTTTGGGTTACACTGCATCTATGCTGATTGCTAACGGTAAGACTGGTTATATGTCATCAGTTCGTAACACTACTGCTCCGGCTGCTGAATGGATTGCAGGTGGTGTGCCTATCACAATGATGATGAACATGGAACGTCGTCACGGTGAAATGAAACCGGTTATCCAGAAAGCTCTGGTTAAGTTGGATGGTGCTCCGTTCAAGGCTTTCGCTGCTCAGCGTGAAACTTGGGCTAAGGAAACTGCTTATGTTTATCCGGGTCCGATCCAGTACTTTGGTCCTACTGAAGTTTGCGATCAGCCGACTAAGACTTTGCAGCTTGAACAAGCAAAATAATAATTGCTTATAAATAAAGAAATCTGTCATTGCCTTCTCTGCCTGTCTGTGACTGGCAGAGAGGTGCAGTGACTATTTTTTAATGTAACTGGATAGAACCTATGACAAAAGAACCGCCCATAATGGTGGTAAATAAGCCTCGCAAAACTACATCCCGTAAGCGCACGAGTTCTTCTTCATCGAATACGACTTCTTCTGGAGGACCGAAGAGAAGAACCAGACGCAGCAAGGATAAAAAGAAAATAGCACGTAAGTGGGAAGTTCCATCGTGGATATATTATATTCTGATGGGAGGAGCTGCTGCATTGCTGGTCATCGGGTTTTATTATTTCTTTATCCGTCCTTATGCATACAGATGGAAGCCTTGCTATGGTACAAAGGCATATGGCGTATGTCTTCCTTCGGGCTATCGGGTGCATGGGTTCGATATTTCTCACCATCAGGGTGAAATAAACTGGGCAGTGCTCAGCAAGACACAGTTTACTCCATTCCCTATCCGTTTTGTCTTTCTGAAAGCTTCGGAAGGTGGAGATTTCAGTGATACTACATTTGTCCATAACTTTGATCTGGCGCGCCAGTACGGGTTTATCCGTGGTGCTTATCATTTTTATAATCCAAAGACAGATGCTTCGCGGCAGGCTGATTTCTTTATCCGCTCGGTTCAGCTGGAGCCGGGAGATCTTCCTCCTGTGCTGGATATAGAAAAGCGAGGGGATGATGACGACCGTTTGCGGAAAGATTTGCTGGTATGGCTTCGTAAAATAGAACAGCATTATAAAGTGAAGCCTATTCTTTATACTTCGTATAAGTTTAAAACTCGTTATCTGAACGATTCTGTCTTCAATACTTATCCGTATTGGATTGCTCATTATTATGTTGATTCTGTAGAATATAAGGGCCAGTGGAGATTCTGGCAGCATACAGATGCCGGTACATTGCCGGGCATAAGGGAACAGGTGGACCTGAATGTGTTCAACGGAACACTGGAGGAACTGAAGCAGATGACAATTCCTGTGTCTGAAGAAGAAAACTAACTATTTTATTGATTGGATTTACGCTTGCGGAGCTCTTCGGCAAGACGGTACTGGATGGCTGCTTCCATTTCTTTTCCGGCTTGTGTAAGTGCATCGCCAAAGCATTCGTGTGCTCCGGCGTGTTGAGGCTTCAGGGTAGTAGCTTTGTCGAGGTCGGCAATAGCTCCTTCGGTATCTCCTGTATGAAGACGCAGTTTTCCGCGGTTATAAACGGTTTTAAATTCCATCGGGCGCAGACGTACAGCCTTGTCAAGACAGGCTTCAGCTTCATTTATACGGTCGGCATTAAACAGGGTGACTCCTTTACGTACCCATGCATCGGCGTAGTCAGGATACAGTTCGATGGCTTTATCGTAATTGGCAAGTGCCGCACGGGTGTCGTGCATGTGTGTGATGCACTCATTTCCCATCAGATAGTATTCTTTGGCGTATTTTTGAAGATTTTTCTGCTGTTCCTGCATCTGTTCTTTCAGTCGCTTGTTGTCTTCACGCAGCTTGTTGATGATGCCAAGCTTTTTCCGGATGAAACGCTGCTGGAGGGGCTTTTCTATATCGTAACGTGAATGGATAGCCTTAAAGAACTGATTGAGAAATTCTTCGAAGTCGCCTTTATCGAATGCTTTGACAGCAGCTACGTATTGTATGTCGGCCTGTGCTTGTTTCATGGCACGCTCGATGGCTTGTTCGTTGTTGAACCGTTGTGAAAAAGCTACGATTTCGGGGCGGACAAAGATATCTCCACAGGTTATTTCACGTTTCAGGCAGATGCCTTCCAGTGAAGTACAGCGACTTAAAGCGACATAGGTTTGTCCGCCGGCGAAAACTCCGCCGGTAAAATCGATGACTACCCGACTGAATGTGAGGCCCTGGCTTTTGTGTACGGTTATAGCCCAGGCAAGGCGGATAGGATATTGTGTAAATGTTCCCAGTTCTTCTTCCTCAATTTTCTTTTCTTCTTCATTATAGCGGTAGCGGATATTGCTCCAGCTTTCGCGATGAACGTCCAGTTCTTTTCCGTCTTCGGTAATGACATATATGATTCCGTCGGCATCGATACCGGAAATGGTTCCGATGGTTCCGTTTACCCAGCGCTTTTCGGAATCGTTCTTGATGAAAATAATTTGTGCGCCGGGTTTTATAGTCAGTTCCATAAGTGTAGGAAGACTGCTTTCGGGGAACTCGCCATGTATTTCTCCTTGCAGGGTGACGGCTTCGCCGGGAAGTTCGGCAAGGCGGCGTTCGTTGATGTAGTCTACGTTGTCTCGGCGGGTGGCAAGAGTGATGTACATGTCGTTTTCGCTTGCCTTTACCGGGGCGTTGTAACGTGTGTTCAGCAGTTGGAGGTCGGCTGCTCCGGCGGTGTTTGTGCGGATATGGTCGAGTACGTTGACGAAGACTTTGTCGGTCTGTCGGTATACTTTAGTCAGCTCGATGGCTACCAGCTCCATTTCGCGGAATACACGTGCAGAGAAGAAGTAGGGATTGGGGTAGAAGCGATTAATAATTTCTCGTTCATCGCTTTTCACTACCGGTTCCAGCTGGAAGGCATCTCCTACGAGCAGCAACTGTTTTCCGCCAAAGGGCTCACGCATGTTCTGTGAATATACACGTAGCACTTTGTCGATGAAATCGATGATATCGGCACGTACCATGAAATCTCGTCGATGATTACCAGTCGATATTCTTGATGAGTTTACGGTGGTCTGATGAATATTTCAGGAAACTGTGCAGTTTTCCTCCTTTCAGACTAAAGTTGGGATCGTCGGGCAGGAGGGGATAGAAAGGGAGCTTGAAAAAGCTGTGTAGGGTACTTCCTCCTGCATTGATGGCTGCAATACCTGTCGGGGCAAGTACCACAAATTTTTTCTTGGTAATCTGGCATACATGTTTCAGAAAGGTAGATTTACCGGTTCCGGCTTTTCCGGTCAGGAAAACCGACTGGCGGGTGTATTGTATCAGCTTTAAAGCATTTTGGAACTCTGCGTTGTCGGTATCTATCGGTGTATATGCCATAGGTGAAAACTTGATTTGCTGACAAAGATACATAAAAAAGCGGTCGCATGTGCAACCGCTTAGTTGATTATTTACACGCCTCTCGGCATTTATCAGATTCTCTCTCAAAGCTGAAGCCTTTTTCAGCATTCAGCTTGTTTTTTACTTGCTGATCTTATCGTTCAGCATTACGTAACCCCAGATCATTGGATCTGCATTTACGATCTTGTGAAAAATGTTTTTTACCTTTTTCATAATGTTATCCTTTCTTTTTTAGTTAAACATTAAATAATACCTGAAAACTTTACTTTTTAATTTTACGGCGAGCCTCACGGCCGGCTTTTTTAATTCATCTTTTCAACCTTTAACCTTAAAAATTCAAATCTAGTTAAGTCTAGTCTTTTATTATTTCCTTTTGGTTTACACTGCAAATATACGAGTTATTTTAATAGAAAATATGTTTTATAGCATATATATTGCAAAAAGTGCCTCTTTTTTTGACCTAAATCAAAAAAAGCCCTTCTTTTGTTACATAGGTGTGACGTGACTGAACATTTCTATCGGAGGGTATTGGACTTTTGGCGGAAAAAGTAATCGGGGCAGTCGATGAGGAGTGCATGTTCTTCGCATATATAATAAGGTGTATGATTGGTGTGTAGAAGGATATTAATGCTAAAAAGAGAAACAAAATAGGTTTTATTTATGCTTTTAAACAGATTTTTCACTATTTTTGCGCCTTCAAATTATTAAGCAAAATTAAAATTCGATGAAAAAAACATTCTTATTCGTTCTTTTGATGTGCTGTTTTGCAGGAGTGGCAAAGGCACAAAACATCCAGTTGCATTATGATTTAGGACGTGCTATGTACAATTCTCTGGAGGACCGTCCATGGGTTACTACTACAGTAGAAATGTTTAAAGCTGACAAGTGGGGTAGTACTTTCTTCTTTGTTGATATGGACTATACAGATAAGGCGTGGCTTCTGCTTATTGGGAAATCAGCGTGAACTGAAATTCTGGAAAGCTCCTGTATCTGCTCATATAGAATATAATGGTGGTTTGAATTATATTAACAATGCTTTTCTGGCCGGTCCGGCATACAACTGGAACAGTGCAGACTTTTCTCGTGTGTTTGGTGTGCAGGTAATGTATAAGTATATCCAGAAGAATGACGAACCACATAACTTCCAGGTGACTGGTACATGGACTATCAACTTCTGTCAGGGTAAGTATACTTTCAGCGGTTTTGCTGATTTCTGGCGTGAGAAACATTTTGATGTTCACGGTAACGAACATAATTACATCTTTATGACTGAGCCTCAGTTCTGGGTGAACCTGAATCAGTTCAAGCATGTAATAAGGATTTGAATTTAAGTGTGGTACAGAGTG
>ENA-OQAN01001160-OQAN01001160.1-human-gut-metagenome-genome-assembly--contig:-NODE-1160-length-12078-cov-3.853903_pt1 | contig 12078 bp, 14 predicted proteins | sample MGYA00242735_ERZ504527 | MGnify/ENA primary metagenome ERZ504527 (study PRJEB26092, sample SAMD00036230) | human gut metagenome | host: Homo sapiens | study: EMG produced TPA metagenomics assembly of...
TTTTACAGGAAACGCAGCTATCCGACGCCGTATGGTATTTCTTCTGAAAATACCCATATCCTTTTCTTCAATCTGCCATAGAGTGTGTCTGAAAAATCATTCCCGCAATCTACACGCCCCACTTTGCGGGATATTTCACCCGAATTCAGTTGCCGTAGCCCGCTACGGCGCCTCATCCGGGCAAAATATCCCACAAATTGTGACGCACATCTTGCAGAAAGCCTTTTTCAGACACACTCTAGTTCTGTCAACAAAACGTAAAAAACAGGACATTCCGCATCTCTGCAAAATGTCCTGCCATTTTTATTTCTTAACTATATTTTAATTACTGCGCTAACACAAATTACTGCTCTGTCAGTAATTACCCTTTTTTATTCTTCCGCTTTATTCTACCTTACTTGCTCTGGCTTCAATTTCTTTTGCCTGAATATCTCCAGGAGCCTGCTCGTAGCGTGCAAATTCATAGGAGAATTCTCCGCTTCCACCTGTCATAGAACGAAGATCTGTGGAATATCCATAGATTTCAAGCTGTGGAACATCTGCCTCAATAATGGTATTGCCCTGATGATCAGGAGTCATACCAAGAACACGGCCACGACGTTTGTTCAGGTCGCCCATAACATCACCGGTAAATTTATCCGGAACAGTTACTTTCATAGATACAATTGGCTCTAAGAGTACAGGTGATGCATCCATAAAGCCTTTCTTAAATGCAAGAATCGTTGCCATCTTGAATGCCATTTCTGAGGAGTCTACCGGATGATAAGATCCATCATATAAGGTAGCTTTCACACCAACTACAGGATATGCAGCCAGAGGTCCTTTTAATACGCATTCCTGAAGACCTTTCTCAACTGCCGGGAAGTAGTTCTTCGGAACTGCACCACCAACTACAACCTGTTCAAATTCATAAGGTGTCTCCAGATCGCCTGATGGCTCGAAACGCATCTTAACATGTCCATACTGTCCATGTCCACCGGACTGTTTCTTATGTTTACCCTCTACATCTGCATTCTTACGGATCGTCTCGCGGAACGGAACCTTCGGTTTGCTCAGCTCAACATCTACTTTGTAGCGTTCTTTTAATTTATTCATAACGATATCGAGATGCTGATCACCGATACCATAGATAAGGCTCTGACGGTTTGCACTGTCATTTACTACACGAAGTGTCTTGTCTTCACTCATCATCTTCGCAAGTGCCTGGGAAATCTTATCCTCATCACCCTTCTTCACTGCTTTAAATCTCTTGCAGGTATATGGTGTGGAAAGGAGTGCCTTCGGATAAAGAATCGGATTTGCTTTTGTCGCAAGGCTGTCACCAGTCTGTACGCTGTTTAATTTGGCAATTGCACCAATATCACCGGCATGAAGTTCCGGAACCTCGATTGGTTTGGATCCTTCAAGTACATATAATTTATTCAGACGTTCTTCTTCGCCTTTCTCTACGTTTAATAAAGTGTCATCGGATTTGATAACACCGGAGCATACTTTAATTAAGAGAATATTTGCCAAGGAACGGGTCTGCAATTGTTTTCCACACATATGCGGATTTCACTTTCGTGAAGTCGTAGTTTGCTTCAAAGATCTCATTTGTCTTCTGAGCGATTCCGTTGCAGGAGCGTTTGTCCGGGCTTGGGAAATATCCGCAGATATCATCCAGTAAGTTGGATACACCACGAAGATTGATTGGTGAGCCCATGCATACAGGTACGATAGATGCTTCCTGTACGTTCATTGCAAGTGCTGCGGAAACCTCTGTTACCGAGAATGTATCACCTTCAAAATAACGGTCCATGAATTCCTCGCTGGTCTCTGCAACAGATTCCATAAGGATATCGTGATATTTCTCCAGATATTCATCCAGGTATTCAGGAATCGGGCATTCCTCTTTCTTACCTTTATCTATGTACTTACGTCCTGCCTGTTTTACAACATTTACATATCCTACAAATTTGCCGTCTTCACGAATCGGGAAGTGAAGCGGTGCGATCTTCTTGCCGTAGAGTTCAGTGAGCTGTTCTACTACTTTACGGTAGCTGACATCATCTACGTCCATATCTGTGACAAAGATCATTCTCGGAAGTTTATATTTCTCACATAAGTTCCATGCCTTCTGTGTTCCAACCTGAACGCCTGCTTTACCGGAAACTACAATGATCGCTGCATCTGCTGCGCTTACTGCTTCTTCTACTTCGCCTACGAAATCGAAATATCCGGGAGTATCCAGCACATTGATCTTTACCTTATCCCACGGTACCGGGATCAATGTGGTAGAAATGGAAAAATGTCTCTTAATCTCTTCTTTGTCATAATCGCTGACAGTATTTCCGTCTTCTACTCTTCCGAGACGGTTAGTCATTCCTGCTAAGTAAGCCATTGCTTCTGCCAGTGTAGTTTTGCCAGCGCCCCCATGACCTAAAAGGACTACATTTCTAATTCGGTCAGTTCTAAATACATCCATGTTGCGTACCTCCCTGTTTGTCTGTTATGTTATTGCCGCCTGTAACGTCCGCAGCAACGATATGGCTATATATTACTAAATTTTTTTATATTTTTCAAGTATTTTATGAAATTTTAACATCTTTTTTTGTGAACTTCTTGTAAATTGATGAGCATTTTATATATTTTCAGTAATTTTCACGGATCTCGACTGTGAATTTTATCTCAAGTGCACAGCTGGCTGACTGATTTTGATTGTACGAATATTTATAGTGCATTGTTTTTTTCAGTTGACTATAGCAGTCCTCGTAACCGGAGCGTGTTTGAGACAGTTCAGCAGAGTGTGAAAGACCGTGGAGATATCTTCATATGATACGGCGTTTGCTTTGTCGCTTTAAATTATTTATGTATAAAAGTGCCGTATGAATTGACTTTTCAAATCATATCCTTTAAAATAGTAAATTATGAAATCATGTAACTGTTCCGTATTTTCACAGTTACGAATAATGTTACCTGAAAGGATGCAAAAACCACTATGAAAACTATCGGTTTTATCGGTCTCGGACTGATTGGCGGATCAATTGCCAAGGCCATCCGAAAATACCATGAAGACTACCGACTTCTTGCTTATGATCAGGATCGAGAAACACTTGCTGCAGCAGTAAGCAGCAATATGATCGATGCTGTATGCGAAGAACATGATGAACGTTTCAGGAGCTGCGATTATATTTTCCTGTGTGCTCCTGTAGAATTCAATGTAAAATATCTTGAATATTTCAAAGACAATATCGGTCCTGACACGATCCTCACAGATGTTGGAAGTGTCAAGGGCATTATCCATAAAGAAGTAGAACGTCTTGGAATGGAATCCCGTTTTATCGGAGGTCATCCAATGGCCGGTTCTGAGAAGACCGGATTCGAAGCTTCCAGTGACCGTCTGATTGAGAATGCTTACTATATTATCACTCCGGGCGGTGAAGTTGCACTGGAACGCCTGACAGATTTCACAGAGATGATCTCTTCCCTTGGTGCGATCCCGATGGTCCTTACAAGTGAAGAACACGATTTCATCACTGCCGGAGTCAGCCATCTGCCTCATATTATCGCTTCTGCACTGGTAAATCTTGTCAATATGCTGGACAGTGAGCAGGAATATATGAAAACGATTGCAGCCGGAGGTTTCCGTGATATCACACGTATTGCTTCTTCTTCCCCGATTATGTGGGAGCAGATCTGTGTGGAAAATAATCAGAATATCTCCAATGTTCTGGATGACTACATCCGCCTGCTGGTTCAGATCAAATGTTTTGTGGATAACAAGGACTCCAGGAGTCTGTATCAGATGTTTGCAAGTTCCAGGGATTACCGTGATTCTATTGATGTGGTAGACAATGGTCTGCTGAAAAAAGCTTATGTCCTGTATCTTGATATTGCGGATGAGGCCGGCGGTATTGCTACGATTGCCACTATCCTTGCGATGGAGAAGATCAGCATTAAAAATATCGGTATCATTCACAACCGTGAATTCGAGGAAGGTGTCCTCAAAATTGAATTCTACGACGGAATCTCTATGGAAAAGGGTGCCGCACTCCTTAAAAAAAGAAATTATATTGTCTACGAACGCTAAACAGATCACCCTTTGACATTCATTTCAAAAATATTTTGTCAAAAGCAGATTGCTATAAATAGCTGCAGGGAAATACAGAAATATTATAAAAACAGGCAGGAATCAAACATGGAAATAAAAAAACAGACAAACCTCAGAGGAGAACTCACTGTACCCGGAGATAAATCCATTTCCCATCGTGCAGTCATGTTCGGTTCTCTTGCACAGGGTACTACAAAGATCACACATTTTCTTGAGGGAGCTGACTGTCTCTCTACTATCTCCTGTTTCCGGAAAATGGGAATCGATATTGAAAGAAATGCTTCCGAAATCCTCGTTCATGGAAAGGGACTTCACGGACTCAGTGCTCCGTCTGAAACTCTGGATGTGGGAAACAGCGGGACTACCACAAGACTGATCTCCGGAATTCTGGCAGGACAGTCTTTTACCAGCGAATTAAACGGTGACGCTTCCATTCAGTCCCGTCCAATGAAAAGGATTATGACTCCTCTTCTGTCTATGGGCGCTGATATCGTAAGTCTGAGGGGCAATGGATGCGCACCTTTGCGTATTACAGGAAAGTCTTTGCATGCCGCTCATTATCAGTCACCGGTTGCTTCCGCACAGGTAAAATCCTGCGTGCTTCTGGCTGGTATGTATGCAGATGGGATTACCAGCGTTACTGAGCCGGTACTTTCCAGAAATCATACGGAGATCATGCTGAATTATTTCGGCGCAAATGTGACTTCCCAGGGAACAACTGCTTCTATTGAACCGGAGCCTGTGCTGAACGGACGCGAGATTAAAGTTCCCGGAGATATTTCTTCTGCTGCTTACTTTATCGCAGCAGGGCTTCTTACTCCCGGAAGTGAGATTCTTCTTAAAAATGTAGGCATTAATCCAACCAGAGACGGAATGCTTCGTGTATGCAAGGCTATGGGGGCTGATATTACTCTGCTGAATGCAAGTACAGAGGGTGAGCCTACCGCTGACCTGCTGATCCACACAAGCAGTCTTCACGGAACCACTGTTGAGGGTGAGATCATCCCCACACTGATCGATGAAATCCCGATGATCGCTGTAATGGCAGCTTTTGCAGAGGGACTACTGTTATCAGAGACGCACAGGAGCTGAAGGTAAAAGAATCCGACCGTATCGCAGTGGTAACAGAAGGACTGAAACGCATGGGAGCTGATATTCAGCCAACTGATGACGGAATGATCATCCATGGAGGAAAGCCACTTCATGGTGCCGAGATCAATTCTTATCTTGATCACCGTATTGCCATGTCCTTTGCTGTTGCAGGTACAATTTGTGACGGTACACTTACTATCAAAGATGGGGACTGCGTTAAAATTTCCTATCCGGAATTCTATGAAGATCTGTACTCTCTCGGAAAATAGCAACTGTCATTTATAATTATGCTGCTGTCAACATATCATTTTTTTATGTTTGTTGACAGCAGCATAATTTTTACTGTTCACCTGTAATATCCCGCAAGATGTTTTTTTATCCTGCATATCTTTTGTCTTTCTGTACATACTTTTCATAACAAAGCATAATTTGCAATTCCTGTTTAAGGTATCTTCATACTCTCTCAGATTGTATTTTTATAGATACTTGAGAAATTTTATCCAAAATAGCCTTTTCTTTTTCCGATAAATCGGTTATAATGTGAATCGTCAGAAGATTGTTATTATTTTAACATTATTCGATTTGTTTTACTATAGCAGGATTTCACACTCTGATGGTCTGGATTAAGATGCATTATTTATGAGGATTGCTATAAACACTGATATTATAATTTTCACGGTGAGTATACCATACAGGTATACAGCCAGAGAGGAGCTAACATTTATGAAAATCTTATTTTACGGCACAAAAAACTACGACGAGGAATTTTTCGAGAAGCTTCTTCCTTCCTATCCGGGAATTACAATTAAATTTACTGAAGCAAATATTCACGAAGAAACTGCTTCCCTTGCAAAAGGATATGAGGCAATCTGCGCTTTTGTAAACGCTGATCTGAGCACTCCTGTTATCGAAGAGCTGAATGCTCAGGGTGTAAAACTGATCCTTATGCGCTGCGCAGGATATAACAATGTAGATCTGGAAACTGCTCACAAATTCGGAATGAAGGTTCTGCGTGTTCCGGGATATTCTCCGGAAGCTGTGGCTGAGCATGCAATGCACTTGCGCTGACCGCAAACCGCCACACACATAAAGCATACATCAAATGCCGCGAAAACAACTTCTCTTTAAGTGGTCTGATGGGACTTAATTTCTATCAGAAAACTGCCGGAATCATTGGTACCGGAAAAATTGGCCAGGCAATGGCAAAAATCTGCAAAGGTTTTGGTATGAGAGTTATCGCTTACGATCTTTTCCCGAATAAGAACCTGGATTATCTGGAATATGTATCTCTGGATGAGCTTCTGGCAACCAGTGATCTCATCAGTCTTCACTGCCCGCTTACAGAAGAAACCAAACACATCATCAATGAAGAAACTATCGCCAAAATGAAAGATGGTGTAATTCTTGTAAACACTTCCCGCGGCGGCCTGATCAAGACAGAGGACCTGATCTCCGGAATCCGTGATCATAAGTTCTTTGCAGTAGGACTGGATGTTTATGAAGAAGAAACTGATTTCGTATTCGAGGATATGTCCGAGCGTATTCTGCAGAGCTCCATTACCCAGCGCCTGCTTTCCTTCCCGAATGTAGTGATGACTTCTCATCAGGGATTCTTTACAAAAGAAGCACTGACTAACATTGCCGAGACTACTCTCGAAAATGCGAAAGCATTTATGGATGGGAACGAACTGAAGAACGAGGTTCTTTCCTGATAATTACAATAATTACAGAAATATGATCAGGGGGCTGTCGCAATAATAATTCCAGCGACAGCCCCCTTGTGATTATTTTTCAGTTTTCGTTTTAGTTTCTGATTTCGTTGTATCTGCAGAATCTGATGTTTCAGTTTTATCCACAGATTTTTTTGCAGAAGAATCTGAAGTTTCTGCTTTATCTGTATTTTCCGTTTTATCTGTAGTTTCTGTTGCATCTGTAGTATCTGTAATGTCAGCGGTTTCTTCCTCAGGCTCATCAATCTGTTTCATATCCTCGTCAGAAGTATCTGCATCCATTTCATTCAGCTCTTCTTCTGTCAGCGGTTCAAGATCATCCTGATAAATTTCCTTATTTGTAATATCATCTTCTGACTTCTTCCCACATCCGGCAAGACCGATGGATGCCAGAAGCATTCCTGTAATCATAAAATATTTTATTTTTTTCATTTTAATCATCCTTTCGTCTGTTCCACATAACACAAATGGTGTTTCATTTTCAGATAATATTTATTCTGCTGTTCTCAATCTGCCTGCCAGATCTTTTATTTCCTGTATGATATCTTCTCTGTCTCTGACCGGCACTTTGTCTGTACGGTTTACATATACAGTCCCCAGACTGTCACAGCTCATCTGACGAAGCAGCATCTCTGCCGTACTTTCCGCTTTTTCTCTGGGTCCGATACTTCCTGCTGTCAGCAGAACTGCTCCTGTTTTCTTCTTAGGAACAGGTTCTTCTTTACGGATATATCTTGCACTGAAATAGGTCTGCAGTCTGCTCATCACAGCAAGAAGCATTCCCGTAACCTCCTCAAAATATACAGGAGATGCCATAATAATATGGTCACATTCTTCAATGTACGAAAGAACCTCCTGCCATTCATCTTTGACTGCGCATCCTGCATGGTCAAAACACCATCTGCAGTCTATACACGGTCGGATATCTGCCCTGTAGGCATTAACCACCTTAAAATCCCCTCCAAGATTTTCCTGCAGAGTCCGGATCATATATGCAGTTTCACCGTTCTTTCGCGGTGAACCGTTGAATATCAATGTTTTCATCTTTATTTTTCCTCATATTCTTTCCTGAGAAGTGCTATCTCACGTACCCATCTCTCATTATCTTTGAGTGCTTTCAGAGCATGTTTCATATGCTTTAGGATAACACATCTCATTCTTTGTCTGTAATATTTATGTACCTTTTGTCATGGTATTATAACAAAAATACGGTTTTATGAAAAGACTTATTTCTTGACGATTCTGTGAATCCTCTATATACTTTGAATATGTCCTATAGCAATTACGATTTATTTTTTGTTAATTCTGATCATCTGTTCAGATATTTTAACTGCCCGGTCTCTTTAATATTTTTTTTAATACTATATCTCTAATCTATTATAAACGAAAGCGAGAACTATACATATGAGCCTACAATCCAACAAGCGAAGCCAGACGAAATCTTCTTCTGCACGCAGGAAAGACATCTACAAAAAATCAAAATACTATCAGGAAAAAAGGCAAAAATTGCTGATTGCAACAGGTATCGGTATCTTTGTTCTGGTTTTTATACTTATTCTGGCAGGTATCCGCGGATGCAGCAACTATATGAGTTCCAGACAGGCAGCAGCCAAAAAAACTGTTTCCATGAACGCTTCTGAGGACAACAGCCAGAAAGCATCCTCAGATTCTCAGAACACGGATTCCTCCAATGCTACAGTATCTTCTCCTGTTTCTCTGACACTCAGCGTTGTCGGTGACTGCACTCTTGGCACAGATGAAACTTTTGATTATGATACCAGCTTAAATGCTTATTATGAAAATTACGGTGCAGATTATTTCCTGCAGAATGTAAAAGATATTTTTTCCGCAGATGATCTGACTATTGCGAATTTTGAGGGAACACTCACCGATTCTGATGAACGGGAGGATAAAACATTTGCGTTTAAAGCACCCGCATCCTATGCCTCTATTCTGACAGGTGGATCTGTAGAAGCCGTAAATACCGCTAACAATCACAGTCATGATTACGGTGAGCAGAGTTTCAATGATACTCTGGCAGCATTGGACGACGCAGGGATTGTGCATTTCGGATATGATGAAACTGCTGTTATGGATGTAAAGGGAATCAAAGTGGGATTAGTCGGTATCTATGAACTGTACGACCATCTTGAGCGCGAGCAGCAGTTAAAAGACAATATTGCAAAAGTAAAGGCAGACGGGGCACAGCTGATCGTAGTGATCTTCCACTGGGGTAATGAAACGGAAACCGTTCCGGACAGCAACCAGACAACACTTGGACGCATCGCGATCGATGAAGGCGCTGATCTTGTATGCGGACATCATCCGCATGTACTTCAGGGCATTGAAACTTATAAAGGCAGGAATATTGTATACAGCCTCGGAAACTTCTGCTTCGGCGGCAACAGTTCTCCAAGTGATATGGACACCATGATCTACCAGCAGACCTTTACTATTGATGCCGATGGGGTAAAAAAAGACAACGTGACCAATATCATTCCCTGCTCCATTTCTTCTGCTGCCTATGATGGATACAATAATTATCAGCCAACTCCGGCAGAAGGTGATGAGGCAACAAGAATCCTTGGAAAAATCAATGAGCGGAGTTCCTGGATTTCTACTGCAGAAGGCAGTACTTTTACTGCAAAATATAACAGTAATAATGACTCCCAGAGCAGTTCTGCAGATACAGCTGCTTCAGATAGCGATATCGTTGATATGAACAGTTCAGCTTCAGATGACACAGACGCAGAGACATACGACGAATCCTATGATACTGATAATTCGGACGCCGAATAAATAGAGCCTTCATTCATCCAAAATCACATCCATACTTCAAAAGAGCTGAAAAATCCAGTTAAGGACTTCTCAGCTCTTTTTTATATTTTTACTATGCTTTTATCAGGCAGATAAAAGCATCCTCTTCGCTACTTGCTCATAACCAGATAATTGATTGATATAATTATTTGGGTGACATTATATGATAATCATAGCATCCCGCATGTTAATGGCAGGTAACCAGAATCTAACATTTGTTAAATATATATAAGGAAGCATTTAATCTTCCTTATATTCTATAACATCCTCTATCTTGCAATGAAGAGCTTTGCAGATTCGATCTATCTGTTTCAAGTTAACTGGTTCATTTTTCCCCATGCTTGCCATAGTTCCGTAGCTGAGTCCAGTTGCATCCTTTAAATCTCCTTTATTCATCCCTTTATCAAGAAGCGTGTGCCAAAGTGGATTATAAGATATCATCGTCAATCTCCCCTCTTTTCTTTATACATCTTATACAAGCATATGAGAATTCCTACGGAAACAACGATCTTAGTAATATCTAAAATAATATTTATCATATAGACCTCCATTTCATTTGACATGTGTTATTGTGTGCTGTATATTAAAGTTGGATTCAGGGGAGCTCTGGCCTCCCCGTTTCCTAACTGAATGTTTTGATCAAGTCTACAATGGCTTGAATCAAATTCAAGATTGCGGTTATGAAGACTAATTTTGCGAGCAGTTCTTCATGACCGCTTTCTTTTTTTGGCTTCTTTCGATTTTGATTCATTTTATCACCTCCTGTTCTTTATGTTATTATTATATCTCTTTTTCTCTATTACGTCAATGTTTTTCTTCATTTTTTTAGAGATTTTCTTCAATAAACTATTGACATGTGCGGTACATATGGTAATATACAAGCACAAACAGCAGAACAAGCATTCGCATAGACGGTGCGAATGTTTGAGAGATAATAGGAGGAAAATGATATGTCAGAACTTTTTAAAAGAAACAGAACTACGGTGTTGAGGTTGAATTTACAGGTATTTCAAGAAAGATGGCCGCTGATGCAGTTGCAGAAATCATCGGAACTACAGCTTCCAGACCAGATCACACTTGTTACCAGACAAGAACCATTCAGGATTCACAGGGAAGAAAATGGAAGGTAATGCGAGACAGCTCAATCCATCCAATTCGTAAAGTTGGAACTGAGAGCATAGACGAATACAGAGTTGAATTCGTAACACCGATTCTTAAATACGAAGACCTTGATACATTGCAGGCAATCATCCGTAAATTCAGAGAAATCGGCGGAGTTCCTCACAGTTCATGCGGAATCCATATTCATGTAGACGGAGCGAACCATACCGCAACATCTCTTCGCCGTCTGGTAAATTTCATGTATAGCCGACAGGAAATCATTTACGATGCGCTTGCAGTAGGTGACAGAAAATATCGTTGGTGCCAGCCAGTTTGCAAGAATTTACTTGATACAATGAAAAAAGACAAAAACATCACAACAGATTCCGTTGAGAAAATTTGGTACAGCCCAGCAAACGATGGCTACTGTGGAGGGATCAATCATCAGCATTATAACTCTACAAGATACCACGCATTGAATCTTCATAGCTTCTTCCAGAAAGGCACTGTTGAATTTAGACTTTTTAACAGCACTCTTCATGCAGGAAAAATTAAAGCGTATGTACAGTTTTGTTTAGCACTCTCTGCATGGTCCATCGAATCTGATGACAAAGTCGTATTTAGATCCATGAACGGATACACAGCAAAGAAAAAAGTCACTCTGATGTACAACATCCTTACAAACAGACTTGGACTTTACGGAGACGAGTTCAAAACCTGCAGACTTCACATGATGAAACAGCTTCGCGAAAATGCAAAAGTGGAACAGGTTGCTTAGTTATAAATCAGCTGTCCTACCGGCTTGACGGGGAGAAAGGGAATGTCATGTTATATGTAGCATACGGTAGCAATCTCAATGTACAGCAAATGTCATACCGTTGCCCTAGAGCAACAGTCGCATTTACTGGATATCTGATAAATTGGAAATTGCTTTACAGGGGAAGCCGCACAGGATCTTATGCGACCGTCAAAAGGCAAAAAGGAAGTAGGGTTCCTGTTGCTGTTTGGAATATCGATAATAAAAACGAGAAGGCTCTTGATCTGTATGAGGGCTATCCGAGATTTTTATAGAAAGAAAAATGTATTTGTGCAATTAAAAAACGGTACAAGGAAAAGGCTATGATATATCTGTTGCCTGACTCGGCCACCGTGGGAAACCATCTAATCGTTATGTTGAAACTGTATTGCAAGGTTACAAAGATATGGGATTTGATACAGATTATTGTACGATTCGTTAGAATATAATTT
>ENA-OQAN01001161-OQAN01001161.1-human-gut-metagenome-genome-assembly--contig:-NODE-1161-length-12076-cov-3.628086_pt1 | contig 12076 bp, 15 predicted proteins | sample MGYA00242735_ERZ504527 | MGnify/ENA primary metagenome ERZ504527 (study PRJEB26092, sample SAMD00036230) | human gut metagenome | host: Homo sapiens | study: EMG produced TPA metagenomics assembly of...
TGCAAACTCTTTTCCGAGTCCTTTTTTCTGCAGATCCATGTACATCTTCTCTACATTCGGTATGATCACATGATGATTCCATGGCATATAGATGTGCTCTTTTTTTTCCTATTTTTTCACCGGAACCTATATAGACTGGGGATAATACACATATTTTCACCCGGTAGTGTTTTAAATAATCCCTCATAATGATACCCCCATAAAAATCGGCTTTGCATATCGATACACAGGATGTTTTCCGCCTTCCGACACATCATAGATATCTCCGGCAAAACAATTTACAAAACAGGAACCTGCTGTAAATACATAAAGATCCCTCTTTTTTCTCCATTCCTCTGCATAATTCGAAGACGCAACAAATCCGGATCTTTTTTCTAACAGATAGGATGCATTTTCCAGCGCATTTTCCAACTCATCATCCGCCGGAAGTGCAACTGACAATAACATATATCTGTCCGATTTTTTCTGCAGGCTCTCTAAAAGTTTTCCTGGAATCTGTTTCTCATCGTATTGAAATTTACCAAGTCCACCTGATTTTTTTCCGCCAATTCCTGTATAAGATAATGCCGTCAGCAGTTTTTCCATAAGACATTTTTCATTTTTGCCCTGATACGCGGCAATGATATACAAACCACATCCCTCTTCATAATAAAAAGTTCCAACCCTGTACGGGAGAGTCTCCTCGCCGGTGCGGACAGCCGCCATCGTCTGCTGAAAATAATGTCCATAATGTTCCATCGGATCATTTGACAGATCCATTTTCCCATTCAGAAAATCGATCAAACATTCTACCGGAATAAACTTCATTTTTTATATGCTTTTTTCTGCTTCGATTCCCCACGGTTTACCGGCTCCACATATATCATCGGTTTTGGAATCATATACTGCTGTCCAATATATGGAAATGCATCTGAAATTAACAGATTTCCTTTTTTCACAGCATCATATAACTGCTGCTGCAGATTCAGTTTTAAAGCCTCTATATAAAGTGCTGAAAATATCTGATCTGCCTTAAACGTGCAGGCACTTTCATTTAACATTCCGGTACCAAAATGAACACCTGTTTTAAATTCTACTGATAGATCGTATATTCCATGTCCCGCCTCATTTCTTTTCTCTCTGTAGTCAAAAATCAATCCTGCAAAGTTATTTTATTCCACTACACTCATGATTTTCTGACACTGGGACAAAACATCTTCCGACACTTCCCCTATCACAGGTTCCACATGGATATCCATGATTTTGACACGTCCATAACCTCTTGATCCACTGCCGCCTAAATAATCATATTCTAAAAGTTTAAACCCGTCTTTTAATATTTCAAAATCATGAACCATTTCCGATTCATTCGTCACTTCATAAATCAACTGCATCGGAAATTTTGCGCCTCTTACCACACGTTCGATCTGTCTGGGGTTCGCTACTGCCGTTGTTCTTTGGATGCTGTTTTCAAATTTAACCTCTGTTGCACCTGTCAGCCCTGCATATTTTAATTCATCCATATTTTCAAGAAACATATCGTTAAACAGGATTTTACTAGTCTTTACCTGACCTTTTTTCGCACTTCCAAACAGACTTGTCAGACATACCGCATCGTCATCCGGTGTTTTCGCTACTGTCTGATTATATTTTTTTGCCAGAAGTGTCCTTAATTTTCCTTTTAAACTGCTACCCGGAATCATCGGCATATTCGTCCTTGCATCCCGGATGACAGGAGAATCTACTGCACCAATCGCAGAAAAAGCACTCGATCCGCCAATATGTAAACCCGTTACTGTCTCTAACACCCCACTGATTTTAACTTTTGCAAACATTATTTCATCCTCCTCTACTCATCACGTCCACCATAAAATTTTCTATATGCAACCAAGGCTTCCATATACCGGCTGAATAAAATATACTGGTCTCTGCTGCCTTTGATCTCTTCTAAGTGCTCTAAAATCTTTGCTTTATCTACCAGTTTCTTTACCTTCGGTTCACGCCCTGCTTCATAGATAAAACGAATCTTCATGTAGTTGATCCGTCCAATTATTTCTGCATTCAGCTTGTCGCTCTGACTATTGACCACATCATTGTAAATATCGGATGTCATGGCAAGCAGATTTCTGATCTTGGATGTTGTTACCGGTCCAACCAGTCTCCCTTTCTGGTCTTTTTCACTACACAGTTCCTTGATTGCCTGTTCTGCAATCCCCACATAATTTTCTTCTGTCAATTTCATTTAATCCTGCTCCTCTCTTTTGCGATTCAGATATACATACAGATAGATTGCCGTGATCAGTTCTTTTCTATCCTGTTCCTTCCTGCTCCACTCGTACATCTTTCTTGAAAAACTCCGGTAAGCCGCCCGTTTTTCTTTATTTTCATGTTCCTGTGGTTCCATTCTCGACAACAGATAAACATATCTTGCAAAATTGATGTTGTTCCCACTTTCCCTTAACAATTCCATGAGATGATATAAAAATCCCATACCGTGCTCATCATTCTGATCAAAATAAGTCTTAAGCACACCTAACTTTTCTGTAACAACATTTTGTATAAATACATTCCATGGATAAGCATGTGTTTCATCAAACAGGGTAACTGCATTTTTTCCTTCCACATGTTTTGATCTGTCTTCAAGTCTTTCCACTTCTTTTGCCATAACATTCAGCGGATATTTCGCATCGTAAATACCAACACCTCCTGATATTGTCAGCGTTCCCTGTGTAAATTTTTCAAGCGCATTTCTGATATCCATAAAAGCTGCGATCACATCATTCCACGCTCCGGCTAAAAACACATCATCTCCACCAGAATATACAATTACCGCTTTTCGTTCCCCACTTCCACCAAAATTGTCTGCTGTTCCTTTCCGAAGTATCTCATTGATATAACATTTAAAAAATAAAGACAACTGCCGTGACAATGTAGATGTTCTCGAAAGTGTTACATATTTGTCATCTCCATCCGGTCCCTGCAGTCCATAAACAAAAGTCGTTCCAAGATTATCCACATCCGCACGAAGGATTCCAATTCTTTCCACACCTTTTGCCTGTTCTGCCAGTTTTTCAAACGTGTCACCTGTCGTATAATCTCCAACCCACAATTTTGTAGTAACATGTTTCCCGGTATAAATTTCATTTTTCGTATAACACCGGACATAATTTTCTGATTCCATCCGTTTTAACAGACTTTCTTTTGTATCTGCTGCTAAGTACCTGTTTTCCGGAAGTGGCAGCGCATCTTTATTCGGTTCACTCATGACAGTAAAATAATTTTCATACAGAATACTTCCTGACATTTTTTCTAATGCCAGACATACCTGACATTTATCATCTGTAAGGCGGGCTATCCTGCGGCACACTTTACATTCCCGCTCTCCTTCATGTTTTCTGCTATTCAGATTCCGGATCATATCTGCATTATACCGATTCGATTTTTTCTCAGAAATCATCTTAGATATCGTAAGATACAGATCGGAATAACTTCCCTTCGGCATATTTCTTAACGCATTGGCATTTGCTTTCGCATATCCGCAGGCAACATATAACGCTGTATCAAAATGTTCCATCATCCAGTGATTCAGACTTTTTTCATAGTGCTCTAAAATATCACGGGTATCATCCGTATTCGCTAAAAGCAAATAACAGTGTCCTCCTCCTGTATAAATTAAATTTGCCCTTGAAAGTGACAACTTCTCTAACAGTTCATCCACAATATGCTCCATCATAATTTCAAGGTAAAAACTTCTCGCACGAAGTCCTTTTAATGCACCTTTTTCTCCTATCGTATAGATAAAATTCTGAATACCGGAAATATCCATGGAATATAGCAGAAACATTTCCTCGTCATAAGATTTCTCTGCATTGATAAACAGACTCTGCTTATAATTTTTTTCACCCTTCGCAGTCAGAAACTGCATTACGCATGACGCAACTGCCGCGGTCATCTTCATGTGGTCATACAAAGAAATATCTGCAAGCTCCCTTTTTGAAGTAGAAGATGGAATGTATGTCAGATTTGCCTCAAGCACAGCCAGCAGGGAATTGATGTATTCTTCGTCTAACGTGATACCCTGTAAATTATCTGTAATATTTTGAATGACGGACTGATAAAAATGTTCATCCATAGATATTTCATCTTCTGTCGGATAATTAATTCCATTCTTCGGATTTAAAACCTGCATGGCATAATGACTTTGTCCGTGATTTCCATTTAAAATATTAAATATACTCTCTAACGGCATCGCTTTATCAAATCCGCCTTCTCCTGCTTCCGCCTCTCTGCGATCCGAAAATGCTGCCACATTGTCTGCATAGTAAACAACATATGCCTTATCGTCTTCTGCTAAGGATGCGTTCTTTAAATACATTCCATGATGATATCTCACACAGTTTAAAATTTCATCATCTGAAATATGTGCTTCATTCTTCAGATACTCATATCCACTCTGACTGTGATTTCTTCCATCCCCACTTCTATACACAACTTTTCCTATGTCATGAAGCAGACTTCCAATCATTAATTTTATCTGATCGTCCGTTATCATTTTCTTCCCCCTTCGTTTATGATTTTCATATATCCCATTCCAAGGGAAGTTTTGATTCCTACCCCGGAATACTCTCCAAACTCGAACAACATGTTAACAAAATTTGCCATTGTATCTGTGCCATGCAGCTTTATGGTTATTTTTCCGATAAAGGATGGAATCTTGACCCCCTCCAAAGAAAAACTTACACTTTTCAGATCATACCTGATCACCTGTGCATGCTCACATATCTGTTCGAGTGTATCTTCATCATGCATTGTATTTTCTGCTGTGGCACTGTCGTACTTATTCATCAGACTCTGAAAAACACAGCGAAGATCCGGATAAAAAAGATACCTTCCATTTTGTTTAAATGCAGTCGGAGATAGAAAATGAATCTGAATATACCTTTTCCCATCATCCTCATAAAAATGATCCATTAATTCTTTATATGTTGTTTCCATATAATTTTTCTTCACTATCAAAACTTTAAGATCATGTTTTTTTATCAGAATGTATTCTAATTTCCACAACGTATCCTGTATAATAATCTTCACTGCTTCTTTATTCAGTCCTGTAATTACCCAGTACCAGTTCCCTTCTCTGCATTCTAAATGCTGTGCATATGGATGAAGGCTTGAAATATGCAGATAATCTGCATATTCCTCTGGCAGCAATTCCATAAGTGCCCCATGAAACAATGATGACATCTGATATGTCAGTTCTTTTTCACATTTTAACTTTAATTCTAATTTTGCTAACATTCCCCTTCTCCATCTGTTATTTTATGCCTTTATATTTTATTTACTTACTATTGTAACATGCATCTTCCAAATTTTCATATATTAACGTAAAATATTTATTTTTCTATTTCATAATCTGACATAAATAACCAAAAGGCAAGAGATCTCTCCCTTGCCTTTTCATAAGCCAGCCACCCTACAACTCTTCCGTCTTATACGTGACATATCCCTCATAATAATAACTATGGTCAATACCTTTCATATAAATTTCCCGGTCATTGATCTGATCGGTAAGTGCTGCATTTAAAATATATTTAATTTCAATATCTTTGATCGGACTGCGTTCCATCGCCATCAGATAATCTTCTTTTTCTATCTTACTCCAGTCTACTACCTGTCCGATCTGTTTTTTTAACATCATATCCAGCCAGATGCGCATGCTTCTTCCATTTCCTTCACGGAACGGATGCACAATGTTCATTTCCACATATTTTTCAACAATCTCATCAAATGTGTTCTGTGGCATTTTGTCTACATTTTTAATTGCTGTTTCAAGATACATAAGCGGTGCAAATCTGAAATTACCTTTTGATAAATTTACGGTTCGGATTTTTCCTGCAAAGTCATAGATATCATCAAATAAATATTTATGAATCTCACATAACGTTTGAAACTTTCCCGCCTCAAGTTTCTCGAGCATACCATTTTCAAACAGTTCTACTGCCTTCTTTTTACTGATACGTTCCTCTTCACGCGCGAGTTCTGCGGAACTTTTAATTCCAGCTTATTTTCCAGCGCCATACAACATGTCCTCCATATTGGGATGTTCTCCCTTTTAATCCTCCTCGATCACATGCATCTCCAGAAAATCAAAATCCACATGCTCAATAAAACAATCCTGCGTAAAACGTGTCTTTGCATGCCTCTTAAACTCTTCCACATTCGCATCTAACCAGATCGGTTTTCCAAGGTCAAATGCATAACATACCTCATCTAACGCCTTGAAAATTTTGTGTGTTCTCGTATCATCTGACTCATCTGTCACTGTCATATCCTTGATCAGGTGGGTACCTTCATCATTTTAAACCAGATTCTCATGAATTGTTATCTCTCCATTTTTATCGTTAATCAGTGTCTTCTCTGCCGTCCCGTCTCATACATCAGAAGTGATGCAGAGATCGCCGCATTCAACGACTCCACCTGTCCCTGCATTGGAATCTTAATATAAGTATCTGCTAAATCTGCGATCTCATCCGACAATCCGTTTCCCTCATTTCCGATGAGAAACGCCGTCTTTTTCTTATAGTCCGGCTCATCATAGGAAAGCATACCCTTAAGGTGCGCCGCATAGACATTGACCTGCTGCTCTTTGAGTGATGAAATCGTCCCAGGAAGATCTTTCGTGACGAAAAAAGGAACACGATAAATGCTTCCCATCGTGGAACGGATTGTTTTCGGATTAAACAGATCCACGGTCGTCTGGTTCATGATCACACCCGTGATGCCTGCCCCCTCACCGGTGCGCACCATCGTGCCGAGATTTCCCGGATCCTGGATGCTCTCTAAGATCAGAAGATGTGTCTGTTCCCCTTTGAGCATTTCCTCTAATGCATACTCCGGTTTCTTTATCACACAGAGAATTCCCTGCGGTGTCTGTGTGTCGGAAACACTTTTAAACACATTGTCAGAGACGATCTCATAGCCGGTTTCATTCAAACGCTCCAGTACTTTTCTGTTCAGTTTTTCTTCCCCATGTTTTGGTGTGCAGGATTTCATGCAATCCTGCATATTGCCCTGCGTACATGTTTCATAAAAACTCTCGGAAACATAAACCTGTTTCACCCATTCCACCGGGGCCTCTAAAAACATTTTTCTTCCCTCTGCCACAAAAACACCCTGTTCATTTCTGGCTTTTGCTTTTTTCATGAGCAGTGTCAAATTTTTCATCTGCTGGTTTGATGTACTTGTAATCATAATTTCCCTCACTAAAAAATCCGTTATACCTGTCGCTAAGTATAACGGATTTCTCTCTAAAATGCAAAAATATATGATTCTATGTAAAATCAGATTACAGAGAAAGGTTCTTGCTGATCTCGTACTGATATTCCGGAATCTCTTTTTTCATTGCAAGTGCCTCGTCGATATCATAATCAACGAAATCACCATGACGGTATCCAACTACACGGTTTGTCTTTCCTTCGCAGAGTAAGTCTACTGCTAAGGCACCCATGGTAGACGCATATACACGATCTTTACATGTCGGGCTTCCACCACGCTGCATGTGACCTAAGATGGTTGCACGTGTCTCGATACCGGTTGCAGCTTCGATTCTCTTTGCCATACTAGAAGAATGTCCGATTCCCTCAGCATTTACGATGATATGATGCTGTTTACCGCGTTTACGGTTCTCGATGATGTGGTTGACTAATTTCTGCTCGTCATAGTCATATTTTTCCGGAAGTAAAATATCCTCAGCACCGTTTGCAATACCGCACCATAATGCGATATAACCAGCGCCACGTCCCATAACCTCGATGATACTGCAACGCTCATGGGAGGTTGATGTATCACGAACTTTGTCGATTGCTTCCATTGCTGTATTTACTGCTGTATCAAATCCAATCGTGTACTCGGTACATGCAATATCAAGGTCGATGGTTCCCGGAAGACCAATGGTATTGATTCCAAGTCCCGCAAGCTTCTGAGCTCCCTTGAAAGAACCGTCACCACCGATAACAATGATTCCGTCGATGCCATGTTTCTTACAGATCTCTGCACCACGCTGCTGTCCTTCTGCTGTTGTAAACTCCATACAGCGTGCTGTCTGTAAGATCGTACCACCGCGCTGGATGATATCGGAAACATCTTTTGCTTCCATATCAATGATCTCTTCCTGAAGAAGTCCTGCGTAACCTCGCTTAATTCCTTTTACCTTTTTTCCCTTTGCAATTGCTTCCCTTACAACTGCACGAATGGCTGCGTTCATTCCCGCGCATCGCCACCACTTGTCAGCACACCGATTGTATTAATCTCTTTTGCCATTTATCGTTCCCTCCTAAAATAATATACCCATTTTTCTAATCTTTATTATTCTAATCTCTTTATTATTTCTTTTCAATGCTCTTTTCAACAATTTTTACATTTTTTTCGCCCAAAAAATTCCGTCAAGTTACCAACAAGCTCCGGATTGATATGAATATTGTAATTTTGGCCTAATCTTTTCATGCACGCGGCGAGGCAATATAGATCACAATCTCATCATTTCCGTCCGAACCATAGAGCCGGGAATACAGTTCTTTTTCCTTTTCCTCATATGATTCTTTTGTCGCAAACTGAAGCCACAGCTCCCGTTTGGTGTCGTCAAAGGAATAGATTTTTTCACAGATCAGTTTTCCGTTTTTATCTTCCTCGACATTGGCATGTCCGGCGACAAAGACTTTTTCATCCTCGTTCAAATAACGGCTGTATTTCTCGTAATCGCGCGGAAAAATAATAACTTCCACCGTTCCAAACAGATCCTCGACCGTGATGAATGCCATCGCTTTGTTCTGCTTGGTGTATTTGATGGTCTTTTCAGTGATGATGCCCCCAATGACAACACTCTGGTTATCTTTGATCTTTACGGCATTCGTTTCTTCATCCAGCATAAAATCTGCTGTCACGGCGCTGATATTTTTGCGCCATTTTTCCTCATATTCCTCCAACGGATGTCCGCTTAAATAAATGCCAAGAACCTCCTTCTCAAAACCAAGTTTGATCTCCTTGGTGTACTCCTCCACATTCGGGAAACGGACTTCATACGCCTTTTTTTCTTCCTCTGAGACAAGGTCAAACAAAGACATCTGCCTGCAAGTGAATTTTTCTTTTCCTGGTTCAGGTTGTCGATCAGCGTATTATATACTAAGAGCATCTGCTGTCTGTTGCCGTCTAATCCATCGCAGGCTCCAGCTTTGATCAGGTTTTCGACCGCACGCTTATTGACCTCCCGCCCGGCAACACGGCTTAAAAAATCAGAAAGTGTGATATATTTACCGTTTGCCTCTCTTTCTGCTAAAATGATATCAATGACCTGTCTGCCGATACTCTTGATCGCATACATGCCGTAGCGGATCCCATCTTTTGTTGCCAAAAAGCGTCCTTCTCCCTCATTGATATCCGGGGAAAGCACTTTGATCCCCATCTGACGGCAGGAATAAATGTACTCGGCGACTTTTCTTGTATTATCGATCACTGACGTCATGAGTGCTGCCATAAACTCAACCGGATAATAGTATTTTAAATATGCCGTCTGATAGGCAACCACTGCATAAGCGGCTGCATGTGATTTATTGAACGCATATTTTGCAAAATCAACCATGGAATCGTAGATCTGGTTTGCTGCCTGCTCACTGATCCCATTTGCGATACAGCCTTGATGCCCTGTTCTTCATTTCCATAAACAAAATTCTGACGCTCCGCGTCAATGACATACTGCTTCTTTTTACTCATGCACGGCGGATGTTATCTGCCTGTCCCATTGTATAACCGGCAAGGTTCTGTACGATCTGCATAACCTGTTCCTGATAGACGATACAGCCATAGGTCGGCTCTAAGATCGGCTCTAATTCCTTGCAGACATAGGTTACACTCTCCGGTTCATTTTTTCCCTTGATATATTTCGGGATAAAATCCATCGGTCCCGGACGGTAAAGGGAAATGCCGGCGATAACATCCTCTAAACTCTGCGGTTTTAACTCCTTCATAAAGTTTTTCATACCCGCACTTTCTAACTGGAAGATACCATCACATTTTCCGGTTCCGATCGAGTCTAATACTTTTTTATCATCATAATCAATGTTATCCACATCAATTTTTATTCCATGATTTTTTTCCACAAGTTTGACTGCATCACTGATGACAGTTAAGGTACGCAGTCCAAGGAAATCCATTTTTAAAAGTCCGAGTTCCTCGATCGTAGTCATGACAAACTGTGTTGTGATCGTGCCATCGGAACTTCTCGACAGAGGCACATATTCGTCCATCGCCTTCTGGGAGATTACGACTCCGGCGGCATGCATGGAGGTATGGCGCGGCAGACCTTCTAGTCTTTTCGCCATGTCGATCAGTCTTTTTACCGTCTCATCCGACTCATACATGGAACGCAGTTCCGGGTTCATTATGAGTGCTTTGTCGATCGTGATATTGAGTTCGTTTGGAATATTTTTTGCAATCGTATCACAGAAATTATACGGCAGATCCATGACACGTCCGACATCACGGATGACACCGCGCGCCGCTAACGTACCGAAGGTAACGATCTGCGTTACACAGTCTTTTCCGTATTTCTCGATAACGTAATCAATGACTTCACTTCGTCTCTCATAGCAGAAGTCAATATCGATATCTGGCATGGTCACACGTTCCGGATTTAAGAACCGCTCAAACAGCAGGTTATAACGGATCGGATCAATATTGGTAATACCCGTTGTATAAGACACAAGGCTTCCCGCCGCACTTCCCCTTCCAGGACCAACCGGAATGCCGTGTGTTCTCGCATAGTTGATAAAATCCCACACGATCAGGAAATAATCGACATACCCCATCTTCTGGATGACAGAAAGCTCATAGTCAAGCTTCGGCAAAAGCTCCTCATGCTTGTCCGGGTAACGTCTTACCAGCCCTCATGACAGAGTTTGTTCAGGTAAGTCCACGAATCATACCCCTCCGGCACGTCAAAATGTGGCAGCTTGGTCACTCCAAATTCAATCTCCACATTGCAGCGGTCCGCGATCTTCTGTGTGTTGTCAATCGCCTGTGCTGCATACGGAAACAGTTCCCGCATTTCTTCTTCTGATTTTACAAAATACTGCCCGCCCTCATAACGCATGCGGTTTTCATCGGACAATTTTTTTTCCTGTCTGCAGACAGAGTAAAATATCATGCGGCTCGGCATCCTCGGCATAAGTGTAATGCACATCGTTTGTCGCCACCAGTTCAATGCCTGTCTCTTCACTCATCCGCATCAGACCTGCATTAACGGTCTTTTGTTCCGGTATTCCATGATCCTGCAGTTCTAAAAAGAAGTTGCCTTTTCCAAAACATTTTTCATATTTGTATGCAGTCTCTTTTGCTTCCTCATAAAGTCCACGTACCAGATAGCGCTGCACCTCACCGGCAAGACAGGCACTTAAGGCAATGATTCCCTCATGATAAGTTTCTAAAACTTCCATATCCACACGTGGTTTGTAGTAATATCCTTCCACGAAACCTTTTGAAACTATTTTCATCAGGTTCTGATACCCCTGATTATTTTCCGCTAAAAGCACCAGATGATAATAACGGTCATCCCCGTGTGAAAGTTCCCTGTCAAACCGTGATCCCGGCGCCACATAGACCTCGCAGCCTAAGACCGGCTTGATGCCTGCAGCCCTTGCTGCCTTATAAAAATCAATCACGCCGTACATCACACCATGATCTGTGATGGCGGCGCTGTTCATCCCGAGTTCTTTGACTCTTGAAACATATTCTTTTATCTTATTTGAACCGTCCAAAAGGCTGTACTCTGTATGGACGTGCAGATGCGTAAATGACATGCTTTGTTTCCTCCGCATTCTATTATATCGTCTCCCTGATAAATATTCAATTTTTTTCGCACATCTCATACAATCTCATACAATTTTCTGTTACTGTTCACTCGTACCTCGTTCCAGTAACGGATTTTGCCGATGCTTCGCATTCCAAATCGGCAAAAATCTGCTGCCACCACTGTATCATACGGCATTTTCAGTTCAGAAAAATGCCTGCCTGTGAACAGTAACATCAATATCCCATACTTGCAGGGATC
>ENA-OQAN01001162-OQAN01001162.1-human-gut-metagenome-genome-assembly--contig:-NODE-1162-length-12057-cov-2.119447_pt1 | contig 12057 bp, 19 predicted proteins | sample MGYA00242735_ERZ504527 | MGnify/ENA primary metagenome ERZ504527 (study PRJEB26092, sample SAMD00036230) | human gut metagenome | host: Homo sapiens | study: EMG produced TPA metagenomics assembly of...
TACTTTGGGACGCACTACCTCTCTGTGAAATTCATTAGATTCGTCACCCATTGCATTATCCCAAAATTGTGCGTTCTCCTCCCAGATTTTTTTACTTTCCTCTGTTCCCATGTTCTCTCCCACTCCCCAAATTTGCTTTTTTGCTTCCATTAAATCTTCCTTACTATATTCCATTGTTACCCTCCATAACTTCTGATTGTTGCCGTCTTGACGATTATGTATCTTTACATTACCTTCTGAAACATATGGCGCACCTTGTCCAGGCGGCTGTTTGGACGGCGGGGCTGGATGACCGGCTGACCGACAGCGGCCTGATATCCTTTCAGCTCTGTAAGCATACGCTCCGCCCGTTGGTGTAAAAGGCCAGATCAGTACGGTATGCCTGTATACAGCGGGCGGGAATCTCGCCAGTAAAGACAACTTCATCCTTTTTTACCTGGGCCGTTTCGATGGTGGCACAGTATTTCGGTGCATCATGATAAGCCTGGAAAGGTATTCCTGGGGCGCATAGAGGATGAAGGAGAGATAAGGTTCCAGCAGCTGCGTCCCCGATTCCTTCAATGCCTGTTCCAATACAATCGGGGCCAATGAGCGGAAGTCCGCCGGCGTGCTGACCGGACTGTAATAAAGCCCGTATTCAAAGCAAATCTTACAGTCCGTTACGTTCCAGCCGAACAAGCCCTGCTCCAGCCCGTAACGGATACCATCCCTGACAGCGTTTTGAAAACTCTGGTTCAAGTATCCCAGCGAAACCCGGCTCTCGTATTGTACACCGGAGCCAAGCGGGAGTGGTGTAACAGACAGTCCGATGGATGCCCAAAACGGGTTGGGCGGCACCTCGATATGGATGGTGTGGCTGGCTGCTTTGAGCGGCCGCTCCATATAAATGACGGTGGGTTCCTTTACCACTGTTTCAAGCTTGTATTTTTCCGACAGCAAAGCGGAAACAACCTCCAACTGCACCCGGCCCAAAAAAGAAAGAATGATCTCATGGGTGATGGAATCCACTTCGCAACGCAAAAGCGGGTCAGTATCCGCAAGTTGCGTAAGAGCGTCCAGCAGCCGTTCTCTTTGCGCTGCCGTTTTCGGCGCAATCGTCGTCCGCAGCATGGGGAGGGGGTCCTCGCGCCACCTTTTACGAGGGAGCCGGGTTTGGTCCCCTAATACATCGTTTAACCTCACGCTGTCGCTGGGAAGGATAACAATTTCACCCTGATAAGCGGTGTCTGTCCGAACAATTTCCCCTTTGGATGGAATACGCATCTCTGTGATTTTCAGCTTTTCTCTCCCGGCCAGGCCACCGTATCCCGCAGGCGCAGCGTTCCGCTGTATAACCGTAGATAGACACGCCGCTGGCCGCAATCGGTGTACTCAACCTTGAAAACGCTGCCGCATAGGGCGGCGCCCCCCTGTTCCCCAATCGGTTGGAACAGCCCTGTCACCGCATCCATCAACGGTTGAATGCCAAGGCCATTTTGGCGCTGCATGATAGACTGGGAACAGGGAGGCGTCTTGAACCCGCTGCTGTTCCTCCCGCGCAAGTTTTTCCCGGCTGATTGGTTCTCCTGCGATATACTTTTCCAATAATTCATCGTTATTTTCGATGACCGCATCCCATGCTTCTATGTCGGTATTTTCCTCCAGGACTATTTCCGGGGACAGCGACACCGTCTGCTTGATGATAATATCGGCGGAGAGCTTATCCCGAACAGACTGAACCACGCTCTGCAAATCAACGCCAGCCTGGTCGATCTTGTTGATAAAGATAACGGTGGGAATGTTCATTTTCCGCAGGGCATGGAACAGAATACGGGTCTGGGCCTGCACGCCATCTTTAGCGGAGATCACCAAGATGGCCCCATCTAAAACAGCCAAAGAGCGGTACACCTCCGCCAAAAAATCCATGTGGCCGGGCGTATCCACAATGTTGACTTTACATCTGTGCCACTGGAAGGAAGTGACTGCCGCTTGAATGGTAATCCCACGCTGCCGCTCCAAAAACATGGTGTCCGTCCTCGTTGTCCCTTTTTCGACGCTCCCCGGTTCTGAAATGGCTCCGCTGGCATATAGCAGGCTCTCCGTCAAGGTCGTCTTTCCAGCGTCTACATGGGCAAGAATTCCAATATTGATTATTTTCATGTGATTGTCCTCCCTTTACAGCCCCAAAGGCATAAAAATCCCCAGCAGTAAAATACTTTTACCACTGGGGATTATAAGTTGCGGACATACACATATACAGCATACACCTGTTTGTGATTGCTGTTTTTGGGGATATGTCAAAATTGATAAGGCAAAAGTATTCTTAAATTGGGTACAAAAAACTAAGCCCCTACAAAAGGGACTATCATAATCCTTTGTTCCCACTTTTTGATTATAGTTTTATTTAAGAATACCTTGCCGCATATTTTTTACTCCTTTTCTGGACTTGAATTATTATATCACATCAAGTTTTAGGAAAACAAGTATCTAAAAGAAATTTTTCTTCCCCTTATATGTAACAATCATACCGGCTTCCTAACGTTCAGAATGGTTTCTACTGTCTGCTGCGGTGTTTGGTTGGAATTGTCCAGCCAAAAGCCGATCCGTGGTGTTGTCTGCATTTTACTAAATACAAATTCAATGTATACAGAAAGAAATATATAAGGAGTGGGAGGGATTCCGCCGTAGTCGGCATTGTAGGAAAATCCAAAAGTTTAGATTTTCTCAAAATGCTTATCTTTTGGTCTTTGGTTCGGAATAGTGTAGTGCTGGCGGTCTATCTATTGTTTTCGGTTGCTTGCTTCTTTACCGTACATGAGCATTGCTGCCGGGGTTATCGTTACCATAACCTTCCAGCAGGTTGATGGCACCCCAAACGCGAGACCGGCACCCAGAGCCACGACCAGAGTCTGAAGAACTTCGATCGCAGAGTTGAAGAATTCCATAGTCTTTTCTCCTTTATTATAAAGCGTTTTCGGTCATTTGTACACACCCGAAATCTTATTGTTTTACGCTACATAACCGCAGCAAGGCTGATTTTCTGGTGCACTTTTCTGACCGGGATAAAATAAAACCGCCTACCGGGTCAGGCAGACGGGAGCGAATCAGCATCCACACGATGAACTCATCACCGGGGTGGATTTTTTCTTTTCGGTTCAGATATTTTTCAATATCGAAGGTGTTTTTGGGGTCGTAGTCCGAGGTTAACTTGTAGTTGGGGTGCTGGGTCAGGTCGTACTTGTCCGAAAGAAACGGTCTGACACCACGCAACTGCAAAATGCACTTGCCGCCGTCCAGCACCGCCAGCTCGTCCCGGCTCAATAATTCGTGCCCCATCTTTTGGAACGTGGTGCCGTAGCTGGGGCTGTTACCACGGGTGTCCGAGGTATTGAACGCATCAATCGTTTCTTTTCCCAGCATTTCCGACAGGTCTTTCAGGGTGGTGGGTTCGGAGCCGCCCAGAAAAATCTGGCTGTCCATGTTGCCCACAATGGTATCTGCGTTGTCCTTGTAGATGGCTTTCAACTGGCTTCTCGCCTGCAAAACAAGGCAGGCGGAGATCTCACGGCTGCGAATGGTCGCCACCAGCTTTTCCAGATTGGGAATCTGCCCGATGTTGGCGCACTCGTCGATAAGGCACCGCACATGGATGGGCAGCTTGCCGCCGTACACATCATCTGCTTTATCGCAAAGCAGGTTGAAAAGCTGGGTGTAGACCATTGAAATCAGGAAGTTGAAGGTGCTGTCCGTGTCCGACATGATGAGGAACAGAGCTGTTTTCTTATCTCCCAGCGTGTCCAGTTGCAGCTCATCGTACATGGTGAGGTCACGCAGTTCTTGGATGTCGAAAGGCGCAAGCCTGGCACCGCAGGAAATGAGGATGGACTTTGCCGTTTTTGCCGGCAGCCAGCTTGTAAAGTTTGTACTGCCGCCCGGCAAAGCTGTTGGGCTTCTTTTTTGCCCAGTTCCTCAAACAGCCAAGTCCACTGGGTTCTGGTATTCCTCGTCGTCCTCCAGCACCTGCATGGTGTTGAGCATTTCTAACAGTGTTGCAAAATTCTGCTCCTCCACCGGGGCTTCATAATGCAGATAGGCGATCAGGGCAGTGAGCAAAAGACGCTCCGATTTTTCCCAGAATGGTCCCCGCCGGACCCTTCACCCTTGGTGTTGGTCATCAGGTCGTAACAAGTTTCAGAATGTCCTTTTCGCTGTGGACATAGTCGAAGGGGTTATAGTGCATGGACTTTTTGAAGTTGATGGTGTTCAGGATTTTCAGCTTGTAACCGTTTTTCAGAAGTGCGTTCCCGCACTCGACCACGATACTACCTTTCGGGTCAGTGACCACATAGGAACTGTGACATTGTAAAAGGTTGGGTTTAAGCCAAAATCTCGTCTTACCGCTGCCGGAACCGCCGACCACAAGCACATTTTTGTTTCTGGCATTTGCCGGATTCTTCGGGCGATTGCCCATCATCAGCCGCTCCGTCCGGGTCAGAATCACATTGTTTGCAAACACTGGATCTTCAAACGGTTCAATGTCTTTCTGCGTACCCCAACGAGCAGAGCCATACTCCATGCCATGGCGATATTTCTTGGCATTTCTGCCTTTCAGGTACACAGCAATCCGCAAACCCGCTCCGCAGCACACACCAATCAGCAAATCCATCGGATGCAGACTTGGCATCGGATTGGAAAAGGCTGCACCCAGGGCAGAAAGAAAGCCGAGGAGCTTTTCAGACATGTCTGCGCCCTCGGCAATTCTCCACGCTTCTCCCAGATTGGTACATACAAGACCGGCAATGAAGTACGGCAGGTTCAGGAGCAGCTGCTTCTTTGTCTTATTACTCATAGATCACGCTCCTGACTTTTGTGGCGAACCTTATCCGGAAGAATTGCAGCAACCAGCTCTTTGAGCTTGTTAAGCTGCTCCAGAACACTCGGTTTTTCCTTTGTTTTCAGCTTTCGGTTGGTGAATTCCTCAAAACGGAAGTCAGTGCATCCGCATCCTTCGCCTTAAAGAACACCGTGTACTTGGGTGGCATTACATTTTGGTCTTTCGTAATGGCATAATCCACACCATATTTCCGTGCCACCTGTTCAAAGCCTTTCAAATCCGTTTTCTCAATGGGGATACTGCTGACTCCCTGATTCTGACCGATCAGTTCTTTGATGCTCTGCTTTCCAATCGGCAGCTGCGACGTTTTCTGAGCAACCTTCGCCTGATGGTGCCGTTTCCAGGCATTATAGCCATTCACGATGGTGCGAAAGGTCAATTTCGTGGTGCTGATTGCCAGATTGACGGTACGATTTTCAACTTCTTCCTGCATGAATCTCCGCCTCCTTCCTTACAAACTGTCCCGGTCCGGTGCAGGTTTGCTCTTTTCTTGGGGCTTTGCAGCCTTTTCCTCCATCTTCTTCACCATGTCATCCGGAACCGGAATCGCCATGATGCTGCGACCCATACGAACGAACATCTGGGCTGATGGAACTGCTCCTCAAATTTCTGCATCTGCTCCGAAGTCAGAGAACCAAAGTCATCCTCTGTCAGCCCTACCACCAGAAAATCACCGGCATAAATGTCCTGCATATCCCCGTCTTCGGTGTAAATCGCACGGTTCAGCGGCAAGCCATTGATTTTACCGGATTCATTCAGAATAATGGCCACTTCATCCTCAAATGGATAGGTTACTTCAATATCGCCGCCGACCATTGCCTGCAAATCTTCCAGCTCCGTGCCAACGCTGATTTTCTTCGGGTAGGCGTTGGGCTGCACCAGCAGCACATCCATTGTCCTGGTCTCTGCCAATTCATGTTCTCCCACGGTCTTGAAGTCCACACCGGTGAAATCGCCGGAATCCAGAACATAGTCCTGATTGTTCCACGCCTGCGTCACCATGCGTTCCGCATCTTCCTGTGAGGCAGCTTCCACGGAAACCTTTCTCTGGAGAGTCTCTGTAATCTCCACATCAAATTTCTTCATAGGCACCTCCTTAGATCAGGCGCAGTGCCGGAACCAACTCGCCGCCAATGGAAACCACCGTCAGGTTCTCGTTCACATAGTCGATGGTGCGTTCCAGCGTAAACAGATTGATGCTGCATTCGTTGCCGTTCTGGTCGATTTCCGAAACCTCCGCAGCTCCCAACAGATAGCGGGTTCTGTCAGTCTCGATCACATCGCTCTTATCATAATGGAGAAGCAGTTCCCCATCTGCCACCAGATCAGCCTCCATCTCATCGTAAACATCCTCAAAGATGTCTCGACTGCCAGCCTCGGTCAGAAGTTCGCCGCCAGCCCCCGGCAGGATCACCATCACAATGCGTTCCTTCGGGTGATCTTCACGATTGCCTCCAACATCACCCAGTTATGAACATCGCAATGGACTTCTCAAACATGGAATCATCCATCGGATTCGGCTGCGATGCACCATTCGGGCAGTTCTTGCAATCCATGCTGCACACTGCGTTGTTCTGATTCTTCTTAAAGTTCATCATCATAAAAATCTCCTTCTCATCGTTCCATATCTCGTTGTTTACTTCGCTGCCACTTTTCCAGCAGCCGGATAATCGTGTCCTGCATCTGCTTCGGCGTATAGGATTTCGGGAAATACTTCCGAAGAACCTCGTTTTTAATCGTCACATGGTCAAGCTCATCCTTTTTGATTTCATTCATCACTTCACACATGGCATCCAAGGTGCAGTCGCCCTCCTGCGAGAGCTTTTTCAATCGCTGTGCCTGCGACAGGGATGGGGATGCCTGTGCATAGTCCATTGCCTCCAGAAATTCTTTCTGTTCGGACGGTTTCAGGTAAGACAGCTCTACCGCCGGATTAAAGGCGATTTTCTTCTCATCCACCATGTCCAGAATTTCTGGAATCAGGTTGGTAAGGCGGATATAGCGTTTAACCGTATCCTTACTCATTCCAACAGCTTCACCAATAATCTCCGTAGACAACTTCGGTGCAAATTGCTCCGAAGTCAAATCTTTTCTCTGACCTGATGTTTCATCGCCTCCAACTTCATCTTGTAGGAAAACGCTCTCTCGCTGGGAAGAATATTCTCCCGCTGCAAGTTGCTGTCCACCATAAAGATGATTGCTGCATCATCGTCCATTTCCTTGACGATGACCGGCACCGTCTCCAAACCTGCCAACTGCGCTGCATGAAGCCTGCGGTGTCCCGAAAGGATTTCAAATCCGCCTTCCGGGTCAGGCCGTACAATCAGCGGTGATACCACACCGATCTGCTTGATGCTCTCCACGGTCTGTTCCATCAGCTCATCGTCCAGCACCTTAAAGGGATGACCTTCAAAGGGATGCAGGTCAGAAAGCGGCATCTCCGTCCGCTTCTCCTTAGCCGCAGCGTCGGCAGCTGAGCCACTGCGGTTTTCTGTTGTAATACTGGTTTTTGCTTTTGCCATTCAGCTTCTTAACCTCCTTCCAGCGGTGATAGATGTCATTCTTACCTGCGAAAAACGCCTTTTTTTGCCTTGCACTTCATAAATCAAGTACCTCCTTAACGACCTGCTGTTTTTCTTTTCCAATGCTCTTCCTGCGGTCCTCTCCGCTGATTCGCACCGGCGTACACATTTCCAAAATCCTGCTGTAAATCCGGCGTATGCCACATCCTCCGGATTGCGGATTTCAGCAATCTTCAGATTGGTTGTGATAATTGACCGGAAGTCCGGACTTGTACCGCTCATCGATAACGGCGTAGACCTGCTCCAGCGCATATTCGGTGCTGCGCTCAATTCCCAGATCATCCAGAATCAGCAAAGAATAGTTGGAAAACGAAGCGATATACCGGTATCGCTCTTCCGAATACATGGCACCCATCTGGTTCAGGATTTTGGAGAAGTTCGTCATCAAAACCGGAATGCCCTGTTCCAGCAGCGCATTGGCAATACACGCCGCCACAAAGGACTTTCCAGTTCCGACATCTCCCCATAACAAAAGGCCAAGGTTTTCAGCCTTGACCTTTTTCCACTGCTCCACATAGCGTTTTGCCATCTGAATATCCTTATTATCTTCTGCAACGGCAAAATTCCATTCCAGAAGATGCTTTTCCTGAATCCCCGTTGCTTTCAGCTGTCTGATTTTACGCTGCCGCTCCACCAGCTCATCCTGGCGTTTCTTTTCCGCCATTGCCTCCTGCTGGCATCTGCAAAGGCAGGGAACAATCCTGTCTCTGCCCCAGAGCTTTACCCTGCACTGCACCGGCGTGTGGCAATTCCGGCAATACAGCAGTCCGTCCTCGCCCTGGTATTCCCGCTCTCCGGGTTCTTTCGGCGTAAAGAGCGAATCCAACGCCGCATTCAAAATTTCAGGCACCATGTCGCTCATAGGCTGTCTCCTTCCTCAAATGTGTAGTCTGCCGGGTTATACTTCGGCTTTTCTCTCTTTGCCCAGCTCCGGATTGTGGCAAGGTGATTTTTGTAGCTCCTGCCGGTGGAGGCCATATACTCAGAGAGCCGTTCAACCCGCATCTGATAATCTCTTGGGAACTCCTGCCGGAGCTTACTGTATTCCGTGTCAGAAAGAAGGACATTTTCGTATGAGCCATACCGGTGCTGGATTTCCTTCTTCTCTCTTTTATTGATTGTTTCAGTACTTGTTCTATTAGTACTTAATTGCGCGGGATTTTCCGTAACCGGTGTGTCCGTATCCGGATTTACCGTATACGGCTTTTCCGTACACGGTGATTCCGAACACGGCTTTTTCCTTGGCATCTCATAGATCACATACTCCGCTCTGCCCATCCGACCGTTACTCTCACGCTGCTGGTTCCTTTCCAGATATCCAAGACGTTCCAGTTCTTTCAGAGCTGTAAGCACCCCATCTACGCCATCCGGTGTAATCGAAGATAATCCCCGTACCGAATAGTTCCATGTGTCCGGCAAACTGAGCAGCATAGAGAGAAGTCCTTTCCCTTTCAGGCTGAGACCCTGATCCCGCAGGTGGTAATTGCACATCGTTGTGTAATTGCTGTTCTTCTCAACCCTGAATACCGGCATGGTGCTCACCACCCTTTTTCGCAGGCTCCGCTTTTTTCTTCGGACATTTGCGCGGACGATCTTCGCTGTCCTCCCGGCGATGGTATTTGCCGGTATCCTGCATCATGCGTTCAAACGCCTGAAGGCGTCCCTCTGTAAAAAGCGTCATTCGATCACACCCCATTTCTTAAACAACTTGAAGAGATGATTCTTTCCCTTGCAGGTCACTCTCGTCTGCTGTACCAGTTTTCCGCTTCTGCCGTAGCAATCCCGGACAATAAAATAGCCCCTTGCAGATTTGTCTGCAAAAGGCATCAGCCAGTCGCTTGGACTGCGGTACAGATAGCGGTGATCCAGTAAGAGAGCTACTGCCGTCTTCTCTGGGATTCCGATTTCCTTACAGAAATTCCGGATGCAGGTGCAATCCTCCGAGTTCACAAAGGTATCGAAGTAGTCTGCCTTGGGCTGTGCCGCATCCAGCTGTTTGCGGATACCCTCAAGCTGCTCCCTCTCGGCTACAAGCTCCTGCGCCAGGGTGTAGATGACCTCCGGATGCTGAATCACCTGATCCAAAATGGAATCGCTCATATACACACCATGCTTGCGGATGGAAGGGAGAACTTCATCAAACACCCAGTGTTCAAATCGCTCTGCCGATGGCAGCTTGCTGTGAACGATCAGCCGGTAAACATCGCCTTCTGTGATAAAGACGATTTCAACGACCTGCTCTCCAGCATCCCCATACTGATTCACCTTCTGAACGACCCCCTCGCGTTTCGTTAGGGGGCCTCTGCAATGGCGTTTCACTGCGGCGTAGGGATTCACATACCCCAACGCTTTCGCCACATCGCTTGCACAGAAGAAGGTCTTGCCTGCCTCCTGTAACAACCGGATCGAACCAAACTCTTGGTTCTCGAACACCTCCGTCATCTGCCTCGACTGTCCGCCATAACTGCCCACATCGGTGTCATGGGTCTTCTGATTGAAATCCGTCATACCTGTTACCTCCTACTCAAATTTGTCTCGCCGGATTTCTGGCGAAAAAAATAGAGCCTCAACCCATTCTCGTTTTCAAAGAATGAGCCAAGGCTCTATGTAAATCAGTCAAGTATGTGTTCGTCCGTCGATGGCAAAATTGGACTTCATTTGCTCCTATTGTCCACCAGTAATTTAACCCATAAGAGGTCAAAATGGGCTTGTCCACCAGTAATTTGACCACTATAAACCCATAAATTTCCGTTCAAATTCCATCAAAACCGAACAGTCCAGGCAGAATTTTGGGTATAGAAAAAGCCCGGAAAATAGCGCATTTCCGGGCTTTTTTAGCATTTTGAAGTTGTCGATTATCGCTTGCTGAACTGCGGTGCGCGACGAGCGGCTTTGAGGCCGTATTCACCTGACCTTGATCCAAAAAGACCAGTATTCATGCGGTTTTTCGGGCTTTCCTCTCTCAGTAAACCCATAGGTAAACCCACGAAATCGCGAAATTTTTGGTGCAGTTTAACGCAGCCCGAATGCAGCATTCACAACGCTGCTTAATTTCTCAGGTTTATTATACTTGACTTTCGCATAGATGTCCATAGTCGTTTTGCTGTTCTCATGGCCTGCCAAATACTGCACCGTCTTTGGATCAACACCTTTGTAAATCAGATTGGTGATGTAGGTGTGCCGCAGCATGTGCGGAGTCACCTTGAAGTCCATCGTATACACCAGCTTGGGATTGTTCGGCTGATGCTCACCAAGCCTTGGCTTTATTCTATGCTTGATGGACTGCCCATTTACATAGGCGTAATAACAGCGTTCTGCGGTGGAACGGACTGTTATGTACTTCCAGACCCTCACAAACTGTGCTTCCGTCAAAACAGTTCCCTTTGAATTGGAGATCACATATTCCGATTCTGATTTTTCCCTTGCTTCCTTGAGACAGGCTACCAGGCATTTGGGAATCGCTCGCTTCGCTGCCGGAGTCTTCAAAAGTGTGTTGACCACCGGCTCACCGCCTTCCACATGCCATGCACGCCTTACAGAAATGTACGGCGTTTTTCATCCAGGAATACGCAGTCCCATTTTAATCCAAGGATCTCTTCTCTACGCAATCCCGCGTACAAACCGATCATCACGAAGACATACGGTGGAAGCTCACGAATGCTATCCAGCAAAATGGCAGTCTGTTCATCCGTCAAAGCTTCGCGCCGTTTCGCAGGCTTTCCTCCTCTTGCGCAAATCGTTTTGGATGGATTCTCTTTGATCACCTTGCTCTCTTCTGCCGAATTAAAAATGTTCTTAATCAGCATATTAAGCTGACCATACATTCCGGAAGAACCTCTTGATAGCGGAACCATCAGCAGCCGCAGGTCATCTGTGGTCACCTCATCCATATACATCTGTCCAATTGGACCACGATGTACCGATTCACCATCCGCTCGTATCCCTCCAACGTATTGGTTCTTACCGTTCCAGACCGCATCAGCAGCCATTTTTCGCAGTACTCTTCCACGGTCGGATTCTCTCTGTGGAAAACCACTTCCGCGATTTTCTTCTGGGCATCTTCCACCCGGTCATACAATTCTTCGCGTGTCAGCCCGTAAATCGCCACTCTCTTTCCGTCTGCATCTGTAATCCGGGTGCGGTAATACTGTACCCCTTTCATCATCACTGTTCCGTATTCCGGAAGTTCAGCAGGACGCTTTTTCCCTTTAGCCATGTGTTCTCCTCCTATCTATCTTCATACATTGCGTGTTGTCACTTTTATTATCATGGCGTACACCACTTCCTTCAAGGATGTCGAATGTATGTAAAAAGGGCAGGGATTTTTGACCATCCCTGCCCTAAGTTTTTTCTGATTTACTCTTAATCCCACGATGCAAAAGCATCTTCCAGCACTCCTGCGAGCTGCTCTGGGCGATTGTATTTCACCTTGGCGTAAATATCCATGGTGATCTTGCTGCTTTCATGACCGGCAAGATACTGAACTGTCTTCGGATCAACCGAAGCATGAATCAGATTCGTAATATAGGTGTGCCGCAGCTGATGCGGAGTCACCTCAAAGTCCAGACTGTAAACCACATTTCCATTGTGTGCCGCCTTTTG
>ENA-OQAN01001163-OQAN01001163.1-human-gut-metagenome-genome-assembly--contig:-NODE-1163-length-12051-cov-1.603069_pt1 | contig 12051 bp, 19 predicted proteins | sample MGYA00242735_ERZ504527 | MGnify/ENA primary metagenome ERZ504527 (study PRJEB26092, sample SAMD00036230) | human gut metagenome | host: Homo sapiens | study: EMG produced TPA metagenomics assembly of...
AATCTCTTCTCCTGCTACTACTGCTAAACTTCCTGACTCATATTATTTTCTCCTTATTTTCATAATTATCGGCTGCTAAACCGCTTTCTCTGATGATACTATATTTCACTCATTCTTTGCAAGACACCCTGCTGCTTTACCCCTGCTTTTTTACAAATATCTTCCAGACAGCATCTCTCGCAGTGCGGCTTCGTCCTTGCGGTACAGACATCACGCCCGTGATAGACAAGTCTGTGGCAGAAATCGCTCCCCTCCTGCGGCGGAATAATTTTCCACAATTCCATCTCTACTTTTTTCGGTTCTTTCAAATCTTTGACAAGCCCGATGCGATTTACAAGACGAATACAATGTGTGTCTGTCACAATCGCCGGCTCCCCGAATACGTCACCCATAATCAGGTTCGCGCTTTTTCTTCCGACGCCCGGCAATTTTAATAACTCTTCAAACGTATTCGGAATTCCTCCATCATATTCATCGCGCAAAATCTTCATACACGCACTGATATCCCGCGCTTTGCTCTTGCCTAATCCACACGGTCTTACAATTTCTTCAATCTTATCCACATCTGCAGCCGCCAATGCGTTCACATCCGGGTATTTCTCGTATAATTTTCCCACAACGATATTAACTCTCTCATCGGTACACTGCGCTGCCAGCCTGACACCGACAAGCAGCTTCCACGCTTCATCATAGTCAAGTGTGCAGTCTGCATCCGGATATTCCTTTTTCAAACGTTCTATTACTTCCAAGGCTAATTCCTTTTTTCTCATGTTTCTTCCCTTTCAATCTGTCCTATTCTTCCTAATCCGCGAAAAAATCCACAGTTTTTTCCTATTTTAACATGTTTTCCACATTTTGATACCATGAATTGCACACGAAATACAAAATCTTCAAATTCCAACATCGATACGGTAAATGGATGTTCTTCCGTGACAGTAATCTGCATCTGTTTCTTATAGTATTCCGGATACATTCCCTCAAATCCATCTTCAAGCATTTTCGCATGAATTTCTGTTCTCTTCTTTTGAATCCTACAATTCAACTCCTCACCGTAATCCCGCTGCGGATAAATTTCCGATGCCGCTTGCACTTCCTGACAATGGTCTCATATAGTTTCTGCCTCTTCGGGCTCAAAAGCTCCTCCCGAGCAGCCCCTCGAGTACTCGACTCGGAAATCTCCGGTAAAGACGAATCCACTTTATATATCCACGGTCATCCGCTTTTCTTGCAAGCCGCTCCATACAGTCAATCCCCTCATAAGTCGCCGGATATTTATCCTCCAATGATTCGTGAACTGGTGACCACATTCGAAACGGCGGAAATTCAACAAGCCGCATCAGTGCTTTCTCTCCTTCATTGCAATAGCGCTCTCCCAGATAACTGTATTTCTCATAAATTGTCCCAATGATATAGACAAGCTGTCTCCAATGCTCCTGCCCCTCTACCCAGAAATGACCAATCCTGTGATACTGAAAACACTGTATCTTTTCTTCAAGTTCCTGAAAACAGAGCGTGAATGCATTTTCCTCCCCTTGCCTCACACTCAAGACATACCTGTCTTCCTCGATTGCAAGTTTTCCACTCACTTCAAGCGCATCATCGCGCAGATAGCTTCCTGTCATCTGACAGCCTTTTAAAATCAAATAATTCTCCACCGCGTCATTCATCATATAAGGAATCAGATACTCTTCACCGACACACAGCTCAAACACCTGATATTCAAAAACTTCTGCTAACTTTTCAAATGCAGATGAGATGCCATCTTCTACGCCGGAAAAATATGTGTAATCTAAAGCCATCTTGTTTCCACTTCTCTTTTCAATTCGCAAAACTTTCCACTTCGCCACCTTCTACCGCCAAATCAATATCACTTGTTCTCTTAAAGTCGCCTCTTGCTCGTGAACCAAACAAAATCACTTTTTTGAATATGATATTTCTCTGCCAAATCACAAATTTCTCTCAAAACTTCTCCGTCAATTCCTGTTTCTTCCATATCTGCACCTCTATTTTTCATTAAAACCAGTCACCCCAATATTACCATAACGTTGTAAATTTTTCTACCTTAAGTACAGCAAAATGCCCGAACCGTTTCACCTCGTCCGAGCATTTTCATTCACTCAACTAACAACTCTCTCATGTTAGATTTTCATTATCCCACGCATGCATTTTGAAGAATTTCATTCAACGCACTTTTGCTGCTTGTATGGCAGCGCACGATTTCTGCATTACATTTTTCCGCCTCGGTAATCGCGCATTTTACCATCTTGTGCGACACTGTGTTGGTAAACAGAATCAGTAAATCCGGACTTCCGATCTGCTCACTTAAGTTTGCCGACATCTGCGTAAATATTTTCGCTTTGCATTTATACCCTTTACATATTTTTTTATACTGACAGACCATACGGTCATGTCCGCCAACAATCACAACACTCATAGAAATCTCCTTTCTTTTCAGAAGAGGACGTCGTCACCTCTTGCGACGCCCTGTTTTCCCTCTATTGCACAAGCTGCTTTCCAAGTTCTTCACACGCGGCAAGCACTTCATCATCCGGTGCTTCCTGACAGATCAAACCTTCTCCGTTTACAATCTCTGCTCCTGCATTCTGCATACGCTCTACCCAGTCACGCATCCATTCTCCGTCTCCCCAGCCGTAGGAACCAAACAACGCGATTTTCTTGCCTGCCGCAAAGCTTTCTACTGCTTCGACAAACGGTTCCATCTCAGCTTCCTCAAGCACTTCTGCTCCCATTGCCGGGCAGCCAAGAGCGAACACATTCTCATCTTTCAACACATCCGGAGAAATTGCGCTAACTTCAGACACAACTGCTTCTCCTCCTGCCTGTGTGATTCCTTTTCCGATTGCCTCAGCCATCTCTTCTGTGTTACCTGTCTGTGACCAATATACAACATTGATTCTGCTCATCTTTCATACCTCCTATACCACCGCTGTCTGCAGTATATTTTCATTATAATATCCTATAATTTCTTCCATACTGACACCGCTTGAAACAAGCCGGATGAGCATCTCTTTTGCCATCTCAAACTGCTTGAAAATCTCAAGTTTTTTTGCGACGTCTGCATAAACTTTCCAATATCCGGAATACAGAGAATTCTTTCCTCCATGCACCATAAAACCAGTCACATCTTCCACCGGATACCCTAAAAGCAGCCCCATCTCATGCGGAAATATTTTTGAACCATTCATATATGCCCGATAGCGCATCTGAAAAATACTGAGGATTCTTCCAAGCTGGATTTCGACATACCCTTCTTCGCGGAGTACCTCGCTTACATCCTCTCTCTCCAAAAATTTCTCCAATTGATTTCTGCGGAACAAAAGAAGCGTGATCTTCTTTTCATTCTGTAAAAGACGATAGCAAGAAATACCTGTTCTTTTTAAAATTATCCGCACTAATTTTTCATCTTTGTTTGAAACAATCAACATATTAGAAATTTTTAATCCTGTGATAAGCGGCGCACATTGTAATGCCAATTGCGTCTCGATATTTTTCAAATCCATTCCCTGAACGATTTCAAATATTTCTCTGCTCATATTTCCTCCTTGAGTTAGTTATTTCTAACTTACGTTTATAATATCTAATTTTATCCTATAAGTCAAGACAAATTATCAATAAAATTGCTCAATAACGCATTGACACGTTTTGCATTCAGTTCTATACTATATTTTGTTTACAAGTAAACTTTTTTAGAAATCGGAGGTGGATATGAGACAAACCGTGGAAGAGATGCTCGGATACTTTAATCAAATTCGCCGAGTATATGCAAATGAATTGAATTTGAAATTTACAAATGAAAATTTTCTCCAAATGAAATTTCCATCCTGATTCTTCTTTCCAATAATCCCTCCATCAATACAAGCAGTCAGTTATGTACGATTCTCGGCGTATCCAAAGGCTGATCAGCAGGAGTAATTGATGTATTAGTTGAGAAAGGATACATTATTTGTGCAAAAGATGACGCTGATAAACGTATCCAACGACTTTCATTTTCTCCTCAGGCAGCTCCTGTCATTCAAAAGCTGAACGAGGAAGTCACAAAGATGAACAATGAAGTTTTACAAGATATTTCCAAAGAAGAACTTCAACAGGTTGAAGCTACAATGACGAAAATTTTGACACGTTTTAAAGAAAGGAATGAAACACAACATGAAAAAAACAATGTCTAGAGAGGTAGACTTAGGGAACGAACCAGTCCGACATCTTTTACTTGTTCTGGCAGTTCCGGCTATTACTTCCCAAGTAGTCAACGCACTTTACAATATGGTTGACCGTATGTATATCGGACACATTCCGGAAGTTGGTTCCGCTGCACTTACAGGGGTCGGTGTCTGTTTCCCGATTATTATGATCATCTCCGCATTCGCTTATCTGATGGGAATGGGCGGTGCGCCAAGAGCCAGTATCTACATGGGAAAAAAAGACAATGACACTGCCGAAAAGATTTTGGGAAACAGTTTTTCGGCGCTGGTCATTGTCTCCATTATTCTAACGGTCACTGTGCTGGTTTTTCAAGAACCGCTGCTTTATTTATTTGGCGCCAGTGAAAATACAATTTCCTACGCCAAAAGTTATATGACAATCTATGCTATCGGTACGATTTTTGTACAGCTTACTTTAGGAATGAATGCCTTTATCTCCGCACAGGGATTTTCTACGATTAGTATGATGACAGTCATTATCGGCGCTGTCACAAATATTATTTTGGACCCTATTTTCATCTTCGGTTTCAACATGGGTGTACAAGGCGCTGCTGTCGCCACCGTTCTCTCACAGGCGTTAAGTGCTGTCTGGGCGCTGAAATTCTTATGTGGCAAAAACACGATTCTTCGTATCAAGAAGAAAAATTTAAAAATAAAAGCTTCTGTCTTTTTACCTTGCGCAGCACTCGGAATTGCTCCATTTGCAATTGCAGGCTACTGAAGTGTGCTTGTTCTTTGCTTTAATTCTTCTCTGCTGAAATACGGAGGTGACCTGGCAGTCGGCGCCATGACGATTCTATCAAGCATCATGCAGTTTGCAATGCTTCCACTGCAGGGAATCACTCAGGGTGGTCAACCGATTATCAGCTATAATTATGGTGCGAAAAAAATAGACCGAATCAAGCAGGCATTCAAACTGCAGACCATCTCGTGTGTTGTCTATGCCACAATCATTTGGCTCATTGCCGAGTTTGCGCCGTCGATATTTGTATCTATATTCACAAGCGATCCGCAGTTGGCAGAATTGTCACAATGGGCGCTTCGCATTTATCTGGCATGTATCTTCCTTATGGGCGTTCAGGTTTCCTGCCAGCAAACATTTATCGCATTCGGAAATTCTAAAATCAGTGCATTCCTTGCCGTATTCCGAAAGATACTTGTGCTGATTCCACTTATTTATATTTTGCCGGCATTCATGGAGGACAATGTCAAAGCAGTCTTTTTGGCGGAACCAATTGCAGATGCCATTGCAATTCTCACAACTGCCACGTTGTTTTATATTAATTTCAAGAAAATTATAAAGAGCGAATCACAAGTCTAGGTATTAAAAAAGATTGCGCTACTGCGCAATCTTTTTTACATCTGTGTCACTTCGTCCACAATCGACATTGTCGATTTGCGATGAGACACAAGTACAATTGTCTTATCTTTCCGCTCTTCCAACAAGCTTTTCAAGATAATTCCTTCATTCAGGCTGTCAATATTGCTTGTAGGCTCATCCAGCAGAATAGTCTTGGCATCATGAAGAAATGCCTCGCAATTCCGATTCTCTGGCGTTCTCCTCCCGATACCGAATCTCCGAGTTCCCCAAGCTTTGTATCATACCCCTGTGGCAGGGAATCGATAAAATCATGAATTGCTGCCTTTTTCGCAGCCTCAATCACCTCTTCTCTTGTCGCATCCGCCTTCGTCACCTTGATATTATTTTCAATTGTGTCCTGGAACAAGAAGGTTTCCTGCGTCACATAGGAAATATGATTTCGCAAATGCCCTGTGTCAATCTCGTTTACGTTGCGCGTTCCATAGCTGACACTGCCGGAATCTGTCTCATAAAACCGCATAAGCAGCTTTAACAACGTTGATTTTCCACATCCGCTTCTTCCGAGAATACCATGAATCGTATTTTTGCGGATATCCAATGAGAAATTTTTCAAAATTGGTTTCTCTTCTTTTTTGTCTTCCGGGTATGTGAACGTCACATTTGAAATACGAATATCTTCATCCGGAACTCCCACATTACTTCCACATCCATCACAACCGGTTCCTCGGCAAGCAGGTTCAATACACGATTTCCACTTGCAAGCGTCTGGTTCAGGTTGTTTGAAAGTGCGGACAATGCCGCTGTCGGTCCAAATGAACTCATCATGGCGATGATACAGATAATTGCATTTCCGGTGATGATCACCCCGTTCGATGCCAAAAGACCGCTATATAATGTCATGCACACTCCTGCGACAAGAATAACCGTATCTGTACTGATTCTCTGTACTGCCTCCTGTTTTTTCAAAGTTGCATTCACCTGCTCCAGATGCTCCGTGAACGCATCCATTTTTTCCTGACGTTCTTTCTGCTTTTCATACTGTAAAATTTCGTCTAATCCATACAGATTATCCAAAACAGTTGTATTTAATTTTCCATAAATACTGCGGTATTTTTGCCCGTGTTTCTGTCCTGCTTTACTGTTCACCACCGGAACAACCACTCCGACAAGCAGATAGAACACCGCCGCCAATACTCCCAGTCCCACATGGAACTGTCCGATAAATACAACCATCACAAGCGACGTGATCGCCGCAATTGCAATCGGTGAAATCGTGTGTGCATAGAACACTTCCAAAAGTTCAATATCGCTTGTGATAATCGAAATCAGATTCCCCTTTTCTTTGCCATCCAGCTTTGCCGGAGCCAATTTTCTCAAAGAGGCAAATATCTGATGACGGATTCTGGCAAGTAATTTAAATGCAATATAATGGTTGCTTGCCTGTTCCGCATAGCGAAGTACTCCTCGCAATACCGCAAATACAACAAGCAGCACGAATATCATTTTCATGGAAATGCTAGTCACTTCTCCAAGCAGATTTCCAATTGCCGCTCCTCCGAGAATCGTAATAAAAATCGCCATCAAATTTCCGATACATCCCATGATGATCGCAATACACATCACTCCGAGAAGGGGTTTGATCATACCAATCAGACCAAGCATCACCTGAAATCCATTTCTGTTTTTATTCATTGGCAACCGCCCCTTTCCAAATTGCTCCAATGCGCTCTGCTGTCTGAATAATCTGTGATAGTATCCATCTTCTTTGCAAAGCACTTCGTGCTGTCCTTTTCCACAATCATTCCGTCTTTTAGTACATATATCTGATCCGCAGACACAACATTCGCAAGTCTGTGTGAGATCAAAAGAACTGTTTTTGTTTTTGCCAGTTTTCTCACAACCGCCATAATATCATTTTCACTTTCCACATCTACATTAGAAGTTGCCTCATCAAATATGTAGATTGGCGTGTCATGCAAAAGCGCCCTTGCAAGAGACAGCCTTTGCTTCTGCCCGCCCGAAAGATTAGACGCTTTCTCAAGGAGAACAAAATCCAGCCCTCCGCTTTTTTCCACAAAATCCGACAGATTCACCTCGCGAAGCGCCTCTTTCATCTGTGTTTCTGTCGCATCTTCTTTTCCCATGAGAAGGTTTTCCCGAATTGTTCCTGCAAACAGATAACTGTCATGTCGGATACGGGTAATCTTTCTTCGAAGTGCTTTCAAGTCCATTTTGTCAATTGGCATATCTCCGATAAAAATCTGTCCCTCATCTGCTTCTGTCTCCCATTAAAAGCAGCGTAGTTGTACTCTTTCCGCAACCGGATTCCCCGACCAATGCAGTCCAATCCATGACCTGCCCGGAACATGATACCTTCCACGCACCTTTTTCTTTGCCTCATAGGAAAAACTTACAATTTGAAAACGCAATCTCATCAGATTCCCCTTCCATTTCGGCAGATTTTTCTCCTTGATCTTCTTCTAAATCTACCAACCGGAAAATCTTATCCGCTGCAGCATTTCCATTCATCGCAATGTGGAAGAAGGAACCAAGCAAACGAAGCGGCAGGAAAAACTCGGCTGAGATCATAATAATGAAGAAACATTGCGCCAGTCCGATTACACCTTTTTGATACTCTAAAATACTCAAGATGATACCGACTGCTGCCCCACCGTAGGCTACCCAAATCCATATACTGATGGAATTTAACTGCATGATGAGCACGCGCATCGTTACTTTACGAAATTTTTCCGCTTCCTCATCCATTCTTTTTGCATAACGCTCATCTGCCTGATAAATTTTCAATGTCGTAAGTCCCTGAAGGCACTCCAAAAAGGAATCTCCCATCTCCGTGTATGTTCCCCAATATTTTGCAAGCATCTTTTTTCGCAAATTTCTGAACTGCTACAATTGAAAGCGGAATCAACGGAACACAGATTAAAAGCACGACCGCCACTTTCAGGCTCATCGTTCCTACAATGACAAATAGTGTGACCGGTGCAAGCATGCTGTAGAAAAACTGTGGCATGTATTTTCCAAAATAAATTTCCAACTGTTCCACACCTTCCGTGGTGATCTGCACCACCTCAGATGTCTGAAAATATTCTTTATAACTGCTCCCAAGCCGCATCATTTTCTCATACACCATCGTTCGAAGTCTCGCTTTCACCTGCTTCGATGCCTCAAATGACAGCTTGCTGTTGAGCAGCGACATCAAGCTTCGTACAACCCCAACAACTGCCAACGTCACAAGCACCTGATACTTTGGTTTTGCAGATTTTCTCCACGAACCATTCCAGCTATAAATGTAGCTGTCTGGAGCATCAGCACAACATTTGCAATGAGCATGACCCACTGTGTAAGAACCATCCCCAAATGTTTTTCTGATTTTCTCTAAATTCTTTGATCAACCTCTTATGAAACATATTGCTTTCCCCTCCTTTTCTTAGTCTTATATTGCACAGCATGGGCTATCCCCAATACGCAAAAAATAACCGCCGAAAGCTTATGCATAACAATGACTGCCATCATCTCTCCTGTCGGTCTTATCAAAAACCGCTGACCGCCATCACTACAATCGAAACAATCAACAACTTATCAATAATTTTCTTCTTATTCATTTTTCTTCTCCTATCTCTTTTTCATTTTTCCTTTCATTGTCACCACATATGATCCAGCGCCTGAAGCGGATGATAAAACAACATTCTCGGTCCTGCATACTTCATAACTTCTTTGATCTTTTCCTGCATCTCTTTTGAATAACAATGCACTTTGCAGGCACTGCAATGTCTTTGTCTCCATGAACGGACATTTTTCCGTTCGGAGCAACGCATAGTCCAACAGTTTCTGACATTCCGGACAGAGTTCTCCCTTGTGCTTGTGTTTTCCGCGACAATACACCCCAATCATCACACGTAGCGTTTTCTTTTCCTTTTCTCTCTTCTTATTTATGTCCACCATTTCGTTCTCCATTTTTGATATTGATAAGCATTTTCATTTAAAATACATGGATTAGTATATGCTAACTTTTATTTCATGTCAAGAATTTTAAATCTTTCAAAAATAAAAACCGGGAAGATCAGTGCAATACGCTTCTCTACACTCAATGCGATTTGTGACGTATTAGACTGCCAGCCCGGTGGCATATTGGAATTTATAAAAGATGACAAAACACAGGGAGGAGAACCGAAAGATGAAACCAAATGATTTTGATACAAATATTTCTTATAAACATTCGAAAACATTTTCAACACGCATGCGTATTCTTTTATTCCTTGCGCTATTCATGACCGGACTTATTTCCACAGTCGGCATTATACAAATCGTTGGGCCTCTGTGTTCAGATGATTGGTTGGCTGTTCCTGGCATCTTCCGTTTTGTTTCCGCGTCTTCCAGGTTATCATTCTTCTGGAATTGAGATTTTTAGCTATGGAAGTTTTTGTTCTGATCGATGGTATAAATCTAACACTGGGAATTCTAATTATCATTTTCGGTTGTTTGATTCATGAAGGATTGCGAATGCAAAAAGATTTAGATGAAGTGTTGTAAATATCTATCGAACACTTTAATCGATTCTGTAACTCATAAATACAAAGAGAACAGCCTTCCGCAATGGTGGCTGTTCTATGCTTTAAACCACTATCGGCAGAACGTAAAAACATGAATACTCTTGAACAATTACAAGAACCGTTTTATCTTGAATCAAACGTAACAATGCAGGTGAATCAAATTCTCATTCACTGGCATTCTCCGCCTGATAGCTCACATCCATTTTCTCCAATCTGGCTATTCCATTTATCCGGGAGTTTCTCTGCAAATACACGCAAAAACCCCTCAACTGCATTTTCGAAAACACTCTTTTTCTAAGCAGTCTTTTCCTTAGTTTTTCCTTCAAATTTTTTGATCTCTTCATGAAGAAAACGATGATATTTATTGATATTTCTTCCAATCGCATACAGCATGAATTCTTTATAAACCTTCTCTGCTGTTCGGCAGTTGAATCTTCGAAAGTTATCATTTTCTTTGATATCTCCGAAATGTCCTTCTGTCTGAATAGAACGGATCTGACGGTTTAATATTCCCTTCTCACTCTGGATGTTCGCATGGGATTCTTCCTTTAAAGCTTCCCATTGTTCATTGATCTTCATGACCTTATTTTTCTCTGCATCTTTTTCAGCATCATATTTATAGAGACATTTTTCTTTATGTCTGCAGCCGCTGCAATCGGAACATCCATACACCTCAAAGGTTTTGTGTATAACCAGCCTGTTCTTTTTTCTCTGTCCTGATATGATGAAGTTCTCTTCCATCATGGCAGATATAATAAAGTTCATCCTCAAATATCTGCGTTTTCATGTTGTAATACTTTCCAATCTCTTCCGTGTATGCACGTGTTTTCCGTTTTTCATGATCCTGCAGCTTGATATAACTGGAGATTTTATGTTTCTTTAAGTACAGAAGATTCTTTTCACTACAATAACCGCTGTCGGCAGTTACTTCCTCCAAAATTTCTCCAAACGCATTTTTGTGCTTTTCTAACACAGGAATCAATGTATTATAATCTGTCCGGTCATTGCTTACATAAGTCTGGACAATGAAATAATTCTCTACTGCAATCTGGACATTATATGCGGCCTTTAACTGTCCGTTCTTCATATGGTCCTCTTTCATCCGCATAAAGGTGGCCTCTAAATCTGTTTTGGAATAACTGTTCCGATCCTTTCCCATGATTTCAAAACACTCTTTATATCCCATGAGACGTTCACCGCAGCTTTCCAGTTCCTCATATAGCTGCTGGATTTCCGATTTTCTCTTTCCTTTTCCATAAACAAACGTAATGTGTTCCTGCTCTGCGATCTGCATTAGATTTTTCTGAAGTTTCAGAATCTCCAGCGGAGAACAGTTGTCAATTTCGATGATTGTATTATTTGATAACTTTTTATGTTTTGTCAGTTTCCTTGTCCGGTTCTTTTCAATGACATCTCTTACTTTTTCCATTCCTTCTATCACAAACATATGAGCATGGGGGAAGGTCATATTTGATGCCATATTCATTTTCGTCAATCAGAGCATTATACTTTTGATATACCGAATCAACGGTATCTAATAATCCTGCAAGGTGGTAGTTCAGTGTTCCTCTCCATACAAACGTATAGCGGTTTGCATTGGCTTCAATTTTTGTTCCATCAATAAATAGAGATTTTAACGTGATGAATCCTTCTTTTTGCAGACGACGAAGAAACTGATAGTTCAGTTCATCCAATACATCAGCGGTTAGTTTTTTGTTTTTAAATTCATAAAAAGCATCCCTTTTCGGTTTTTGGCCTTTGGTAAGCCAGATAAAAGCAAGGTCTCTTTCACATAATTCTACGATACGGTCAACAGCTCTTACCCCACGCATATTTGCGTAAGTAACTACAGCATACATCATAATTGGATTGTACCCGGTTCTTCCCTTATCTGAACAATTGGCTAACAAGCCAGAAAAATCTAATTCCTCCATCACTTTTT
>ENA-OQAN01001164-OQAN01001164.1-human-gut-metagenome-genome-assembly--contig:-NODE-1164-length-12050-cov-4.029355_pt1 | contig 12050 bp, 11 predicted proteins | sample MGYA00242735_ERZ504527 | MGnify/ENA primary metagenome ERZ504527 (study PRJEB26092, sample SAMD00036230) | human gut metagenome | host: Homo sapiens | study: EMG produced TPA metagenomics assembly of...
AAGCGGTCGAGATATTCCGAATTCTGCTGCATTAATTCAGAAAGATTCGTCAGATCGTTGTTTAAAATACCTGTGATTCCGTTTAAGGACCATAAACCGTGTCATACATGTCAGAACGCATTACACCGTCGATCACACCGGCAAGGCTGGCATTGATCGCAACAGTAGGGCCGCCTGACTGTGCTACCATACAGTTTTTTGGACTCATAAGAAAACTCCTTTGTGTTTGATCTTCTTTTTGCAATGTCTATCATACAAAAAAAGGCACGGTTGCGCAATCATTAAATTAAATAGAAAGAGTGATGGTATACCATGAAAATATGTACATTGTGTCCTAGAATGTGCGCTGTGGACCGAAAATCCGGTGAGCGCGGCATCTGCGGACAGACCACAGAGATTAAGGTGGCGCGTGCGGCACTGCACTTCTGGGAAGAACCCTGCATTTCCGGGGAGATGGGTTCCGGTGCGGTCTTTTTTTTCCGGCTGTGCACTGCACTGTGTGTTCTGCCAGAATGAAAATATTGCAAATGGCACGGCTGGTAAGGTGATAAGTACGGAGCGGCTTGGCGAAATTTTTCTGGAACTCCAGGAAAAGGGTGCAAATAATATCAACCTTGTGACACCGGGGCAGTTTGTACCACAGATCATAAAAGCGGTAGAGCTTGCAAGAAATCAGAATTTAAAGATACCCATCGTTTATAACACCAGCAGCTATGAAAATGTGGATACGATCCGTTCTTTAGAAGGAATTGTGGATATCTATCTTCCGGATTTTAAGTATTTTGATACCGCTTTGAGTGCAAAATATTCCCATGCGCCGGATTACCCTGCTGTGGCTAAGGCGGTGATAGCGGAGATGGTGCGTCAGACGGGTGCGGCAGTTTTTGAAAACGGGGAGGATTCCCTGATGAAGCGTGGTACGATCGTGCGCCATCTGATCCTGCCGGGGTGCACGAAAGATTCCAAAGCAGTTTTGAAATATCTGCATGAAACCTATGAGAATCAAATATATATCAGTATCATGCACCAGTTTACACCGCTCTCTAACGTGAAAAAATATCCGGAATTAAACCGTAAGATCACGGATCGGGAATATGATGAGGTTATTGATTTTGCAATCGATATAGGGATTGAAAACGGTTTTATCCAGGAGGGGGAGACGGCGGAGGAGAGTTTTATTCCGGAATTTGACAATGAGGGAGTTTGAGGTTGACGCATTTTCGAATATCTCATATAATTCCATAGTGATGATGGCAATAAAGGGAGTGTGAAACGAATGAAGAGAAAAGTAAGATTCATAGCTGCACTTTTCTGCATGGGATGTCTTGTGACAGAACCTGCGGCAGACATAAAGGCTGCCGGAATCCAGGTGGCTGCTGCACAGACAACACTTTCCGCAGATAATTCGCTGGAAGTGTTATCACTTTCTGCGGGAACATTATCCCCGGACTTTACAGGAAAGACAGTACAATATACAGCTACCGTACCGAATGATGTCACAAGCGTTACAGTGACGGCAATACCGGTTAATGAATTTGCGACGGTGCAGTCGATCACAGGAAATGACAATCTGCAGGTCGGTACAAATACGATAAAAGTAGTCGTGAAGGCGCAGAACGGAGCACTCGCCCAGTATACGATCACACTGACCAGAGAAGATGGACAGACAGCAGACGGAACAGTGGATCAGCCGGCGGATGGAACAGACGGTCAGACAACAGACCAGCCGGCAGACGGAACAGACAGTCAGACAACAGACCAGCCGGCGGATGGAACAGACGGTCAGACAACAGACCAGCCGGCGGATGGAACAGATGGACAGGCAGCAGACCAGAACACAGAGTTTGAAACAGAAGAAGCGGAAGATGTTTCTAATATGGAATATCTCCAGCAGGAATACAATGATCTCTCTGAACAATATGCAAAAGAAAAGTCTTTTTCCAGAAATATGATGGGAATTATGGCTTTTGTGATCGCAGTACTTGTCGTTATTATTATCAATCTTCTATTGAGAGGACGTAAGAGTGACGACTGGGATGAGGAAGAGGATGACTGGGACTGGAAGTCCGAAAAACAGGGAAAGGATCAGGAAGCAGAAGATGATACTGATCTGGAAGAAGATGATAATATAGAAGAGAATCCTGGCGTGGAAGAAGATGATTTGGAAGTAGATGATCCGGAAGACGCTGACTGGGAGGAGGAAGAAACACAGAGAAAAGGATTTTTCCACAGAAAACCAAAAGAAAAAGTGGAAGAAGAGCCGGATGATGTGGAAGAAAACGATACAGAGAACGAAGTCGGCGTATCAAAGATCCATAAAGTGCGTGCGGGATTGTTTGGACGTGGCATGTCTGACGATCTTGACGATGAGGACTGGGAAGAGGACGAAGATTTCCTGCCGGTAGAAAGAAAAAAAACGGAAGAAAAACAGCGTCCGGAGAGAAAAGAAAAACCGGAGGAGAAACAAAGGCCGGAGAGAAAAGAAAAACCGGAGGAAAAACAGCGCACGGAGAGAAAAGAAAAACCGGAGGAGAAACAAAGGCCGGAGAGAAAAGAAAAGCCGGAGCGGAAACATACTCCGGAGAAAAAACACATTCCGAGAGAAGAAGAGGAAGAAGATGATTTAGAGATCATCGATTTAAATGATTTATAAATAGAAAAAGAATGGAGAAACTATGCAGATACGATATACATCAAAAGCAAAAAAAGCAATCGATCAGGCTTCAAAGATGTCGAAATCACTGCATCATCATTATATCGGAACGGAGCATATCCTGATCGGACTTTTAAAAGAAGGAACGGGCGTCGCTGCGCAGGTATTAAATGATAATGGAGTAGAACTTGACAAAGTCATGCAGCTGATCGAGGAACTCATTGCACCGGATGCACAGGTGCTGACGGCAGAGGCTAAGGAATATTCGCCGAGGGCACTGCAGGTGTTAGAAGGGGCAGCAAGGGAGGCAGCTCGTTTTCATGCAGAGGAGATCGGGACGGAGCATATCCTGATCGCGATGATGAAAGAGACAGAGTGTGTGGCATCCCGCCTTTTAAATACCTTAGCGGTCAATATCCAGAAAATGTATGTGGATATCCTGATCGCAATGGGAGAAGATGCGAGCCTGTACAAAGAAGATTTCATGAATGGTAAGCCGGTGAAAAAAACAGCATCGGATACACCGGTATTAAATCAATACTCCAGAGATCTGACTGCATTGGCGGCAGAGGGAGTATTAGATCCGTTAGTCGGCAGACAGGAAGAGATCGACCGTGTGATTCAGATCTTAAGCAGAAGGACAAAGAATAACCCATGTCTGATCGGTGAACCGGGCGTTGGAAAGACTGCGATCGTTGAGGGAATTGCGGAGCGTATTACAACCGGAATGGTTCCGGATACCGTTGCGGGAAAGCGGGTGGTATCTTTGGATATGTCCGGAATCGTGGCAGGCTCAAAATATCGCGGTGAGTTTGAGGAGCGCATTAAAAAGGTACTTCAGGAAGTACGGGCAGCCGGCAATATCCTGCTCTTCATCGATGAACTGCATACAATCATCGGAGCGGGCGGAGCGGAAGGAGCAATCGATGCTTCCAATATATTAAAACCTGCACTTGCGCGTGGGGAACTGCAGCTGATCGGTGCAACGACAATCGATGAATACCGCAAATATATTGAAAAAGATGCTGCGCTAGAGCGCAGATTCCAGCCGGTTACGGTAGAAGAGCCGTCGGAAGAGGAGGCAGTGCAGATTTTAGAGGGACTGCGGGAACAGTATGAAAAGCATCATCAGGTAAAGATTACGGATGATGCGGTATCGGCAGCAGTACGCCTGTCTGCGCGCTATATCAATGACCGTTTCCTGCCGGATAAAGCAATCGATCTGATGGATGAGGCTGCAGCAAAGGTACGTCTGCGCGCGGGTGGAAAACCGGAGGAAGTCGTTGAATTAAGACATCGCATCAACCTGTTAGAAGAGGAAATGTTAGAATTTCTGCACGATGGTGATGTGGAAGGTGCAAAGCAGAAGAAGAACGAAAAAGAAGCGTGTGAAGAAGAGCTTGCCAAAATACAGGCAAAGACAAAGAAAGACAGCCGCAGTAAAAAGTTAAAAGTGACAGAAGACGATATTGCGGATGTGGTATCCGGATGGACGAAGATCCCGGTAAGAAAGATTGCCGAGGGGGAGGCTGCCGCTTAAGAAAATTAGAGGCTACCTTACACAAACGTGTCATCGGTCAGGAGGATGCGGTGAGTGCAGTGGCAAAAGCTGTGCGAAGAGGACGTGTCGGATTAAAAGATCCGAGGCGCCCGATCGGTTCTTTCCTGTTCTTAGGCCCGACCGGTGTCGGAAAAACAGAGATCTCAAAGGCACTTGCGGAGGCAGTGTTTGGCAGCGAACAGTCTATGATCCGTGTTGATATGTCGGAATATATGGAGAAACACAGCGTATCAAAGATGATTGGTTCACCGCCAGGATATGTAGGCCATGAGGAGGGCGGACAGCTCAGCGAAAAGGTGCGCAGAAATCCGTATTCGGTGATCCTGTTTGATGAGATCGAAAAGGCGCATCCGGATGTATTTAATATTTTACTGCAGGTGTTAGACGACGGTCATATCACGGATTCCCAGGGACGCAAAGTGGATTTCAAAAATACGATCATTATTATGACGTCAAATGCCGGAGCACAGGCGATCATTGAGCCGAAAAAACTTGGATTTGCAGTTTCGGATGATGAAAAACAGAATTATGACCGCATGAAAAACAGCGTGATGGAAGAAGTACGCCGTATTTTTAAACCGGAATTTTTAAACCGTATTGATGAGACGATCGTATTTAGAGCGTTAAACAAAGACGATATGAAACAGATCGTTGCACTGATGTTAAAAGAACTTACAGATCGCTGTGAAAAACAGATGGGAATCCACCTTACCGTGCGTGACAGCGTCAAAAAGCATATTGTCGATAAAGCGTATGATCCGAAATATGGTGCAAGACCGCTGCGCCGTCAGATCCAGAACGATATCGAGGATGAACTGGCAGAAGAAATCCTGTCCGGCAAAGTGAAAAAAGATATGGAAGTGGTCGTGACGATCCACAAAGAAAAAGTCGTGTTCGAAACAAAATAAAATTTTACTGAAATATCCGGGAAAGCACTGGAAATCGTGACGGGGATATTATATAATAAGGGCACAAAATTTTACGATAAAGAGAAAACTACTTTATCACAGGAGGAAAAAATGGCAACGATCAGCGAATTAATTCGTTCAGAAGCAGATGGAACGATCAGTTTGGGGATTACACATTAGGTGCAAAGGCGAAACTTGATAATTTCGAACATCAGGGAGATATCTACAAGGTGAAGACATTTTCCGAGATCACCAAGTTAGAGCGCAATGGCATGTTCGTATATGAATCTGTTCCGGGAACGGCTGTCATGAATCTGAATGCAACAGATACAGGCCTGACATTTCAGGTAGAGGGACCGGAAGATGCACAGATCACAGTAGAACTTGAGGATGAGTCAGAGTACGACATCACGATCGATGGCGCAGATGCAGGAAAGATGAAGACAAATCTTGGCGGCAAATTAAGCTTAAGTGTAGAACTTGGCGACCATCCGGTAGATGTAAAAGTTACAAAGTGTTAAGAACGGAAAAGTGAGATCAAAGGAAGCTTACATGTCAAAAGGGCATGTAAGCTTTTTTTGCGCTTTCAAGTACGAAAGTACGATTGACGGGGATAAACTGTTACATTAACATAAAAAATGCGCGTGACAATGTGCAATAAATCAGAAGGAGAAAAGTTATGAAAAGAAAGAGACTCACGGGTTGGAAACGTATGGCGGCATTTGCGATGGCGCTTACGCTGACGGTCGGAGATTGGACATCAGTAGGTGCTGCTGGATTGCCGCAGACAGATGTACAGACAGTAACAGAGGCTGTGATACAGGAAGAAGATGCGATGGAAGCAGCTTTAGCAACAGAACAGACAGAGACAGAAAGCGAAACGGACAGTGAGTCTGCAGAAAATGACAGTGGGCAGACAGAGAACAGCGAGGCATCGGAAATTCCAGAAACATCAGAGGCATCAGAAACTGAGAAAACTGTAGAAGAGACAGAAAACGTGAATGATACGGAGGCTGTTGATGATACCGAAGTGATGGAAACAGAGACGGAAGAAGAATCGGAAGAAGAAATAGAAGAAGAGACCGAAGAAGAGACTGAAGAGGAAGAACTCGCTGCAATTGATAAACCGTCAAAGGTAATCAATGTAAGAGGAAAAGATGACGGAAGTATTATAACAACAGCGTCTGGCCGGCAGTTGAGATATGCTTATGTGAATCGGTTCCAGAACGGAGTGATTGCAGCGGTACGGATATTGATGGATTTGTAAACCTGTATAATAAGGCAGAAGCCATACTGAAAGGCAACACAGATAAATATCAAGATGCATATGGAATGTATAGAGTCAATGGTAAGACGTATAGAGCATTGCGGTCATGTGATGCGACAGGGTATCATTATGTGACAGAAGGTGATGAAATTACAGAAATTACTGTAAGTGATTCATCGGAAAATGCCAAAAAGCGGATAGATGAGTATGCAGTAAAAAATGATACACAGGTTCTTTATTATAGTTATAATGGACATTTTTATAAGCAATTAACGTATGAATCGGTATATGATTCAGCATCGAAAAAATATAAATATGTTGTATATGCAAATGCTTATGAAGAGATTTCTTTTGAAAAAACTTATGTAAAAATAAGCTGGAATCCGGTTAATAATGATACGGCCACAATGAAAAATAAAGCCGGAGACATGATGAAGGTTGGATATGAAGTGGTCTGCGATGGAAATACCAAGGTCTATAATATGCCGGGATTATTTTTGGATGCGTCAGACGGAACCGTACATGAGATGATAACATCAGATGAAGCAAGACTGCCATATGTCATATTAAATTCAGGACAGCAGGTCAGCGTAAAAGTCCGTGCTGTATATTATCATGAAGTGACAAGTAACAAACAGGAGGTATATTGGAACTGGAATGATAATAGCCAATATATTATAGAATCGAAACAGACGAAATATGTGGTGGACATGTATGGTAAATGGTCGGACACCTATACTTATAAAAATTACTCTTTAAAGAAGTTATCACCGGTAACCGGTACAAAAGTTTCTGAAAAGGGAAAAGAGATGTCAGTTACCTGGAATGCACAAAACGGAGTGGATAGCTATCGTGTGTATTACCTGCGAAGCAGCAAACCGTTAAATATTACGAATATAGAGAGCTTTTTACAGTTTTACAATAAGAGGGGAACGCTGTACGATGCTTATGTAAATGCAAAAGGAGAAAACGATTCCTATGAAACGGATTCAGAGTATGCATCAGATCCGTATTGTAATATTACAATAGATTCAGGACTGCCATATTTTTATTGTTCCGTCAGACTGGAATCTGCGGAAGAAGGATATTTTTCAGATGGAAGTTATTCAGATGTCATAACCGCAACGGCCAGCATTAATGGAAACATACCGACAGTAAAAAATCTCAAAATAGAAAAGACGTACAATGGAGATGACTGGCAGCTCTCATGGACGCCAATCGATGCGGATGTAGTCATTTATGTTTTTGAAGAAGGAAAGAAGCCGGCGCATTATAATTATGAGCTTTTGAACGCTTATGGTTACTATACGGATGGTCAGGGACAGCAGAAAAAACTTTATTTAAAAGATGCACTTACGGAGCTTGAAAGTAAGGAAATAAGCAGTTATGTACGTTCTTACAAAGTGAAGGGAATCGATGGATCATACAGTGCAATCTCTTTAAAACCGGGCGTAAAATATACATTTGTTGCGCATACCTATGATGCAGGCAGTTCTCTTTATAACATACAAAAGAAGCCGGTGTTTACCGTAAATAAGGAAATAAAAGTAACAGATGCTCAAAAAAATCAAACATATAAAAATATATCTGTTGGCATGACTTATTATACGGCAATGAGTCCTGCTTCGAATATGGTAAGCTATACGGATAAGGTATCCGTACCGCGTGTATATACAAAGGCGGGAAAAAACAGTATAAAGTTATCTTTTACCAGAGGAAGCTGTACCGGATATGAGATTTATCGTCTTTCAGGTAAAAAATATAAGAAAATAGCAACGACCACAGACTATGTCTATACAGATCAGAATTTAAAGGCAGGCACAAAATACTCCTACAAGGTACGCTCTTATTATTATGATCCGGACAGAAAAACGAAAAGTTACAGTATATATAAAAATTTTACTGTAAGTACCAGCCGTGTAAATAACATTGTATTAAAGGTGGCTAAGAACTCAAAAAATACAGTGAAACTGACCTGGACAAAAGTAGGTTTTGCAACAAAATATGAGATTTACAGAACTTCTGAGAGTGACAAGGATATCACAGAAATTTCAGGATGGATCAATTCGGGCAACAGTGCCGTAACAGTAGAAAATACAAAGTATGAACTGGTGAAAACGATCACAAACGCAAAAACGACAACATACACGGACAAAAAGTTAAAATTCGGTGAGAGTTACACCTATCTGATCTGTGCATATTATAAAGACGGAAAAACATTAAAATACATTACCGCGTCGACCAGAGTTAAAATGCAGCTCGAGGAGCCGCGAAATCTCGTCCTTACCAATAAAGGCAAAAATGTAAGCGTTAAATGGGATGCGGACAAGTACGCTGCAGGCTATCAGATCCGATACATGGTATATGATAAATATGGTGAGAAAAAAACAGTTGCAGAAAAATATGTAACGGTAAAGAAAAATAAATACACCATTAAAGGATTATCGAGCGGAGAATACGTAAATGTATCGGTAAGGCTTATAATTCCCAAAAAGAATACAGTGGATGGTCATCGTCAAAAGAATCTACATCACTTGCAGCAGTAAAATCCATCAAAGCTGTTTATGATACGAAAAAGAATGCAGTAAAGATTACCTGGAAAAAGGTAAAAGGTGCGAAATATTATAAAGTCGTCCGTTCTGTATATACGCCGTTATGTAATACGGACGAAAAACTTTATGCAGCAACAGGTAACCTGATCGCAAAAGACTCCAATGATGAGACAGGATATTACAGTGAGGTTCACTATCGGGAATATTATGGCGAAGACGGATCCATTACAGGCACGGCGGCATATGACAGGGCACGGTTGAAAAAAAGGTGTGAAATATTATTATATGGTCAGTGCATATGGGGAAAAAGGAACAAGAATTGCCTCTTATATGACCTCGGAATATGGTACACAGGTTGCTTCCGGTAAGCCGGCAGTCATCATATATGGTGTCAAAGTTGCTGCAAAAGTAAAAAATAACAAAAAAGGAACGGTTACTGTTTCTTACAATAAGGTAACAGGTGCCAAAACTTATCAGATTTACCGTGCAGAAAAAAAGAACGGTAAGTATACTCTGATTGGAACCACAAAGAAGACGTCTTTTGCAGATAAAAAAGCAAAGAAGAAAAAAACATATTATTACAAAGTGGTTGTAAATGGCAGGAATGAATTACTTGCAGACTTTACAATCAGGAGTTCAGCAGTGAAAATTAAAGTAAAAAAATAATTCTGCAATAATAATAAAAACCGGAAGAAGCGGATTGCTTTTTCCGGTTTTTGTCATAGAAAGTAAGTTGCTTTTTACAGATAAAGTAAGTATACTGATAAACAATAAAAAGAGATGGAGAAGGAATATGCCGAAGGGAAAAACAACAGTATTTTTTTGTCAGGAATGTGGTTACGAATCATCAAAGTGGATGGGACAGTGTCCTGCATGTAAGGAATGGAATACATTTGTTGAGGAGATGATCGATAAAAAAGTGCAGCAAAAGGCGGCAGGGTAGCGGCAAAAGCGGCAGAGGCGAAGAACGTTCCGCTCTCACAGATCGAGATGACACAGGACAAACGCATGTCGACGGATATGAAAGAGCTTGACCGTGTACTTGGCGGCGGAATCGTACAGGGATCTTTAGTGTTAGTGGGCGGTGATCCGGGAATCGGTAAATCAACACTGCTTTTGCAGGTATGCCGGAATTTATCGGAGAAAGGTGTGCGCGTATTATATATATCCGGAGAGGAATCCCTGCAGCAGATCAAAATAAGGGCAGAACGTATCGGAACCTTTGGCGATTCGCTGACACTTTTATGTGAAACGAACTTAGACACGATAAAAACGGTGATTGACCGGGAAAAACCGCAGATCGTGATCATAGATTCCATACAGACCATGTATAACGAAGAAGTTTCCTCTGCACCGGGCAGCGTATCACAGGTGCGGGAATCCACAGGGGTATTTATGCAGATTGCAAAGGGGATGGGAATTTCCATCTTTATTGTCGGTCATGTGACGAAAGAGGGCGTGGTTGCGGGTCCGAGAGTTTTAGAACACATGGTGGATACGGTACTCTATTTTGAGGGGGACAGGCATGCGGCATACCGTATACTGCGCGGTGTCAAAAACAGGTTCGGCTCAACGAATGAGATTGGCGTGTTTGAGATGAGACAGAACGGACTGATGGAAGTGGAAAATCCTTCGGAATACATGCTGAGCGGGAAACCGGAAGGTGCATCCGGTTCGGTTGTTGCGTGTTCTATGGAAGGAACCAGACCGATTCTGGTGGAAGTACAGGCGTTAGTCTGCCACAGTAATTTTGGAATTCCGCGGAGAACGGCTGCAGGCACCGATTTTAACAGGGTAAATCTTCTGATGGCAGTACTTGAAAAAAGGCTGGGATTAAAACTTGGAGACTGTGACGCTTATGTGAATATCGCGGGCGGCGTAAAAATGAATGAGCCAGCGATCGACTTGGCATTGTGCTTGCCATTATATCCAGTTACCGTGAAAACCCGATCAATGAGAAGACGATCTGTTTCGGAGAAGTGGGCTTAAGCGGAGAAGTGCGTGCCGTCAGTATGGCAGAGCAGCGTGTGACAGAAGCAAAAAAACTGGATTTGATGAATGCATTCTGCCACAGGTCAGCCTGGATTCCATGAAGGACAGTGGATCTGTGCCAAAGGGAATCCGCCTGACTGGTGTGAGGTCAGTGAAAGATGCGATGGATGCGATATTGAAATAAAATACGGTGGAAATATATCTTTTCTGGAAAGATGAACTGAAACAGTAAAATTCACTTTGCGAAAGTACACATAAGAAAGTGAAATTTTTGGAAAAAATGGGTTGACAAAATAATACTCAGATGGTAACATAGTCAAGCTGACCGCGGGACATGACATGATCTGACAGCGGACAACAAAAAAGTTGTTGACAAACAGAACAACACATGATAAGATATCAGAGTTGTCGTGTTTGAGATAACAGATCGGACAAAACCGATTGAAAGAAAAAAATCAAAAAATGAAAAAAGTTCTTGACAAAACAGACTTGATAAGATATAATAAACAAGCTGTCGCCGAGAATGACAACAAAACAAAGAACCTTGATAACTGAACAGTGAAATAACCTTGAAAGATTCAATGAATTTCAGGGTGTTGTAAATAACAACACACGAACGTTTCTATAAAGAAACAACCTTAAAACAGTAAATCAGATAGATATCTGATTAAGCCAGTTTGTAACTGGACAGGAAAACTTTTTAACATGAGAGTTTGATCCTGGCTCAGGATGAACGCTGGCGGCGTGCTTAACACATGCAAGTCGAACGAAGCACTTTATTTGATTTCTTCGGAATGAAGATTTTGTGACTGAGTGGCGGACGGGTGAGTAACGCGTGGGTAACCTGCCTCATACAGGGGGATAACAGTTGGAAACGACTGCTAATACCGCATAAGCGCACAGGGTCGCATGACCTGGTGTGAAAAACTCCGGTGGTATGAGATGGACCCGCGTCTGATTAGCCAGTTGGTGGGGTAACGGCCTACCAAAGCGACGATCAGTAGCCGACCTGAGAGGGTGACCGGCCACATTGGGACTGAGACACGGCCCAAACTCCTACGGGAGGCAGCAGTGGGGAATATTGCACAATGGGGGAAACCCTGATGCAGCGACGCCG
>ENA-OQAN01001165-OQAN01001165.1-human-gut-metagenome-genome-assembly--contig:-NODE-1165-length-12045-cov-9.881188_pt1 | contig 12045 bp, 14 predicted proteins | sample MGYA00242735_ERZ504527 | MGnify/ENA primary metagenome ERZ504527 (study PRJEB26092, sample SAMD00036230) | human gut metagenome | host: Homo sapiens | study: EMG produced TPA metagenomics assembly of...
TGTATGCTGAATGGCAGTATACAGGTTAATTCAGAGACAGGCAAGTAAATCAGTTGTTGATGATTCATGAGGTCAACAACAATTATGGTATCTTTGTATTCCGAAAAAATATTCTGCATCTTTTCCTCCCACAACAGTCTTTTCTATATTTCTGTACAGTTTTACCATTTTAAATAAAAAACGCGGAAACAATAATATTTTATCATTCCCGCTAATTTTTCTCTTTTTCAACTTTATACTTTATGATGCCGATACATTGTGATATAAAACGGTCAACGCTGTCAACGCAATCAAGGATAAATATTTTTTCATACCTAAAGCTGTACAACAGCCAGCAGCAATGAAAATAGCTCCTAGTATTTTACCTGTTACTTTTCGGCAATGTTCCTTTTCTTCTTTTTTCAACTCATGGTTAATGTTTTCTACAGGAGAAAGTTTCCATATACAAATGGAACTGACCAAAATAATCCCCCAAGCCACAAACAGCTCTAATGGATATTTGTTATTAATTTGCAAAATCATAACTTGAACAGTAACAGAGCATATAAAACAAGCCTTAAAGCTATTCAGATGTACACCACCAGCATAGGTTCTTAAAAACATAAAAACACCTGTAGACACAAGGAATTCTGGGATTGTATGCAAGTATATCGCTATACTCATACAGACGAATAGGCAAATTAACATCTCTAATCCAATCTGAAATCCATATTGATATACTGCATACAATTCCTCTGAAACTGCACCGGCATCAATAACGTATCTTGTTATTTTTTCCGATAATCTTCCCATGAAATTAAAGTTTCTTCATTTTTTTCAATGCTGCTGGCATCTTTGGCTGATGATAAATATAACAGCAAGCACTGTCCGCTGACATTTTACCAAGTTTCAGAGATAAATTTGCTAATACTTTTGCTGGCTGATTTTTTAAATTTTTAGATTTCATAATTAAAATCTCCTTTCATTTGTTTACCAATACATTACTACAAAAAATCTCCCATTCGGTTCTCTTGTAAAAAAACCGAGTATTGATGTAATTTTTCCCAAAAAGGCAGCAAAAAAGAAGCAATGTTTCTCCGGTTCTTTCTCAACATTGCCTCTTTTCTGATGTATGTTTTTTTATATACCAATTCCATAAAATCAGGTTCTCTATCTTTTTCTTATATTTTCGTGTGTTATCTATTGTTTCTATATAATCGTAAGCTCCTGCTTTCAGTATAGAAAAAATATCCTGTATTGATCCCCCTTCGCTAATAGCAAGAATAGGCGTTAAATGCCCCAAACTCCCTTTTATTTTTATAATAGCCGCAAATGCCCTTTCCCTCTCTATTATCTCTTTAGTAAAATGGAAAATCACAACATCTGCCGTTGGATATCTATTGTTTTCCAACTGTTGATAAGTACACCATTTTAATTGGTGTTTTTTCCCAATAATCCTTTCAGTACTGTTATACAGTTTCTCATCATCACTAAACAGCAATATTTTCACGCTATCCATATATCAGTCCCCATACCGCATACCAAATTTATCTTTCCATTTTACCATTCTTTCCTTTCTCATTATTTTTTATGTAATTATTTCGAGTGTTCATGTAATTATTCCTGCACATTACTATATAAGACTATCCGAATTTTAAATTTTCCTGGTTCTGAATCCTCTATTACCACTGATCCATGATATTTTGCTACTGCCCGATACACAGAGGCTAAACCTACTCCATGATTTTCTGCATCTGACTTTGTAGATTTCAAGCGGTTATCTCTTGTTTTTAACAGCTTCCCTTTATAACTATTGTCTACGAACAATAATAGATTATTTTTATCAAATTTCATTTTGACATTTATATATCTATTTTCTTCAACCTTCTCTGCTGCTTCCACTGCATTTTCCAGTAAATTTCCCAATATCAGACTCAGATCAGCTCCTTTAAAAGGCATTATCATCGGAATACAAATATCCGTTTTAAAAATTATTCTTTTGTTTTGGGCAGTTACATACCAATATCCAATAAGTGAATCAATCACAATATTCCCACTATTCGATATTGAGGCAATCACCATACCGCCCTCTCCCATAATTTCTTCAATAAAACCTGTCATTTTTTCATATTCTTTATTTTCTGCATAAGCAAGAATGGAAATAAGATTATTCTTCATATTGTGTTTTATATCCCGCAACTGCAACATTGAAAGTTCTCTTTCTTGCTGATGACGTTCGCATAATTCCAGTTGCTGTTCATATACTGCTGCCATTCTCCTTAACCGCAAATCATCAGCCAACTTCATATAGACATAAAATATCAATATGTTCATACCAAGTAAAATAAGTACAGTAAATGTAGAGTTTATACGAGTACGTCCATTATTATTTGCAAATCCAAGCATAAATATATTGTTCATGATATAAATGCTTCCTGTTGGGATCAACACAAGTAAAATACTGTATCTGACCGGCAATTCCTTAATATCATCATCTGTGAACACTTTCTTTAATGCAAGAATTACTGCATTAAAAAATATTTTTGAAACGAAAGAGCCTACTTGGCGAACTGCAGCATATTGAGGGCAGTATGTTAGCAAAATATAGTTGCACAGGGTTTCCATCAACATCCAAATCGCATTAAAGGTAATTACAAATACACCTTTGTTCCACCATCTACCTTCATAAGTCATCATAACTGCCAAAAACGTAAACATAATCGTCACAGCAATATTGATGTAGCAGGAAACTAATAATCGTTGTTATTCCAAATTGCCAAATCACGAACAGCGTTATACCGATCACCGACAAATACCTTTTTCTCTTACGAGCAAAAAATATATCGAAATAAAAAAAGAATAAATATACTGCCCAAAGGCAAAGCAATATATCTATCCCACACATTAATACCCTATTCGTCCACATAAAACGTATCCTCCATAGAACAATATTGTTCACTAATTATCTTTCTCCGGTCTTCACTGATTGAAATTTTTTGTCCATTATCCATTACTACAGAATCATAAGATTGTCCGGATATATGTTTATAATTCACCAGAAAAGACTGATGAACTCGCAAAAAAGAAATTTTACATGTTTTAAGGGTTTCTTCAATCTCATTAAGTTTTCCGTACAGTTCAAGGATTTCTTGTTCCGTTACAATAAATATTTTTCGTTTGTTGCTTTCAAAATATAAAATATCCTTGATTGGTACTTTATGATTCATACGTTGATAACTATAGCGAAAATAAAAATCTTCACTATTAATGTCTTCATATACCGACTTAAAGCACTTTTCCATTATTTTATCTGTTACAGGTTTTACAAGAAACTGAAACGGTCTTACCTCAAAGGATTCCCTCATATAACTTTCATGGCTCGTAACATAAATAATTCGCACATTTTTATCGTATGTTCTAATTCTTCTAGCTGCCGAAATACCATCTTCTTTATCCATTTCTATATCCAGATAAATAACATCATACCTCTCACCTGCTGCGATAGCATCTGCTAAACTCTTTCCATTCCAGAATACTTCTATTTCAGTATCAACAAAATTTCTTTTAGCTATATCCTGGAGAAGTCTTTCGATTTTTCCAGTTATTTGAATATCATCATCACAAATTGCTATATTTAACATTCACTCCACTCTCTTCTGCATGTTTGCTGATTTTTTCTTCTCACTCGTTTTTTTTACTATTTGTATAATTGACCAAATCATCTCCTGATCACATGGATCTAACTCTTTATACACTTCCACTAAATCGTAATATTCGTCTAGTACTTCGTTCATTTTCATCTGCCCATTCAAATCTCTTTTTACATCTGAAACTCCCAGCAAATAATCTGTTGTTACATTGAAGTAAGCAGCAATCTTTTTCAGAATATCTACTTTTATTAACGTAACATCTCTTTCGTACTTACTCAACATTTGCTGTGTTATCCCTAATTCTACTGCAAGGATTTCCTGTATTAACCCTCTTTTCTCACGTAATTGTTTAATACGACTTTCCATAATTGCCTACCTCTTAATCATGTTGTACTATCATGCTACCCTATTTCATTCATAGCGATACAAATAATAGAAGTAATCAATTACGCAAAATATGCAAAATACGAAGACGAGCAGTGCAATCGCACTGCTCAAATCTTATTCATGTAGCCATATAAATGATGTTGTTGCGGAATATATTTCCTGATAAATAATATCCGCCATTTCACTTTCAGAAGCTTCTTTATTTTTTTCTCCTATTTCTCTTCCCACTTCATTGTTATGTAAGTCCATATCTCTATGTGCTGTTTTTGGATATCCGTCTGATTCTGTTCCTGTAACATCTTTGTCTTCATGAGCAGTTGCAAATAACTCTGCTCTTTCTTTTCCTATTAAAACAGTCATTTCAGCATTCCAAATTCCATGACGAAAAGCATCACTTCTATTTCCTAAACCATTTGTCCCAAATTTTGCCTCTGTCTGCGAAGTAGCAATATTTTTTGCTTTATTTACCTTTAGGGCATCAAAAGGATAACGAATACATAGTTTCTTTTCTGAATCTGTAAGCGCATTCCAAATATCTATAATCCCCCTTTCCACATCTTGATGATTGGCTTCCAAAAAAGACATGAGCATTTCTTCTGAATAATCTGGGTGAGTAGCCTTAATGTTCTGGATTTCTGCAATCAATTTTTCAAAATCCCTTTCTTCTGCACCAATCAAATCACTTCTTTGCTGGTCATTTTCGCTTGCCATAACAGAGAATGGAAAAGCCATTATCACCACCAGCATTAGGCTGAATACTTTAAATAGTTTCTTCATAGAATATACCTCCGATCTCATATTATGATTATATTTTACCATATTTAATGTACTATCCCATCTACATGTAATTTTTTCGATTCCCTGTGTAATAATTCCCATAGAGGCATTTTCAAAAAAAAGAATGGCAGTATTAAACAACCGCCATTCCACTCTTCATATACTTTTTACCACAGTAAAATGCAACCAAACCTGTATCTTCCAAATTTACCCATTTTTAGCATTTTCTATCTTTATTTCACTTCTATTTTTACTGTTCCTGAAAAATCATTACCTACAATCCCGATATAATTACTGCCATCTGGTAATGTTATTGTATTTTCATAAGTACCTGTTGTTTTTATTAAAGTTTTAGGTTCATTGCTACCAGAAATAATGAATATTTCAGCTTCTCCTTTTGTTATTTCTAGGTTACAAAACAATTCAACCTGCTTCCCTGCCGCTCTTTCTATTGTTGTTCCTCCAAAAAGATATTCTGTATCAGAAAATTTTTTGTACTCTGCTTGATATGTCCCCGTATAATAATCTTCCCCATAATCTCTTTTCCCTTGCAGGTTTATATCATTGGTTAATTGTACTTCTCCCACCTTTTCGACTACTGCATTATATTTTTCCAACACCTCCTCTTTTGAACACCCAGACAATAACAAGCAAAACATTAGAATAAAGAAACAACTTTTTTTCACTTATAACCACCCTTTCTTTGGTTTGACTTTTTTTTGTTTTTGTACGAGTTTTTTTGTTCTCCTTTTCTTTCATTGTTGCGACTAAAATTACAGAAATAGCGACAATAATTATCAAGCTACATAAACACAATGGAAAACTCCATTGTACGGATGTATCATAACTTCTATACCCAATTAATCCCAGACTTGCAGTAATAGGATATATATTAGCCAATGTCATATTTCCTGCTGCAAACATACCTCCATATCCATACACAAAAGCAACAATGACACCTATCATAAAGCCGCCTGATAGTCTGCTTGTTATAACAATAATTGGTAATACCGCTAGATACAAAAGTAAATTTTCCAATGTTATTTGTACTAGCCCTTGGATTACCAAATTTACTGTAAATCCAGGAAAACCAACTATACACTCTGCAATTAACGTAAATATCGTACAAATAAGCCCAAATAATATTGATAACATTGCACATACAATAAGTTTTCCTACCAACAACTTTTTAAATGAAATTGGAATGGTAATAATATTCTTCAAAACATCGTCTTTTTCTTCCCGCGATATAATATATCCAGCAATCAAAGCTATGCACATTGGGAAAATCATTGACATATTATTTTTGATTACCTGCTCTATTAAGTATCGAAAATCCCATACAGATCCATCATTAGCCATAGAAGTAAAAAGTGTCAATAGAACAGAGAGTAGCATAAGAGCTATCCCCGCCCATATAATATGATAACGTTTTAATTTCAATAATTCTGTTTTTACAATAGTCCTCAATTTTATTCCCCCCTTTTCTTGTACAAACAGTCAATTAATAGTATTGAAATTCCTGCCATAATCCCAAGAATTAATATTACTTGAAAAGTTGAAGGAATTAATCCATTCATTTGTACAAGGTTCATATTAATTCCATGTCTTTTCATATCTCCAGCACTCCAAAATGTTGTAAGCGGCGTAGGAAGTAACCATAATATTGTCTTTGGTAATGCATCGAAAAGTGCTGTTGCACTCATATTTAAAACGCTATAAAAAATACATAATAAAACAGAGAAAACATAAGTACGACTAAAAAATACCACTATAACAATCAATGGTAATGTTCCTGCGGTAATAAATATTCCTGTTTCAACCGCCAGAAATATTTTGTATCCTAAACCGTATACATCTAACGTAAACATACCAACCAGAACTGTTGCTACCGTTGATGCTATGCAAAATACAACGCCTATAATAAATAGCACTATAATTTTTGCTGTAACTACTTGCGTACTGGATAGTGGGATTGTTTTAATATTTTTAAATGTATCATTATCACGTTCAATAAAAAACAACATAGCAGCTACTACTCCGATAATACAGGGTAATAAAAATTGGATTCCATACCCCAATACCATATTAAATAGTCCGTCAAATGCGTCCGCTTTATCAATATATTGCTCCATCATAGCTGGTGTTGTCATTAAATAAGCCAATGGAAGCGGAAACATAAATGCAGCTAAAGTTACTAAAAGAATAAACTTTTTTCTTTTCAGTTTTTGAAATTCAACCTTAACTAATTTAAGCAATTCCTTCACCTCCGGTCACCCTTTTAAAATAATCTTCCAATGTTTCTTCGCATAAATGAACTTCTGTAATTTCCAATCCTTGCTTTACAAAAACATAAGTAATTTCTGATCTAGGGATTGTTGTATTATATAATTGAAGTCTATTTTTATCACATATTTGAAAATCATCACATTCAAATTCTTTTCTTAAAATTTCCGCTGCGCGCTGGCTATCCGATACCATAAAATTGACATAGCGACTATTTTTTTTCGCCAATTCTTTCATACTTTCTTCTTCAAGTAAAATTCCCTTATCAATAATCCCTATATCATCTGCCAGTAATTCTATCTCTGATAATATGTGACTAGAAATCAAAATAGTTTTTCCCTGAACATCACATAACTCTCTAATAAACGAACGTACCTCTGCAATACCTATAGGATCCAAACCATTAATAGGCTCATCTAATATCAGCAAATTGGGATTGTGCATAACTGCCAATGCAATGGCCAGTCGTTGTTTCATCCCAAGTGAATATTCCGCAAATAACTTTTTATCACGATAGGGCAAACCGACAACTTCCAAAGCATCTCTTACACACTTACTTTTATTTAATCCTCTAAGCTCCGCAAAAATACGAAGATTTTCAGTCCCAGTCAAATTAGGATAAAATCCTGGTGATTCTATTAAACTACCTATATGCGGTAAAATATCTTTACTATTGGTTTCCATACTTTTCCCAAATATTTTTATGTTTCCCGATGTCGGTTTTGTTAATCCTAACAGCATTTTCATTGTAGTCGTTTTTCCTGCTCCATTACGTCCCAACAGTCCATAAATTCTTCCTTTTTTCACATGCAAGTTCATTGCAGAAACACTCTTTTGCTCTCCATACTGTTTTGTTAAATTATTGGTTTGAATAATATATTCACTCATTTTTTTATACCTCCTTTTTTTATACTGTAATTATATACCAACTACATTGAGATTTCCTTGAAGTAACCTTGAGGTAACCTTGAGATTTTCCTCTTTCTCTATACTTCTTTTTCCACAAGATGTATAATAATTTAAACTATAAAATTTTAGGAGATAAAAATATATGTATGATAAATTTATACTTATCGTTGATGATGAACAAGAACTACTCACCCTTATTAAAACAATATTTGAAAGAGCAGGCTATACAAAAATAATGACCGCAACATCTGGAGAAATGGCTTTACAAATAATAAGAGAAACTCTACCTGACATGGTTATTCTTGATGTTATGTTACCTGGTATGGACGGATTTGAGGTATTGCAAGAAATCAGAGCCCTCAGTAAACTTCCGGTTCTTATGCTGACCGCCAAAGATGCAGCCGAAGATCGTTTTTCTGGTTTTGAATTGGGAGCAGATGATTATTTAATCAAACCATTTTTGCCTAAAGAACTATTGTTACGTGTTCAAGCTATTTTAAAAAGAAGTTATCCTACAGAGAAACGAATTATAGAATTAGAAAATTCTTTTATAGATATTGATAAGGCAGAAATACATCGTGAAAATAAAATTATTCCTTTGACTGCTAAAGAATACAATATATTATTAAAACTTGTAGATAATGCCAATCACATTGTAACAATAGGAACTCTTTGCCAAACTGCTTGTGGTGAAATGTGGCAAGGGTATGAAACTACCCTCATGACACACATTCGGCATCTTCGAGAAAAAATCGAAAAAAATCCTTCTTCTCCTGTTTCACTGCTAACAGTTAAGGGGCTAGGATATAAATTGCTAGTGAAAGGAGTAAAATAATGAAGCTTGCCAAGCGTTTTTTTAAAAAATATCTTCTTTCCACCCTTATTATATTGATTTTATTTTTTGTACTAAATATTATTTTAATATGTGGGACTTTACTCATGGCATGGAATAATTCTACTGATCCAGATATACCCGTCCAAACCATTAGCAAAAATATCACGCTCAATGTAGATGGAACAATTTCTTCTACTGATTATATAGAAAATATTCTAAAAAATAAAAGTGCCTGGGCGATGATTTTAAACGAACAAGGAAATGTCATTTGGGAAAAATTTTTACCCGAAGAATTGCCAAGAACCTATTCAAATTTACAAATAGCCAAGTTTAGTCGGTGGTACTTACAAGAATATCCTGTTTTTATCCAAGAACATTCTGCCGGCTTATTGGTTATCGGGTGCGAACCTAATAGTATAACAAAATACAATTTTTCAATAGATATTAATTATATTCACAGCCTAATAGTCGGTATCTTTTTAATGATTTGTTTTAATATATTACTGATATTTATATTATTCTGGCGTAATACACATAAAATAGAAAAATCTATAGTGCCAATCATTGACGGTATTGACTCTATTGCTCAGGGAAAACCCATTACCCTTTCAGAAACAGGTGAACTTTCAAGTATAAATGCTGAACTAAATAAGGCTGGAAAACATCTTCTACAAAAAGAACAGGCGCGTGCCGAATGGATTAATGGTGTTTCGCATGATGTCCGGACACCTCTTTCTATTATTTTGGGATATGCTTCTGAAATCGAAAAAAATGAAGATGCTTCGCAACCTGTACAACTACAAGCAAGTATAATTCGTAAACAAAGCGAAAAACTCCGTAGCCTAATCGCAGATTTAAATTTAACTTCAAGACTAGAATACTCTATGCAGCCTTTAATAAAAACCAGTTTTTCTCCTGTGGAAATTGCCCGCCAAGTAATCATTGGCTTTATGAATGGACCAATAGACAACAAATATTCTTTTGATTTTCATTCATCATCTGATACGATTCCAGTATTGATCAAAGGAGATACGGAACTTTTTTCAAGAATGCTAAGCAATCTAATTCAAAATTGTATTAATCATAATCCTCATGGTTGTGAAATAACAGTTGAAATTTTAAAAGAAAATGATACCTGTATTATTTCCGTCATTGATAATGGTGGCGGTATGACTTCTACACAAATAGAAAAAATGAATAGTGGTATTTTTCCTAATAATATGTACAATTCAAATGGGGAGTCTGTTCATGGATTTGGTCTAAAATTGGTTTACCAAATATTAACCGCCCATAACGGAAATATCAAATATGAAAATATACTTCCTCATGGCTTAAAGGTCATATTAGAGATACCTATTGAACATATTGATCCGTATGAAGAAAAGATCTCTTAAAAGAACAGGTGAAAGCCATTATCTGACTTTCACCTGTTCTTAATTATTTACACTATCATAATATGCGCCCTTTAACTGAAGTAGTTCCACATGTGTTCCGGATTCAATTATTTTTCCTTTTTCAACTACGTATATTGTATCAGCATCTTGTATGGCATTCAGTCTATGTGTAACTACAATCTGGGTAATATGTAGTTGTTTCAAATTATTACATATTCTTCGTTCTGTAAGAGGATCTAAGTTGCTTGTGGCTTCATCAAAAATAATAACTTCCGGTTTCAGTGCCAATGCTCTTGCTATAGCAATACGCTGTTTTTGTCCTCCTGAAATGTTCTGTCCATTTTCTCCCACAAATGTATTAAGTCCCAATGGGAATTTTTCTATATCATCTTTCAGTTCTACTAAATCTAAATAATGATATATTTCCTCATCTGTCAACGTATTTGTAATATCCACGTTTTCTCTAATTGTTCCATTCATTGCCATTGGAACCTGAGTAACTATGGCAAATATCCGATCTATATCCTCTTTGCATATTTGTTTTATATCTTCCCCGTTTACTAAAATTTGTCCTTGATAATGAGAAAAGACGTTCAATAATAATTTTGTAATTGTAGTCTTTCCACTTCCTGAACTTCCTACAAATGCTATCTTCTCCCCCTTTTTTAGCATCATACTAACATTCTCTACATCTGGCTTCGTGCTTCCATAGTAAGAAAATGTTACTTGCTGCATTTCCATAGACTCAAATGAATTAATATGCTGAGTACCATTTTTACGGTTAGATTTATAATTCATTAACTCTTTTAAACGAATCATTGTTTCCTTTAAAACATTAATTTGAGGTACCACCAAAGATAGAGTTTGAAATGGACCTGTAAAATATCCGGCAAGTGTGACAAAGGCTATTAACGTTCCTAATTCCAACCTATTATCACAAACCAAGTATCCTCCTATAACGTAAAGTATCAATGAAGAAGCTATTGAAAAAGCCCCCACCACCGACTCCATAATATCACTTATTTGTACACGCTCACGTAATCTCTTAATTAAATGCTTATAATCCTGTTTCAGACTATCACTCAGCATATTCTCTATTCTCATGCACCTTATTTGCTGGATATTAGTCAAAGTTTCTACCATTCGTGCCTGTAATGCACTCTGATCTGCAATATAATTTTTAACCTTTATTCTAGCTTTTTGATTTAAAATCATTACTATTGTTATCTGTATAACAGTCATTACTATTATAACTGCAAACAATGGTATTGACTGTGTTATCATCATTATTCCGCAAAAAACAGCAGTAACCACATCTATCACTGTTGAAATTAGAGCTGTTGATATAAATTCGTATATATCACTGACACTATTAAAGCGATTTTCAATATCTCCTGATGAATGGCTTTCAAAATAACTTAAATCAATATCAAATATTTTATTCAGCATTAAAAATATAGTATCTTTGTATATATTATTCTGTAAAATAAGTATTACCCTTTTTTTAGCTAAATTTGCAAGTAAATAACTTAATGCCACTGATAATATCAGTAACGCATATTTTACAAAATTGAAGCCTAATGTATCATACGTTATTTCATTGACTATTTTTTTTTATAATGAGCGGTGGAATCAATATAATTCCCTGTGTAACCAACGTTTAGAATACTTGCCAGAAATAATTTGCTTTTATTTATAGGTATAAGAAAAGACTCACGTTTCTCACGTTTATAATTCTTTTCTGTTGGTCGAACACATACAAGTACAATCTAAAAAATTCTTTTTAATATATGAATTAATTCAAACCTTTTCTTTTCCTTTTAAAGGA
>ENA-OQAN01001166-OQAN01001166.1-human-gut-metagenome-genome-assembly--contig:-NODE-1166-length-12040-cov-1.914295_pt1 | contig 12040 bp, 16 predicted proteins | sample MGYA00242735_ERZ504527 | MGnify/ENA primary metagenome ERZ504527 (study PRJEB26092, sample SAMD00036230) | human gut metagenome | host: Homo sapiens | study: EMG produced TPA metagenomics assembly of...
TTTCCAATTTCAAAAAATTCGTTCAAAAATTTGGTTGACTTTAGTACGGCAAATAATCTGTGTGATCAAAAATTCAATCATTTTTAAATGATGTATATCTCGGGGACAATACATATATTGAAAATTGTATTGTAGAGAGCAGAGATACGATCAGAGCCAATACACGTCATGTTGGTGAGAGTGGTGTAAAAGTGGTAGTTGAAAAAAACGAGAGGTATGCATTATAAGGAATTGAGACAGTAATGCAGGCGGAGAAAGGAGACTTGAACAGTATGCAGATTACAGATGTTCGTGTGCGCAAGGTGACAAAAGAGGGAAAATTAAAAGCAGTTGTTTCGATTACGATTGATAATGAATTCGTAGTTCATGATATCAAGGTGATCGAAGGGGAAAAAGGCTTGTTTATCGCAATGCCGAGCAAAAAAGCTCTGGATGGGGAATATCGCGATATCGCACATCCGATCAATTCCGGTACAAGAGAAAAGATTCAGAATACGATATTGGATCGGTATCAGGAATCTCTGGAAGCAGATACGGAAGAATCTGGGGAAATGTAAGAAGAGGAAAATAAGAGCAGCGGCTGTCTCATGGATAAACGATGAGGCAGCCGCTGTTTTTAAAAAGAGAGAAAAATTGCGAAAGAACGGAATTCCTGTTAAAATGGTAAAGTATTAAAATCAGAAGGAGGGACAGGATGAATCAATTGTTATTACTGGCAGGAGTGGTGATCGTGGCCTGCATTTTAATGAACCGCATCGCTGCTAAACTTCCGCTGCCGTCACTGTTATTGTTTATCGGTCTTGGAATGTGCTTTGGAGTAGATGGTTTTTTCAAGATTCCGTTCGATGATTATGAACTGTCAGAGGTAATCTGTTCGGTCAGTCTGTTGTTTGTCATGTTCTATGGTGGTTTTGGAACAAATCTAAAGACTGCAAAACCGGTAATGGGAAAAGCATTCTTACTTTCCACAGCCGGCGTAGTGATGACCGCAGCGCTGGTAGGGGCAGCAGCGCATGTGCTGTTGGGAGTGGGCTGGATGGAAGGGATTTTGATCGGATCGGTCATTGCATCTACAGATGCAGCGTCCGTATTTAATGTACTGAGATCCAAGCAGCTCTCTCTGAAGTACAATACAGATTCTCTGTTGGAGCTGGAGTCGGGATCTAACGATCCGATATCTTACATGATGACGATCCTGATGATCTCTCTTGTTTCCGGAGAGCAGATCTCGGTAGCCGGTCTTCTGCTGAAACAGATTCTGATCGGAGCAGCCTGCGGCTTTTTGATCGGAAAAGCTTCTGTCTTTATTTTGAATCAGATTGATTTTGGGATGAAACAGGGAAGAACGATCTTTTTATTTGCAGCAGTGATCGTTGGATATGCGCTGCCGTCTGTTGCCGGTGGAAATGGATATCTGAGTGTATATCTGTGCGGAATTCTGATTGGAAATCGGTTTATACCGGACAAAAAAGAGATGGTCCACTTTTTTGATATTCTGACAGAGATTGCACAGATGGTTATTTTCTTCTTGCTGGGATTGCTTGTAACGCCGTCACAGCTGCCGGAAGTGTTTGTTCCCGCATTGCTTTTATGTCTTTTTATGCTGTTTATCGGGCGTCCGGTGTCAGTGCTTGCGATATTAAAGCCGTTTGGTGCATCCTGGCAGCAGATCGGCGTTGTTTCCTGGGCCGGATTGCGGGGAGTGGCATCGATTGTGTTTTCTATTTATGTTGTCTTATCCGGCATTCCGATGACATACAATTTGTTTAACATGGTATTTGTGATTGTACTGCTGTCTCTTGCGGTTCAGGGTACCTTACTTCCGGCTGTATCCAGAAAGCTGGAAATGATCGATAAGAATGCCAATGTCATGCGGACGTTTAATGACTATCAGGATGAAAATGATATTTCTTTTGTCAAGATCAAGATTACTGACAATCATCCGTTTGCAGGAAAAACACTAAAAGAAATCGAAATGCCGCCGGGAGTTTTAGTGGTACTGCTGTTTCGGGGACAGGAGACAATGATGCCGAATGGGGATACATCTTTAGAAGGCGGCGATCTGCTGATTTGTGCAGCCCCGGCCTTTGAAGACCGGGAAAATCTGACATTGTATGAGGTGGAAATTGACAAAATCATAAATGGCGGGATAAACCAGTGAATGAGCTGGACCAGAAAGCAGGGGTGCTCATTGTCATGGTCAAAAGAGAAGGAAGCACTCTCATTCCCAATGGAAATACGATTATCCGACAGGATGATCTGCTGGTGTTTCGTCGGCAAAAACACGCAAAACAGGCGCATGGGTAAATTCCATGTGCTTTTTTGTTTTTGGATGTGCGAATTCCAGACGGCAGGCAAAGAGCTGCAGTTGGGAAAAAGAAGTCTGGTTCGGATCATATTTTCGGTCTCCTGCGATGGGACAGCCAAGGTGAGCCATTTGTACCCGGATCTGGTGATGACGTCCGGTATCCAGATGAATCTCTGCCAGTGAAAATTCCGCTGTTGTTTTTGCAATATGGTAGGAAAGGCGTGCAACTTTGGCGCCCGGCGTCTCTTCTGTACAGATTCTGGAAGTGTTCGTGCGCCCGTCTTTGACAAGATAATCTTCTAAAATTCCGTCAGCAGTCTGTGGGCATCCGAGAAGAACCGCCTGATAATATTTGCCGAAGCCAAAACTCTGGAGCTGACGGTTCAGCTCTTTGGCAGCGGCAGGTGTTTTGGCAAATACAAGCAGCCCTTCTACCGGCTGATCCAGCCGATGGATTACTGCAAGGTAAGGTTGTTTTTTGTGTGCGCTGTTCTGATAGATATGATTTTTTAAAATGCTGACATATCCGGAAGCCCGGGGCGGCTTGTCTGAGTCGGGATACCGGCAGGTTTCAGACATACGATGATGTCCTGGTCTTCATATAAAATATGTGGCTTCATTTTGATACGCTCCTCTTGTGAAATCTGCTACAATTATCATATAAAACAAAAGAGTGGTCAAGGGATTCTTGACTTTTACAGAAAACATCTCTAAACTAATTTACATAGAGTGATCTGCTGGAAATCAGAGACAGGATACTTTAGGAATTGACTGGCGGCAGGAGGTTGAAGATATGAGGACAAATTGGGAGTGGGAACAGTTCGGTGAGGATATCAGACGGACCGTGCAGGATGCAGTGGACTCCAGAGATTTTCGGAGATTGAATCAGACCATTACAGATACAGTAAACAGTGCCTTTCATGAATTTACAGACGGGATGAGAAACCCCCGCGGAGGATATCAGTATCAGAAAGCGGACTATGGTACCGGGAGGCAAAAGGACAGGACAAAGGGTGCCTGGCAGAATCTGGATTTGAATCAGTTAAAAACGCCCCACATTGTATGCTGGGACGAGAGCGAAAAAAGCAGCAGGACTGACGATGACGATCACAGGTTATACGATTGCAGGATGTCTTTTGATCGGCGGACTGATCACAGGTGTGACCGGGATGCTGCTTGGAGCGGGAGTCGGCGTATCCGTCGCACTTAGTATACAGGTGATCCTTCTGGCAGTATTTACGGCGCTTGGAATCACTGGGACAAAACTTTTAAGCAGGGTGAAGCGGTTTCAGACTTATATAGAAGAGCTGCAGGGCAGAGAATATGGAAATGTGAAAGATCTGGCGCTGAGGGTACAGAAAAAAGACAAATTTGTAGTAAAAGATCTGGAAACTATGATCAGAAAAGGATGGTTTCTTCAGGGGCATCTGGATGAGCAGAAAGCGTGTCTGATGACCAGCAGGGAAGCATTTGAGCAGTATCAGGAACTGATGGCACAGGCAAGGCAACAGAAAGCCAGAGAGCAGGAGTCAAAAGAGAGACAAAAAGCAGACGCTGACAGAAGAGCAGGTCTGGATCCGAAAGTACAGGAAGTGATTGAAGCGGGAAATGCATATATCCGCAAAATCCGGGAATGTAATGATGCAATTCCGGGAGAAGTGGTATCAGAAAAGATGTCCCGAATGGAGCTTTTGACAAAACGGATCTTTGCGCGGGTAGAACAGAACCCGGAAGTGGTGACCGATATTCGCAGGCTGATGGAATATTATCTTCCGACGGCAGTCAAGCTTTTAGAGGCATATGAGGAGTTGGATGCACAGCCTGTGCAGGGGGAGAATATTCTTTCTTCGAAAAAGGAGATTGAGGATACACTGGATACATTGAATATCGCATTTGAAAAGCTTCTGGATGATCTGTTTCAGGAGACAGCGTGGGATGTGTCCTCTGATATTTCTGTGCTGAAGACAATGCTGGCGCAGGAAGGACTTACGAAAAATGACTTTTCAACAGGAGGAAAATGATGAGCGAAGAATTGAAAGATTTTCAGACAGCACCGACACTGACACTGAATCCATTTGCGGAGGAAGAAAAAGCACAGCCGGAAGTGAAAAAAGAAGAGCCTCTGATGGATGAAAATGTTCTGTCAGAAGAAGAGAGAAAGATGGCAGATCAGTTTGCAAATCAGATCGATTTGACCAATTCTGCATGATCCTGCAGTATGGTGCGGGAACTCAGAGCAAGATGGCGGATTTTTCAGAGACTGCACTGGAAAATGTAAAGACGAAGGACTTGGGGGAAGTGGAGAACTTCTCGGGGAATGTTGTGAAGGAGCATGAATTTTGACGAGGAAGAAGAAAAAGGATTTTTCGGAATCTTCAAAAAGCAGGCAAATAAGATTCAGGCACTGAAAACAAAATATGCCAAGGCGGAGACGAATATCAACCAGATCTGCCAGGCTCTGGAGGGACATCAGGTACAGCTGATGAAAGATGTTGCGATTCTGGATAAGATGTATGAATTGAACCTGACATATTTTAAAGAGCTGACGATGTATATTCTGGCAGGAAAGAAAAAGCTGGAAGAAGTGCAGGAGGGACAGTTGAAGGAACTCCTGACGAAAGCGCAGGCCAGCGGACTTGCAGAGGATGCACAGGCGGCCAGAGATCTGGAGGCGATGTGCGGAAGATTTGAAAAAGAAGGTTCATGATCTGGAACTGACGAGAATGATCTCCATCCAGACAGCACCGCAGAATCCGACTGGTACAGAACAATGATACCGTGATGGTGGAAAAAGATCCAGTCCACGATCGTGAATACAATTCCGCTGTGGAAGAGCCAGATGGTACTGGCGCTCGGTGTGGCGCATTCTGCACAGGCGGCAGCAGCTCAGAGGGAAGTGACGGATATGACAAACGAACTGCTGAAAAAGAATGCGGATACATTGAAGATGGCGACGCTGGAAACTGCAAGAGAATCTGAGCGTGGAATCGTGGATATGGAAACACTAAAAGCGACAAATGAATCCTTAATCTCTACGTTGGATGAAGTGATGCAGATTCAGCAGGAAGGAAGGCAAAAACGTCAGGAAGCAGAGGCAGAGATGCAGCGTCTGGAAAATGAATTGAAACAGAAATTGCTGCAGGTGCGCTGATTGCTTGACAATCGTGAGAAATTCAGTTAGAATTCACGATGAATATGTTAGATGGGTGAAGAACAGGATTAGTATATATCAGAGAACGGCACAGAGAAGAAGCAGTCAGGTGAGAGGCTTCTGCGGAAAGGGTATAGAACCGGCCTGGGAGCTTTCGTATGAAAATGCGGCGTAGAACCGGCGTTAACGGTGTAAGAGAGAATCACAGAGATACTGTGGTTAATCAGGGTGGTACCGCCGAGTCTTTCGGTCCCTTATCGGGAAGGAAGGCTCGGCTTTTTTACGAAAAAATACAGGGCAGGATACTTCCCAGAAGAAACAAAAACAGAGAAGAAAGAAGAGGAGAACATTATGGCAAAAGAAAAAAAACTGGTAGAATCCATTACGGCCAGAGAAGTAGATTTTGCACAGTGGTACACAGATGTGGTGCGCGAAGCAAAATTGTGTGATTATTCAGGAGTAAAAGGATGTTTGAATTATCTTCCGAACGGATATGCGATCTGGGAGAATATTCAGGCAAATCTGGACAAAACGTTTTAAAGAGACAGGTGTAGAAAACGTGTATCTTCCGGTATTGATTCCGGAAAATCTGCTTCAGAAAGAAAAAGATCATATCGAAGGATTTGCACCGGAAGTAGCGTGGGTAACACATGGAGGAATGGAAGAACTGCAGGAGAGATTCTGTATCCGTCCGACATCTGAGACTTTATTCTGCGATCTGTGGAGCAAAACAGTACAGTCTTACAGAGATCTTCCAAAAGTTTGGAATCAGTGGTGCTCTGTGCTGAGATGGGAAAAGACAACAAGACCGTTCCTTCGTTCCAGAGAATTTTTATGGCAGGAAGGTCATACGATCCACGCAACATATGAAGAAGCAGAAGAAAGAACACTTCTGATGCGTGATGTATACAAGAGTTTCGTAGAAGACGATCTGGCAATTCCGCTTGTGACAGGAAGAAAGACACCAAGTGAGAAATTTGCAGGAGCACAGGATACGTATACAATTGAAGCGCTGATGCATGACGGAAAAGCACTCCAGTCAGGAACCAGTCATTTCTTCGGAAATGCGTTTGCGGATGCGTACGGAATCAGCTATTCTGATAAAGAAAACAAACTGCACAGCGTATATGAGACATCCTGGGGACTGTCCACACGTATCATCGGAGCTATCATCATGGTGCATGGAGATGACAGTGTCTGGTACTTCCTCCGCACATTGCACCGGTTCAGACAAGAGTGATCCCGATCGCACAGCACAAAGAAGGTGTGCTTGATAAAGCTAATGAACTGCTTGCAGCATTGAAGGCAGCAGGATACAGAGCTTCCATCGATGATTCTGAAAAGAGCCCGGGATGGAAATTCAGCGAGCAGGAAATGGTCGGAATCCCGACACGTATCGAAATCGGACCAAAAGATATTGAAAATGGTCAGGTTGTTGTCGTTCGCCGTGACACAAGAGAAAAAATTGTAGTGGCAATGGATGAGCTGACAGAAAAACTGTCCGAAATCCTGGAGACAATTCAGAAAGATATGTTTGAGAGAGCGAAAGCATTCCTTGATTCTCATATCCACACAGCAGCAAATATGGATGAGATGGTGAAAGTGGCACAGGAAGAGATCGGATTTATCAAAGCAATGTGGTGTGGAGATGATGCCTGTGAAGAAGAAATCAAAGCTCAGACAGGCGGAGTGACATCCAGATGTATTCCAGAGGAACAGGAACAGATTTCAGATGTGTGTGTATGCTGTGGAAAACCGGCGAAGCACATGGTATATTGGGGTAAAGCGTACTAAAAATGGCATTTCAGAATATGGTGAACATGCAGCTGATGATGTTTCTGTTGGTTGCAGTCGGATTTCTGGTGAGAAAAAAGAATATCATTGGAGAGACAGGACGCAAAGACATGGTCAATTTCTGTCTGTATGTTACACTGCCGTTTAATATCTTCCATTCCTTTCAGATGGAATGGGAGTGGAGCATGCTCAAAAGCTTTGCCCAGGTTCTGTTTCTTGCGACAGGGTATTGTATTCTTTCTATAATAATGAGCTGTATCTTTTACAGAAAGGCTGAACCGGATAAGAGAAAGCCGCTTCGATATGGAACAATCGTTTCAAATGGCGGTTTTCTCGGAAATCCTGTGATCGAAGGGATTTATGGAACGAACGGATTGTTTTATGCTTCCGTGTTTATGCTTCCGGTGAGGATCGTTATGTGGAGTGTGGGAACATCCTGTTTTATGAAAGAAAAAAGTGAAAGTCTGGTAAAAAAGGTGCTGACACATCCATGTATTGTGGCCATCTATCTGGGACTTTTCGTCATGATCGCAGGAATGTCCTTCCCGGTAAGTGTGGAAAATACGATTTCAGGGATCAGCAGCTGTAATACACCCCTCAGTATGATGTTGGTGGGCATGATGCTGGCAGAGATGAATCCGAAAGGAATACTGGATGGAACAATGGTGCTTTACACCATTGTCCGACTGATCCTGATCCCGGCAATTTTATTCGGGCTTACCGCACTGCTTCCGATTCCTGCATTACTTCGGGGAATTACGGTTATTATTGCGGGGATGCCGACACCGGTGACAACTGCACTGCTGTCTGCCAAATATCATGGGAATGAGGGATATGCAACAGGAATGATCTTTGTCACGACCATCCTGTCATTATTCACACTTCCGGTATGGTGCTGGCTCCTCGGATAAAAAAGAGAGAATAGTTGCAGAAAATCTTAGAAAATCCCTTGACTTTCGGGAAAAAACGTAATACACTAATTTAGCGTGCACAGGAGAAATTCTGTTTTTGTGCGCAAATATCAGATAATGAACCATTATCTGCAGCCCTTTCGGCATAAGCCGGAAGACAACGAGTGAAATCATAGGAGGTGAAAAAGAATGCCAACATTTAACCAGTTAGTAAGAAAAGGACGTCAGACTTCTGAAAAGAAATCTACAGCACCGGCACTTCAGAAGGATGGAACTCCCTTCAGAAGCGTGCAACTGATGTATCTGCACCACAGAAGAGAGGTGTTTGTACAGCAGTTAAGACAGCATACACCTAAGAAGCCTAACTCAGCTCTTAGAAAAATCGCCAGAGTTCGTCTTTCTAACGGAATCGAAGTAACAAGCTACATCCCAGGAGAAGGACACAACCTTCAGGAGCATAGCGTTGTTCTGATCCGTGGAGGAAGAGTTAAGGACCTGCCAGGTACAAGATACCACATCGTCAGAGGTACACTTGATACAGCAGGTGTTGCTAAGAGAAGACAGGCTCGTTCTAAATACGGCGCTAAGAGACCAAAAGACGCTAAATAAGAAACAGAGCGCTTAGCAAAGAAGTAACTAAATAGTTAAATCGTATCACAAACAGAACTATGATTATCGTACCTTATTGGACGATACGTTCAATAAGTTAGGGCTGCGGATTTAGATACAATCGTCCCGCGGCCGCGACACATGAATTGTGATTCCATAGAAAGACACATGTGAGTACCGATGAATTAATCCCGGAAAGAATCCGGAAATTATGATTAAGGAGGGAAGGACCGTGCCACGTAAAGGACATACTCAGAAAAGAGACGTATTAGCGGATCCAATATACAACAATAAAGTTGTTACCAAACTTATCAACAACATCATGTTAGATGGTAAGAAAGGTGTAGCACAGAAGATTGTATACGGAGCATTTGAAAGAGTTGAAGCAAAAGCTGAAAAACCGGCGATCGAAGTATTCGAAGAGGCTATGAACAACATCATGCCAGTACTCGAAGTAAAAGCAAGACGTATCGGTGGAGCTACTTATCAGGTGCCGATCGAAGTCAGAGCTGACAGAAGACAGGCTCTCGCACTTCGCTGGATCACATTGTACTCCCGTCAGAGAGGCGAGAAGACAATGGAAGAAAGATTAGCTAACGAAATCCTGGATGCTGCTAACAACACAGGAGCATCTGTAAAGAAAAAAGAAGATATGCACAAAATGGCAGAAGCAAACAAAGCGTTTGCTCACTACCGTTTCTAAGAGCCAAAGCGGCAGCCGCAGATTGGCGGCTTAAGCAAATGGCATGTTCTCCGGGACTTTTTGTTTCGGGGAACTACAATATATTAGGAGGAAAAAACCTTGGCTGGAAGAGAATATCCATTAGAGAGAACCAGAAATATCGGTATTATGGCTCATATTGATGCAGGTAAAACTACAACAACAGAGCGTATTCTTTACTATACCGGTGTTAATCATAAGATTGGTAATACTCATGAAGGTAATGCTACCATGGACTGGATGGAGCAGGAACAGGAAAGAGGTATTACAATTACTTCTGCTGCTACAACTTGCCACTGGACTCTGCAGGAAAACTGCAAACCAAAAGAGGGCGCTTTAGAGCACCGTATCAACATCATTGATACTCCGGGACACGTTGACTTTACAGTAGAAGTTGAGCGTTCCCTTCGTGTACTGGACGGCGCTGTCGGCGTTTTCTGTGCAAAGGGTGGTGTTGAGCCACAGTCTGAAAACGTATGGCGTCAGGCAGACACTTACAATGTACCAAGAATGGCATTCATCAACAAGATGGACATCTTAGGTGCAAACTTCTACGGAACAGTAGAACAGATCAAGACAAGACTTGGTAAAAATGCAATCTGCATTCAGCTTCCAATTGGAAAAGAAGATGAATTCAAAGGAATCATCGACCTTTTTGAAATGAAAGCATATATCTACAACGATGATAAAGGTGATGATATTTCTATCATTGATATCCCGGAAGAGATGCAGGAAGATGCAGAACTGTATCATACAGAGCTGGTTGAAAAGATCTGTGAATTAGATGACGATCTGATGATGGCATATCTGGAAGGAGAAGAGCCTTCTGTAGAGGAACTGAAAGCGGCACTGAGAAAAGCTACATGTACATGTGATGCGATTCCGGTTTGCTGTGGTACAGCTTACAGAAATAAAGGTGTTCAGAAACTTCTGGATGCAGTTATCGAATTCATGCCATCTCCATTAGACATCCCGGCTATCACAGGTGTGGATGAAGATGGAAACGAAGTAGAGAGACATTCTTCAGACGACGAACCATTCTCTGCTCTCGTATTTAAGATTATGACAGACCCATTCGTTGGAAAACTGGCATACTTCAGAGTGTACTCAGGAACAATGAACTCAGGTTCTTATGTTCTGAATGCAACAAAAGAGAAAAAGAGCGTGTTGGACGTATCCTTCAGATGCATGCCAACAAGCGTGAAGAACTTGATAAAGTTTACTCAGGAGATATCGCAGCTGCAATCGGATTTAAATATTCTACAACTGGAGATACAATCTGTGACGAGCAGCATCCGGTTATCTTAGAGTCCATGGAATTCCCAGAGCCGGTTATCGAGCTCGCTATCGAGCCTAAGACAAAAGCTTCTCAGGGTAAACTTGGAGAATCTCTTGCAAAACTTGCAGAAGAAGATCCAACATTCCGTGCGCATACAGATCAGGAAACTGGTCAGACAATCATTGCTGGTATGGGTGAGCTTCACCTTGAGATCATCGTAGACAGACTTCTTCGTGAATTCAAAGTAGAAGCAAACGTAGGTGCTCCACAGGTTGCTTACAAAGAATCCATCACAAAAGCAGTGGATATCGACAGCAAATATGCAAAACAGTCTGGTGGACGTGGACAGTACGGACACTGTAAAGTTAAATTCGAGCCAATGGATGTCAACGGTGAGGAAGTATACAAATTTGAATCTACTGTTGTCGGTGGTGCAATTCCGAAAGAATACATCCCAGCAGTTGGCGAAGGTATCGAAGAGGCAATGAAATCTGGTATCCTTGGAGGATTCCCGGTTGTCGGTGTACACGCAAATGTATACGATGGTTCTTACCATGAAGTCGATTCCAATGAAATGGCATTCCACATTGCCGGATCTCTGGCATTCAAGGATGCTATGAAACAGGCTTCTCCTGTACTTCTTGAGCCAATCATGAAGGTAGAGGTAACAATGCCTGAGGAATACATGGAGATATCATTGGAGATATCAACTCCCGTCGTGGACGTATCGAAGGTATGGATGACCTTGGCGGTGGTAAGATCGTTCGTGCATTCGTTCCATTGTCCGAAATGTTTGGATATTCTACAGACCTTCGTTCCAGAACACAGGGACGTGGTAACTACTCTATGTTCTTCGACAGCTATGAGCAGGTACCGAAGTCTGTACAGGAAAAAGTATTATCCAATAAAAATGCGTAAAAATCGCAAAAATGCTTGCTATTCGGCTGATTTTGAAATATAATCAGAATTAGCCGATTTAAAAGCGAAACCAATAAAATTGCCGTTTCAGGCGACAGATTTAAGGAGGATATTCAAAATGGCTAAAGCTAAATTTGAAAGAACAAAACCACATGCTAATATTGGTACTATCGGTCACGTTGACCATGGTAAAACAACATTAACAGCTGCTATTACAAAAACTCTTTCTGTAAGAGTAGAAGGAAACGCAGCAGTTGATTTCGAAAACATCGACAAAGCTCCAGAAAGAGAGAGAGCGTGGAATCACAATCTCTACAGCTCACGTTGAGTACGAAACAGAGAAACGTCA
>ENA-OQAN01001168-OQAN01001168.1-human-gut-metagenome-genome-assembly--contig:-NODE-1168-length-12029-cov-1.111998_pt1 | contig 12029 bp, 20 predicted proteins | sample MGYA00242735_ERZ504527 | MGnify/ENA primary metagenome ERZ504527 (study PRJEB26092, sample SAMD00036230) | human gut metagenome | host: Homo sapiens | study: EMG produced TPA metagenomics assembly of...
ATTTTTCTGACCCCATATCATTGCTTATTGGTTTATTTTTTAAATAAGATATAAAAATCCCCACCAGAAAGAAATTCTGGTGGGGTATTTGGTGGGGAACCAAATATAATTAATTAGATTTTAGCGTTTTAAAACAATTCAAAATGCTGTTAAATCAATCAAGTCACTTTAAATTAGGTTTATATTTTATTCCCACTCTACAGTTGCAGGTGGTTTACTTGTAATATCGTAGACGATACGGTTAACGTGGTCAACTTCGTTAACGATTCGAACAGAAATCTTTTGAAGAACTTCCCATGGAAGTTTCGCAAAGTCAGCTGTCATACCGTCAATTGAAGTGATAGCACGGATAGCGATAGTGTAGTCATAAGTACGGCCATCACCCATAACACCGACAGAACGAACGCCTGTGTTAACAGTGAAGTATTGCCATACATCACGATCAAGACCGGCTTTTGCAATTTCTTCACGAAGGATAGCATCAGACTCACGAACAGTTTCAAGTTTCTCTTCAGTGATTTCACCCATAACACGGATGGCAAGTCCTGGTCCTGGGAAAGGTTGACGCCAGACAACTTCATCAGGCATTCCCATCTCAGTACCAAGGGCACGAACTTCATCTTTAAAGAGGGTATTAAGTGGTTCAATCAATTCAAACTGCATGTTCTTCTGGAAGACACCAACATGCAGTTGAGTGATTGATGTGTTTGGGCTGTCTCAGTACCTGATTCAATAATATCAGTGTAGAGTGTTCCTTGAGCTAGGAAGTCTACACCTTTAAGTTTGCTTGCTTCGTCATCAAAAACGTGAACAAACTCGTTACCGATGATTTTACGTTTTTTCTCAGGTCATCAACACCAGCCAAGAGATCAAGGAAGCGTTTAGAAGCATCAACACGGATAATGTTAAGGCCAAATTTACCTCCGAGCATCTCCATAACTTGGTCACCTTCACCTTTACGGAGAAGACCGTGGTCAACGAAGATACATGTCAATTGATCTCCGATAGCTTTTTGCAAAAGGACACCAACAACAGATGAATCAACTCCACCTGAGAGTCCAAGAAGGACTTTACGGTCACCAACTGTTTCACGGATTTGTGCAATTTGCATATCTACGAAGTTAGCCATTGACCAGTCACCTTTGGCACCACAGATACCAAAAGCAAAGTTTTTCAAGATATCGTTACCATATACAGAGTGACGAACTTCTGGGTGGAATTGGATACCGTAGAAGTTTTTCTCAGTATTTTCCATTGCGGCGAATGGGCAATCTACTGAGTCACCAACAAGATGGAAACCTTCTGGAATTTCTGTAACAGCATCACCGTGGCTCATAAGAACGACTTGTTCTTCAGGAGTTCCTGCAAAGAGTTCTGATTGGGCACGAAGGCGAAGTGTTGATTGGCCATACTCACGGTTACCAGCTTCACCAGCAGGAACAACTTTACCACCAAGTTTGTGGGTCAACAGTTGCATTCCGTAACAGATACCAAGAATTGGAATACCAAGTTCAAAAATTTCTTCGTCAATACCAAATGCATCTTCGGCATAAACAGAGTTAGGACCACCTGAAAGTACGATACCGATAGGATCGATGGCACGGACTTCATCAGCGGTAATTTTATGGCTTTTCAATTCAGAGAAAACGCCAAATTCACGAATACGACGTGCAATCAGCTGATTGTATTGGCTACCATAGTCTAGAACAATGATTTTCTGCACATCATTCAAAGTAGAAATGTCAGTCATTATTACCCTTTCTTTTTACGTCACAAATGGACTCTTATGCAATCATTGTATCACAATTTTAAGGACTTAGCACCTAGATTTATACGATAAACTGTAAGTCTTGTCGTCACCTTTACAATTCTATTAGTTTTTTTGTAAAATAGGGGTAAAGAAGGGGGTATTAGATGCTACCAGCATATATTCGCATACATGATAAGATTAAGGCAGATGTTGATGACGGCACTTGGAAAATCGGGCAACGTCTCCCTAGCGAGCGAGATCTTTGCGACACTTTTGATGTGAGTCGTATGACTGTGCGTCAGGCCATAACACTTTTAGTAGACGAGGGTATTTTAGAACGTAAACCAGGCAGTGGTACTTTTGTGGCCAGCAGTCGAGTTAAGGAAAAGATGCGTGGAACCACGAGTTTCACAGAGATTGTTAAATCTCAAGGTAAGAAACCGTCTAGTGAGCTTATTTCATATAAACGTGTGCATCCCAATGAATTTGAAATCAAAAATTTAGGTGTCTTACCACAGTCCTATGTGATTCGTATGGAACGTGTTCGCTTTGCGGATGATCTTCCAGTTGCCTATGAGATTTGCCAGTATCCCTGAGAAATTATCCGAGGTTTTAAGGAGTCAGAAATTACGGAACATTTCTTCAAGACTCTGACCGATAATGGCCTATGAAATAGGGAAAAGTCAGCAGACCATATCAGCTAGTTTTGGCCAATAGTAGTTTAGCCAAGCATCTCAAGGTTAAGACTGGTGATGCTCTCTTGAGTCTGACACAGATTTCCTTCCTCCCAAGACGGTCAGGCTTTCGAATATGTACGAAGTTACTATGTTGGTGACCGTTTTGAATTTTATTTGGAGAACAATTAGAAGTCACTACTTTTTTCTGCACAAGAATCGTGCTAACACCATGATTTTATGGTAAAATGGAGCTTATGGAAATTGAAAAAACCAATCGCATGAATGCCCTTTTTGAGTTCTATGCTGCACTTTTGACAGATAAGCAGATGAACTATATTGAGCTATATTATGCGGATGATTACAGTTTGGCAGAAATTGCCGAGGAATTTGGTGTGAGTCGTCAGGCAGTATATGATAACATCAAGCGTACTGAGAAGATTTTAGAGCTTACGAGATGAAATTACATATGTATTCAGATTACATCGTCCGTAGCCAAATTTTTTGATGATATCATGGAAAAATACCCAGACGATAGCTATCTTCAGGAACAAATTACTGTGCTCAGCAGCATTGATAATAGAGATTAGATCAAAGCAGAAAGTAAGAGAGGAAATGATATATGGCTTTTGAAAGCTTAACGGAACGCTTGCAAGGCGTTTTCAAAAATTTAAGACGTAAAGGAAAACTTTCAGAGAAAGAAGTTCAAGAAGTCACTAAAGAGATTCGTCTGGCACTTCTTGAAGCAGACGTAGCCCTACCAGTTGTTAAGACATTCATTAAACGTGTTCGTGAACGTGCTGTAGGTCACGAAATCATTGATACTCTTGATGCTTCACAACAAATTATCAAGATTGTTAATGAAGAATTGACAGAGATTCTTGGGTCTGAAACATCTGAAATTGAGAAATCTCCAAAGATTCCAACAATCATTATGATGGTTGGTCTCCAAGGGGCTGGTAAGACAACCTTTGCTGGTAAATTGGCTAATAAGTTGATCAAGGAACAAGAAGCCCGTCCAATGATGATTGCGGCGGACATCTATCGTCCAGCAGCCATTGATCAATTGAAAACTTTGGGGCAACAAATCAATGTTCCTGTTTTGATATGGGAACAGAGACACCAGCAGTTGAGATTGTCAAAATGGTTTGGAACAAGCGCGTGCAATAAGAATGACTATGTCTTGATTGATACGGCTGGTCGTTTGCAGATTGACGAGACTCTCATGCAAGAGTTGCATGATATTAAGGATTTTGCTCATCCAAACGAAATTCTCTTGGTTGTGGATAGCATGATTGGTCAGGAAGCTGCTAACGTTGCCAAGGAGTTCAACGAACAGCTAGATATCACTGGTGTTGTTCTTACTAAAATTGATGGGGACACCCGTGGAGGTGCGGCTCTTTCTATTCGTGAGATTACCGGCAAGCCAATTAAATTTACGGGTACTGGTGAGAAAATTACAGATATCGAGACTTTCCACCCAGACCGTATGTCAAGTCGTATTTTGGGTATGGGTGACCTTCTTACCCTTATCGAAAAAGCTTCTCAAGAGTATGATGAGAAAAAATCTCTTGAGTTGGCTGAAAAGATGCGTGAAAACACTTTTGACTTCAATGACTTCATCGACCAATTAGACCAGGTACAAAATATGGTCCAATGGAGGATTTGCTCAAGATGTTGCCAGGTATGGCTAACAATCCAGCCTTGGCTAATGTTAAAGTAGATGAGAAACAAATTGCTCGCAAACGTGCCATCGTATCATCTATGACACCTGAAGAACGTGAAAATCCAGATCTTTTGACACCAAGTCGTCGTCGCCGGATTGCCAATGGTTCAGGGAATACCTTCATCGAAGTAAACAAGTTTATTAAAGACTTTAACCAGGCAAAACAAATGATGCAAGGTGTTATGTCTGGTGATATGGAGCAAATGATGCGTCAAATGGGTCTTAACCCAAATAATTTGCCAAAAAACATGCCAAATATGCCGGATATGGGTAATATGGACATGTCTGTCGTCTTGAAGGCATGATGGGTGGCGCTGGTATGCCAGATCTTGGAAATATGGATCTTAGCCAAATGCTTGGTGGTGGCCTTAAAGGTAAGGTTGGTTCATTTGCCATGAAACATGCGATGAAGCGTCAAGCTAATAAGATGAAAAAAGCTAAGAAAAAACGTAAATAAGAGACTTAAAACGCTAGGGCATATTGCTCTAGTGTTTTTTCTGAAAACATTGACTTATATAACTATACACTGTAATATACTAATGTATATACAATAAATAAAAAGGAGTAGATTATGAAACCGAAAAAGAGAATTCAAGAAATGACCTTTGCAGCTTTATTAACTGCAATTGCTATCCTTATCCCAAGTATCATGCCAATTAAACTAATCATCCACCGGCTTCGTATACTTTGGGGAGTCATGTTCCAATATTTCTAGCCATGTTTATATCTCCCTGGGTAACTGCTTTTGTTATCTTAGCTTCTAGTTTGGGATACTTTATGGCTGGCTATCCGATTGTGGTTGTTTTTAGAGCATTCTCTCATATTATATTTGGCTTTTTAGGCGCACTCTATTTGAAAAAATTTCCACAAACGATAGAAAACCATAAATCATCATTACTTTTCAACTTTGTTTTAGGACTTATCCATGCCATAGGTGAAGTTCTTGCTTGCGTGATTTTTTATTCCGTTAACAGGAGAGGATTTCCAAAAAACTGTTCTATGTTCTCTTTGTTTTAGTTGGTTTTGGCACTATTGTCCATAGTATGATAGACTATGTTATAGCATTAACGATTTTCAAAAGTATTCGAAAAATACGCTAATTGAAAGAGGGATGGTTGGTCTATGGCTTCAAATCGAAAACAAGAATTATTGGCACTCTTAAAGGGAGCTAAAGAGTCAATGAATGGACAGAGTTTGGCGGAGCATTTTGGTGTGACACGTCAAATCATTGTTCAAGATATTGCCCTCTTGCGTGCAGATGGTGCCAGATTATTTCAACTAATAGGGGATATATCTATAAAAGTAGCGATGACAATTCTTATGTACATCGACTATTTAAGGTGAATCATAAAGTGTCCGATATGGAGGATGAGCTTTTGGCTATTGTTGATAATGGAGGCCGTATTCAAAATATCATGATAGATCATCCAGTTTATGGAGAAATTCAGACTTTGTTGAAATTGACTTGTCGTCGAGATGTTAGTCATTTTTTAGACCAAGCCTCGTCAAATGACTTTCGCCCCTTATCTGATTTGACAAACGGTGTTCATTACCATCTTGTCGAAGCAGATAGTGAACAAGATATAGATTATATTGAAGAGGCACTTAACCATCTAGGATTTTTAGTTAAAGAATGAGATAAAAGAGAAATGTAAAAGTAGTTAGTTTCACTTGAAAACAACTGCTTTTTTGATAAACTTATGTTAGTTTATTAACTTACGGAGGTAGCCATGTTTTCAGGACAAAGACTTAAGGAAATTCGAGAAGCACAAGGAATGAGCCAAGCATCAGTAGCTAAGCATCTAGGAATTTCACGCTCCTCTTATTTTAATTGGGAAAATGGTAAGACGAAACCTAATCAAAAGAACCTATCGGTTTTGGCCGAACTTTTTGGTGTAGCTGAAACCTATTTTCTGTCTGAACATGAGATTGTAGAAGTCTACTTGGAATTAAATGAGGAAAATCGTCGGGAAGCTTTGCGACTCACTAAGGCTCTCCTAGAAGAGCAAGAAGCAGAAAAGCAGAAAGCACCTGTTATTCCGCTTTACTCATACAAAGTTTTCGAGCGTTTATCAGCCGGAACTGGTTACACTTACTTTGGTGATGGCAATTATGATGAAGTTTTCTATGATGAAGAATTGGATCATGATTTTGCGTCATGGGTTTTTGGAGACTCTATGGAACCTACCTACCTAAATGGTGAAGTAGTGCTAATCAAACAAACAGGTTTTGATTATGATGGAGCTGTTTATGCTGTAGACTGGGATGGGCAAACCTATATTAAAAAAGTTTATCGAGAGGAAGATGGGCTACGTTTAGTTTCTCTCAATAAACGTTATGGTGATAAGTTCGCACCCTATGACGAAGATCCTCGAATTATTGGTAAAATTGTTGGTAACTTTATGCCTGTTGAGGCTTAGTCAACTTTTATCGATTGGGCATCTTAAACTAAATCTGATATAATATTAAGTAAAGTAAAGCCAAGTCTTTGGCTTTTTTTAAAGAGTTTAAATCATATTTTACTAAGAAAATAAAGAGGAGAGATAAACATGGCTACTATTCAATGGTTCCCTGGTCACATGTCCAAAGCCCGTCGACAAGTTCAGGAAAATCTTAAGCATGTGGATTTTGTAACAATTTTAGTGGATGCACGTTTGCCACTGTCAAGTCAAAATCCCATGCTGACTAAAATTGTTGGCGATAAACCAAAGCTTTTAATTCTCAATAAGGCTGACCTTGCTGATAGTAATCGTACAAAAGAGTGGCGTAGCTATTTTGAGAGTCAAGGAATTAAAACCTTGGCCATCAACTCCAAGGAACAATCTACAGTTAAATTGGTGACAGACGCTGCTAAGAGTCTTGTGGCTGACAAGATTCAACGACTACGTGAACGTGGTATTCAGAAAGAGACCTTGCGAACCATGATTATTGGGATTCCAAATGCGGGGAAATCTACCTTGATGAATCGTTTGGCTGGTAAAAAAAATTGCCGTTGTAGGAAATAAACCTGGTGTGACAAAAGGTCAACAGTGTTGAAGTCTAATAAGGACTTGGAAATTCTGGATACTCCTGGAATTTTGTGGCCTAAGTTTGAAGATGAATTGGTCGGCTTGAAGCTTGCTTTGACCGGAGCTATCAAGGACCAGCTTTTGCCAATGGATGAAGTTACGATTTTTGGCCTTAACTATTTTAAAACTTACTATCCTGAACGTTTAGAGGAACGCTTTAAAGGGATTGACCTTGAAGAAGAGGCGCCAGAAATCATTATGGAAATGACTCGAAAACTTGGCTTCCGTGAAGATTATGACCGTTTCTATAATCTATTTGTCAAAGAAGTTCGTGATGGAAAACTAGGTCGTTACACACTTGATATTGTTGGGGTCGATACTGATGGCGACAATTAAAGAAGTCAAAGAGCAATTGGCCACTTTGACAGACCTTGACGACCACCGATGGGCCAGTTTTGAGGAAGATAGTCGAGCTGGTGTACAGACTGCCATTAAGCAACGCCGTAAAGCTATCCTAGCTGAGATTGCTGAGGAAGAACGCTTAGAGATGATGCTCAGTTATGAAAAATCGCTTTATGCTCAGGGAGTTGAACTCATTGCAGGTGTTGATGAAGTTGGACGTGGCCCTTTGGCTGGGCCAGTGGTAGCTGCAGCGGTGATTTTACCAAGCTTTGCAAATAAAAGGTCTTAATGATAGTAAAAAAATACCAAAATCAAAACATGAAGCTATTTATAAGCAGGTCATGAAGGAAGCGGTAGCCGTCGGGATTGGTATAAAGGACAATCATGTGATTGACGATGTCAATATTTATGAAGCAACCAAGCTTGCTATGGCTGAAGCTATTGAAAAACTTAGTCCCAAACCTGAACATTTGTTAATTGATGCCATGACTTTGGACCTACCAATAGAACAAACATCAATTATAAAAGGGGATGCTAATTCTTTATCAATTGCGGCAGCTTCTATCGTAGCAAAGGTAACCCGTGATAAGATGATGGCTGACTATGATCAGGAGTTTCCTGGTTACGCATTTGCCAAAAATGCAGGCTATGGTACTAAGGATCATTTGACTGGCATAGATAACTTTGGTGTTACTCCAATTCATAGAAGAAGCTTTGAACCCATAAAGTCAATAATAAAAAGTAGGTGAAGTGGCGTGATTTTAGCTATTGATATTGGAGGAACCTTTATCAAGTTTGGGTTAGTTGATGATGATTTTAAGATTAGCAATCAATCTAAAGTGTCGACGCCACCAACCTTAGACGACTTTTGGTTGACTTTAGAGTATATTGTCTCGTCTCACAAGGATATCATTTCTGGGATTGCCATTGCGTGCCCTGGCGAAATAAATAGTAAACGTGACTTCATTTTCAAGGGCGGTCTTATCCCTTATTTAACGGCTATTCCTCTTGGGTCACGATTGACTAAAACATTTCAACTACCTGGTAAAGGTTATCAATGATGCAGACGCAGCAGCCTTGGCTGAAGCCAGATATGGAAGTCTACAAGACTTAGATTGTGGGGCTGCCTTGGTTTTAGGTACGGGTGTTGGTTTAGGACTTGTCTCACAGAAGGACTTGCTATCACCTCTGTCAGTCACCCAATATCTGCGAGCTCCAAGTCCCCAAAGAATGAGTCAAACCTCTCTACCTTTCCAGTGGGAATTGTTTATGCATTGCTTAGTAAGTCTTGTCGATAATAAGGGGTCTGCAGTAGCTTTGTTCATGAAGCCAGTCAATTACTTGGGTTAAATCAAGACGATGGTCCAGCCGTATTCTCAGCTATAGAGGGAAATCAATCGGAGGATCTAAATCTTTTATTTAAAGACTATTGTCATGAAATTGCTGTTCTTGTGCTAAATTTGCAGAGCTTCTTTAGGTTGGAGAAAGTTGTTATCGGTGGTGGTATCAGTAGGCAAGGTACTTTAATAGAAGGAATAAGTGATGCCTATGAGGAGTTATTTAAGGATAAGCTTGAATTAGGATTTGAGCCCATAACTATTCAAGCCTGTCATTTCCATAACGATAGTAACCTACTGAGGGGCGGCGTTTCTTATTTTGCTTACTGAAAATGATTTATAATCAATGAAGTTCCATAATGGAGCTTTTTTCTTTTCTATTACGAATAATGAAAAGGAGGTATCTATATGAATAATTTTGAACTTTTTTAAACTTAAAGCCGCTGGGTTGACGAATTTGAATATCTTAAATATTTTGGACTATCAAAAGACTCAAGATAGAAAATTGAGTTTACGTGATATGGCAGTGGTATCCAAGTCTAAAAATGCCGTTCTTTTTATGGAAAAGTATAAGAGTTTAGATATTAAGCAACTCAAAGAACAATTCGACCGTTTTCCTACGTTATCGATTTTTGATAAAGAATATCCTATTGAGCTGAAGCATACTTATAATCCTCCTGTTCTTCTTTATTATAAAGGGAATCTTGACTTGCTAAGTAAACCAAAGCTAGCTGTTGTTGGGGCTAGAAAGTGTTCTGAAACAGGCAAACAGTCCGTTCGAAAAATTGTTAGTGAACTTGGGAATCACTTTACTATTGTGAGTGGATTGCGCGTGGGATTGATACTTGTGCGCATATGGAGGCCTTGAAAAATAAGGGGAACACCATTGCAGTTATCGGGACTGGACTTGATGTTTATTATCCTAAAGAAAATAAAGCTTTGCAGGACTATATGGCCAAAAAATCATTTAGTTCTTACAGAATATGGACCAGGTGAACAGCCGCTCAAGTACCACTTTCCTGAACGCAATCGGAATTATTTCTGGATTGTGTCAAGGAGTTATGGTCGTAGAAGCAAAACTTCGCTCTGGAAGTCTGATTACTTGTGAGCGTGCCATGGAAGAAGGTAGAGATGTTTTTGCTATTCCAGGAAATATTTTAGATGGAAAGTCAGATGGATGTCATCACTTAATTCAAGAGGGTGCAAAGTGCATTACGACAGGGTTTGACATCCTTTCAGAGTTTTTCTTAAAAATCAAAGTTCTCCTATAGAGATAAAGTTTTTTATTGACAGTTAAAGAAAAGGAAGGTATCATGTTAGTTGCTCGGTCCAAGATGTTTCATTTTTAATGTCTTGTGATAGATTTTAGACAGATGAGTGGCGCAGCAGTTTATAACATTATAAGGAAATAGTCTATGGCGACAGCAACGACAACAAAAACGAAAACTAAAACAACAAAGAAAACGACAGCCAAAAAGGCGACTAAAAAGAGAGCGACACCAAAGAAAAATTTGGTCATCGTGGAGTCTCCTGCTAAAGCGAAAACGATTGAGAAGTATCTTGGCCGCAACTATAAAGTTGTAGCCTCTGTTGGGCATATTCGTGATTTGAAAAAATCAAGTATGTCTATTGATTTTGAAAACAACTACGAACCTCAGTACATTAATATTCGTGGTAAGGGACCTCTTATCAATGAATTGAAGAAAGAAGCTAAAAAAGCCAAGCAAGTCTTTCTCGCAAGTGACCCGGACCGTGAAGGGGAAGCCATTTCATGGCATTTGTCACATATTCTTGGATTAGAGCCAGATGATAAGAATCGTGTTGTTTTTAACGAAATTACTAAAGACGCAGTAAAAAATGCCTTTGTAGAGCCACGCGCCATTGACATGGACTTGGTAGATGCCCAGCAAGCTCGTCGTGTCTTGGACCGTATTGTGGGTTACTCTATTTCACCGCTTCTATGGAAGAAGGTTAAGAAAGGTCTTTCTGCAGGTCGTGTACAATCGGTAGCGCTTAAGCTTATTATTGACCGTGAAAATGAAATTAAGGCCTTTAAACAGAAGAATACTGGACTATTGATGGTGCCTTTAAGAAGGGTGCTAAGAAGTTTCAGGCTAGCTTCTATGGCTTGGATGGTAAAAAGCTTAAGCTCAACAATAATGACGATGTTCAAGCCGTTCTCTCTCGTATCACAAGTGATGACTTTAACGTAGATAAAGTAGAGAAAAAAAGAACGCCGTCGTAATGCGCCATTGCCATATACAACATCATCTCTCCAACAGGATGCTGCCAATAAGATTAACTTCCGTACACGTAAGACCATGATGGTTGCTCAACAGTTGTATGAAGGAATTAATTTGGGTTCAGGAGCTCAAGGTTTGATTACCTATATGCGTACGGACTCTACACGTATCAGTCCAGTGGCACAAAACCAGGCTGCTGAATTTATTACAGAACGCTTTGGTTCTAAGTATTCAAAACATGGCAGCAAGGTGAAAAATAGTTCGGGAGCACAAGATGCCCATGAGGCTATTCGTCCGTCAAATGTTTTTCAAACACCAGAAAGCATCGCTAAGTATTTGGATAAGGATCAGCTTAAGCTTTATACTCTTATCTGGAATCGTTTTGTAGCCAGTCAAATGACAGCTGCAGTATTTGATACGATGAAGGTGACCTTGTCTCAAAACGGAGTCATTTTCACTGCAAATGGTAGCCAAATCAAGTTCGATGGTTATATGGCCGTTTACAACGACTCTGATAAGAATAAAATGCTTCCTGATATGGCTGAAGGTGATACGGTTAAGAAGGTTGTGACAACGCCTGAACAACACTTTACGCAACCACCGGCACGCTACTCTGAAGCGACATTGATTAAGACTTTGGAAGAAAATGGCGTTGGTCGTCCGTCAACTTATGCACCAACGCTTGATGTTATTCAACGTCGCTACTATGTCAAATTGGTGGCTAAACGTTTTGAACCAACTGAACTCGGTGAAATCGTTAATAGCTTAATTGTAGAATTCTTTCCAGATATCGTGGATGTTAAATCACTGCCGAGATGGAAGCCAAACTCGATAAAGTTGAAATCGGTAAGGAACAAATGGCAGAAGGTTATTGAATGAATTCGTTCAA
>ENA-OQAN01001169-OQAN01001169.1-human-gut-metagenome-genome-assembly--contig:-NODE-1169-length-12017-cov-2.713961_pt1 | contig 12017 bp, 16 predicted proteins | sample MGYA00242735_ERZ504527 | MGnify/ENA primary metagenome ERZ504527 (study PRJEB26092, sample SAMD00036230) | human gut metagenome | host: Homo sapiens | study: EMG produced TPA metagenomics assembly of...
TTGGAATTGTCCAGCCAAAAGCCGATCCGTGGTGTTGTCTGCATTTTACTAAATACAAATTCAATGTATACAGAAAGAAATATATAAGGAGTGGGAGGGATTCCGCCGTAGTCGGCATTGTAGGAAATCCAAAAGTTTAGATTTTCTCAAAATGCTTATCTTTTGGTCTTTGGTTCGGAATAGTGTAGTGCTGGCGGTCTATCTATTGTTTTCGGTTGCTTGCTTCTTTACCGTACATGAGCATTGTCCGCCGAGATATACCCACCATTGAGGTAGCGCGAGACGGCGGCGCTCGAAACGCCCGCCAGCTCGGCCACATCTTTCATCTTTACCACGAGCACCCCTGTCGTTGAAATCGCTTTCACCATGATACCCGTGCGGAGCTACATGCGTGTCGCAAGACGGGACGTCACGGTCAATTTAGCTGTCGCAGCACGGGCATCGCAGGGCTTCAACTAGAAACTTCGAAATATAAATGCCGAATCAGTCAGACTACCGATTCGGCACCCCGTTACATTTGCACACAGCGGCAGGCAAAATCCAACTCGAGAACAACTTACTCACTTTGGAAAGATGCATCGCTGTCCGCTGCCAATTCCGAAGGAAGAATTGCCGGCAGCGTCAAAGCCCCCATGGGCGAAAGTCCAGTAACGACCATCAGATAGCTCTTAGCGTGACCATACGCCATGGAAATCGCATTAGAGAGAAGATAACGGCGCGCTTCATCGTCTGAAATGTCGAACGGCATTTTTGTTGACACCGAAATAGCAACCGTCACATCAGCGCGCATTTTTTCCTTTGCATCGTCCCTATCAATCAGACTGCCACACACATACAGCTTTAAGTCTGCACGCTCGCCCGCCTTGTTCCTCAATAGATGGACGTCCTGATAACTAACGTCAACTTTTAAATCCATATTCTGGGAGGCTCATTCTCGATATGAAAAGTTGAGTCGACAACAAACAAATGAACAACCTGAATAGGCGCAATGAAATCCTTGCTCATGCAGCCAAACCTCCCGGAATCATCTCAAAGTTCAATCGTTTCGCCGAGCAGTCGCTGTTAAATGAAGACCATTGTTCTCGGACAGAGTTATTAGACGAAGAAAACGGCGCCTCATTCGAATAACTGGAAATGACCTGAGGAATGATTTTGATACCCAACGCAAGCTCAAACTTTGCGATTGTTTTCAGCGTCATGTTGGGCTGAGAATTCAACAATTTCGAAAGCGACTGAAGACTCACGCCCATACGCTTTGCCAGCTCACTTTTACTCAAGCCCGAGCGCTGCATCTCGCGATGAACAATAAACTCAATATCTAGTGCGTGCTCATAGGCACGGGTTTCGCTCGTTTCCGTTTCCGCGTAAAAGTCTGATAAATCGACCTTAACCATTACAAGTCTCCGTTTCGTAAGCGGGCAAAAAAGCCGACGCTATGACTCCAAAAGCTGCTTTGCTATCGGGGCCAACTGTTTTGCGCGTTTAATTTCTTTGGAAATATTTCCCGAGCCTTGATGGCCCTTAAACCAAAAAAGCAAAACAATCTTGTCCACGCCTTGGCAAATCGCGTAGACCATTTCTCGATTAACCCCATCAAAACCCTTGAGTTCGTATAGTCCAATCTTAGGCTCGATACATCGAAGCTTTGACGTTCCACTGACATCCTTTAGCCCGTAGTCATAGACTTTTGAAATCTGATTGATCATTTTACGGGCGGTAAACTTCGTTTTAGGATCAGACATCATCTTCTGAAATTGAGAGTTCTCAGGGGAGGTGGTTAGTTCCCAAAAAGGTCGTCCCTCGGGATCAGCATATTCGACAAGCTCATAGTCACTAGCCAAAGGCCACCCCCTCCGCTTCAGATGAAACCATATATGATTAACTTATAAGTTAAGTTTAATCAAATTCAAATACAGGGCAAGCCCCAAGCCAAGTTCAAGTAATCTGCATTATTAACTCAGAGAAATGTGGGACAGAAGCGGCAGAAACTACATTGGCAAATAAGGCCCCCCGCGAAGTGCCCGAACTATTATGGGGACCAACAACATACCTAGGAAGACGAAAGTAAGGCACGCAACCGCCCAGTCACCGTGGCCGGTCTTAGGGAGCGCGGCGGCTTGCGTTGTTGCGGGCTTGGTCTTTTTGGTTGTCTTGGTCGCAGGCGTCTTGATGGACGCGGGCGCGGGCTTGGCGTCCGACTTGGGCGACGAATCAGGCGTGAGGGGCGGGTTTTCGCTGGGCTTGGTCTCATCACCGGGCTTTTCTTCGCTACCGGGCTTTGTATCCCCCGTGGGATTGCCACCGGTGGGCTCATCGATACCGGGCTGGGTCTTCCCCGCCGGCGGCTGGGCGCCTGTGGGTTCAATTACCACATGCTAAGCAACGGCCCCGCTGGCATCCATAACACAGGCGGTACCAAAGGCCCCGCCCATCGGCGTCACAAACTGCGCCGACGTAAGTGAGCCACTCTCGCAGGCAGCATCGGCTATGGCGCCGGTCGCGTCCACCCAGGAGGCGTCCACGGCAAACTGGCCATCGGAGGCGTACAGGCCAAAGAAGCAGCAGTCCTCACCCGATCCGCTGCTAGCAGCAGCAACGTGCGAGCCCGTAGGTTGACTGCGTCAATACCGCTAGATTCGGCCTAGTATCCTATCGGGTCCCAAAAGGTCAATCCAGTTAAAGACGGCAGGCAGCCCGAAACAACATCTTTCATGAATCTCCAGTCCCATCAAGCCCGATCGAACTTGACCGTCAAACCAGATACGGCCCAATCACATCAAATATCTCGCCAACCTTAGTTGAAGGGTTTTGCGCAGATGGCTTAATGTTACCCAGTTCCTATGGTACGCGACGAGGCGCCCAGCACGCTGCAATGCTTCGCCTCGCCTATCATCCACTGCCCCAAACATCCCGTCAAGGTTCTTGCGGTACTCGATGCCCAAATTCTTCGACGATCTCCTGCGCGAGGGCATGCTGGCAGTCGGACGCGGACATATGCGCGGTCGTGTAGCGAAAGTGCAAAAGCGGCCACAGCTCGAAACAGGGGTTGGACCACAACGCGTGGAAGGTCCTCGAACCATCAGAGAGCTCGTTGCACTTACGTTCCATCGCGTCGAAGTCGGACGCAGGGAAGTCATCCTTGTCATACACGAGCCACACGTGGTCGAACGTCTCGGGCGCATAGAGGCAGTGTTCGACGGCGAAGTCGAGCAGGTCGAGAGTATGTTTGCCAGTCCCCTTAACGACTACGGCAACCTTCCGCTCGTTTGCTGCGCCCAACGCGGCGCGCACGCCCTCGAAGTAGCGAGGCTCAGTCTCCTTGCCCTCGGTCACCACGAGATGGCGCGTCATCTGTACCATGCGAGAGCGTCCCTCGCGCTTGCCGCTGCGCCAGTCCCTCGACTTTTTCGCGGCCATACTAATCCCACTCCTCAATGCGCGTGAGATACGGGTCGCACCATAGCGGCCAGACAGGTACTGCTTGTCGAATGCCGCGTTCTTGCTGACCAGGTTGCCATTTGACTCGTGGATGTCGGCGAGCGACCATAGCTGGCTCGCCTCCCCCTCGCCGCGTGCGGCAAACCATATCTCGTCGCGGCGAAAAACATCGTTTCGCATAGTGGACACGTCCTGAGACGAGAAGATGAGCTGCGCGCCGCTCTTGTTGACTTCGGGATCTTTGAACAGCAGGATCACGTAGCGCAGGAGCTTCGGGTGCAGTTTGGCGTCGAGCTCGTCTACCACAACGGTGCCACCACGCTCAAGCGCTGTCATCAGATACGCAGCCAACCCCATGAGCTTCTGGGTACCGGCAGATTCCTCGGATAAACGCAGCTCGTACGCCTTGCCGCTCACCTTGTGCCTCACGAAGACGCGCTGGCCGCGCCACTCCGGCGCCCTCTCCACTCTGAAGCCATCAATACGCACATCAACGGCGCGCAAAAAACGCGTGACCTCGCGCGAGTCGCCCTCGTCGAGCATTTGCTCGAGCATCCGCTCCAGGTAGGAACTGTTGTAGTTGAGAAACACGGCGTCGAGAAACCAGCTGGCCGCCTCCTGGACCACCGGCGCATCGAAGTTGATGCAAAGGAACGATAGGTACGGCAGGCTCGGGTTGAACCTCGCAGCCGTCACAAGCTTACGCAGTGTGGGGCCGAGTTCAACCTTTGTATCCTCGCGCTCGAACAGCATCGCCGTACGCGACGCTCCCAATTTACGCCGCCACAGCCCTTCGGACATGATCTCATCGGCGTGTACAGACAGAACATAGCGGTACTCATGCTCACCCGCGCGGTAATAGAGCTCGAACTCGGTGGGCTCGGCAGCAGACACGTCATCGAACTCAAACGCCGAACAACGGGCTATCAAGGGGAGATCACTCTCTGGTGCATCAGCGCTAGCAGACAGCAGTCTAATTGGTCTGGCCACCGCCGAACGAACGTAGTCAAGAGCCTCGAGCAGATTAGACTTGCCGCCAGCGTTGGGCCCGTACACCGCAGCCACCGGAAGGAAACTCTGCCCGTCGGAGCACTCGATGAGGGAACGCTCAAACTCCTTCATCGGCATCGCCTGCATGGAAAGCTCAGCCTCGTCGCGATAGGACCGATAGTTCTTAAAGGTGAACTGACAAAGCATGGTACTCAACATTCCTTTCATTATTTTGAAAAGATATATCAGAGTTTTTCTTTGATTATAGACTTTAAGTAGTCTAAATCAAGTGCTTGCCACACCAATGACAGCAGGCGCACGGTGCCAAACCGAGCATACTCGACCATCCCATTGTCGGAATGGCGTTTAGCTAGCACGTCACACATTACATGCATGAAAAAAGGGCAACACTCTCTAACAGAAGGCGTCACCCTTAAAGCTCCCAAAGAGCTTTTGTATATTGCTATATAGAATATGCAACCGATTCGAGAGTGGTTCAAAAAGCTAACCGAAACAACCGTCACGTGACCCCCACAGAGGGTCACCTAACAATTACCCATAGGCGAGCTCCACTAACGCTGGCATAACGCCTCCACTAGACACAGCCTTACCATAGCTCGCGTACTTAGCTAAAAGTGCATTGCAATACTCCGGTTCAACCTGTTTACAAAAGCTCAAGTGGCCTAAAACGCGATGGGCATGATTACGATCGCACTCGCGCATAAGCACCTGGTATAAAGAGCGCTTTAGCTCTGCTTTTCTTTGAGGCCCCAGTCGAAGGACGCCATCGCAGTGAGATAGATGCCCGTGATTTTACGTAGGTGCCCTCGTCCAAAACAACGAGTTTTGTCATTATTCAAATCAAAACCCTTTAGCCGTAGGCGGTCACCAACAAAAGTTGAAATCTCCGCAGAGTCTATCCATTCAGTTGATGAAATGCAGATGTCGTCAGAGTATCGCGAGTAGACGAATCTTTCGCCTAGTCTAGCTGCAATCTCATGATCAAACGAAGCCATTATGCGATTGGCAATAAAGGGCGAACACGGAGAACCCGTTGCAAGAGAACCCCGATAACATGATAAAGCTACGAGAAGATCGACATCGTCTGCAGTAAGACGCGAGCGAGATTCAGCGTTTGTCGACCGATACGTTCCCCCTGAAAACAAATTCCTGACCATTTGCTGAGTGCAGGACTCAAAGAAATGGCAAATATCAAGCAGAAGAAAATGGCTGCTCTTAGCATGGAGCCCGGCATTACGGCAGACGCTTGAGCCCTTTTCGTAGGCTGTAGCGTAAGGAAGATCTATATCAAACTCAGTATTTATATAATCCGAAATCCAACATTGGACGAGCTTCAAATCTGGCCGAGGCGCAACAATCTTTCTTCCACCGGCTAAAAAACTGTGGTACTTATCTGTCGTTGAGCTCGCAAGGTCCAGTAGCTGGCGATTTGTCATTCCAAGATCGAAGCAAATTCTATCCGCAATAGACACCGGCAACGCCTCCATACCCCATTGATCTCTTACGAAGGATTACCCGCGCCCTCATGTTTGAGAAATCTTGGTCTTCGCTTCCCTTAAACATGAAATAGGAATCGAGGTGTATCGTGCTTTTAATCAGATAATCCGGACCCCTATTGCATCTCACTTTAGAAACAAGACCGGTAGCTCTCATCATGCAGCAAACATCCGACCAAGATATCGGAACGCCGGCATTTTTCATATCCGCATTTAAAATGGGCGAGTATATTTTGAGCTTACTAGCACGGAAGCCTTTGGCCGCACAGTATATCGTTCGTAAATCGGTCTCTGACATGGGGCCCAATATTTGAAGCAAATCAAGTAACTCGTGGACGAGCGAGCCCACGTTAATCTTGGACTCATCTCGATTGATCATCTTTCTAGCGGCCTTTAAGCCAGCCTTGCCCCGCTTAGTAGCATTAACACCAATGAGGGGTCTTAGTTAGAAACAAAGCGGCACAAGTCAGGCGAAGACATTGGGTTATTTAAGTCTAAGTAAAAGACTTTGTTAAGCGAAGAGTCGCCTGTGGCTATTTCTTTCACTGGCCCATCAATCAAGAAGCTCCGAGAGCCTTATATTGCTTTCCAACAGCAACAGAGGTGATCAAAGCAGCATGAGGCAAAGCAGAGAAAGCGCCCAACTCGCAAAAAGATCCACAGCTCTCTGCAAAAATCAATATCCAGTCAGATATGTCGGCAAGCATGGCCTCTTGCTGAAGTAAATTAAGTCTCGAACCGTCCATTTCCGCCGCTACGTCTTCGGCGGTAAGACAAAAAAACGTTTTTTAAAGCCTCGGTGTGATTGTTGGACACATAAGCTCTAAAGAATCGTCGAGAGGAATGCAGGCTCTGATCACCGCCGCAGGGAAAGATAAACAAGGGCAGTTTATTAACGTCACGATAAACCCTCAGATGACTTCTCAGGATATTCAAATCAGTTTTACTGATACAGTCGCAGAGCATTGCACCTCGATTCCAATAAGGACAAGGCCGCACAGTCCGTGCATATGGTTATTCCGTAGGCACGGTTTCGGGTCCGTGGCTACGGAATAACCATATGCACGGACCGAATTGGTAAAAACGTCTCAGTCCATCTTTAACAGAGGACTCGCTCCAGTCGGGGCAATCAATGACTAGCTGCGACCTTGTCCCCAGTAACTTTACCATCAATTTGTGTCTTAGGCTGGATATTGGCCGTCTTTAAATCCCACGGCAGACATATGCGCTCGCTCTTGGCTATATTTGTCGTCACCACAAATAACGACAGTCCTAAACCAAACCCGAATCAAACATCAGCAGAGCCGCGACGTTGCGCCAAGTTCCACCATCAAGTGAACATCACATTTATGCGCCCTGTCTACAAAAGCAATATCAATATTTGCAAAAATCGGAGTTAAATTCCCTAGCCAACAACCGTCCAATCACTACCGGCAGTACTCGAAATCTTTGAAGAATCACCGTTGCACACGATGGTCGCCGAAGCGCCGGGCACATACTTGACCTCAAGAACGGAAACGCCTTGTTCCTTAAGCTTCGAGGTCATCTCGGTTATCTGGGTTTTACTCACATCATTTTTGCTAACCAGCTTGACACCATTGGCATCATTTTCAAGCAGGCAGGATACTGCCGTTTTGTAATCGGACCAATTAACAGTACTCTCCAGAAAGCCATCCAAGCTCGATGGCACATATCGAACCGGTCACAGAAACCGTCATTGGACGCAAACCGTAGCGCTGCCTTTCCTCAAATTCCAGAACATCGCAAAAGACGCGGTCAGCATTAAGCAATCTCGTTCCACAATAGTCCCCGTAAAATGGCGCAAAGTGATTGCGGATAGCCCGCGACAACATCCAGTTGTCGCAGAAACGTCAAAGGGCCGTTGCCGGAAAACCGAACAACGACCCTTCTTTGTCATCGCCTCACGTAGAGTCCACGACGGCTATATCACTGAGAACATCTTACAGCGACGCTTATCGACCCAGCTGGGCGATAATCAAACCAGATCAAAGAACGTAATTCGTACTTTAAGCTAGCTGATAGGGACTTCAATTCTAGATCGTGCTATACAAACGCCGTTCCTAACCGCATAGCACTCGACATAATGTGGGCCAACAAAATCAGTCCTCTCGTCATGGAAGCCATCTTTATTGCCACGTTGAATTTCGCCTCGGATGCAGTTTCTCTGAAATGCCGCTTCACCGCGGTTGCGAACTTTCCAGTAAAAAGAGCAATCCCTAAAAGAAGCAGCATTGACAACAAAGAAATGAAGCGAGCGCTTTCGTAGTAAAGGACAATGTCTAGACAACATATCCCTAAGTAATGAGGGCCTAAAACCATGTTGTATAACTTGGCAATCGATTTCCATCGAACGACGAATATCAACCTTAAATTGGTCCTCGACAAATCGCTCATCAATGGCCACGCCATACTTGGAAGCAAATTGGGCTTCTTCACTATCGGAAGAACCATCGACAACAGCTTCGGAAAACGACTTTCCAAATAAATCAATGAGAACTTGCTCTTTTTCATCAGAGCTAGTGGCATCAATTAGTTTTCCATGAGCTTTCTTGGCTTTTGGTACAAACGCCCCATTGTCATCATTCGTAACCTGTTGGTTGCTGCCCAGAGCATGCCAAAAAGATTGTTCGCAATCTTGCTCGGACAAAAATTTAAAGAGGTCGGACAAGAGATCATACGGGTCGCTGGAACGGTCTTTCTGATTATAAAAACTATTAACAAGAGTATCGATGAGCAAGCCCTTAAAATGAAATCCAAGAGTATTTTTCCAAACCCTTAGAGCATTGCAGAGCCTTTTGCCATCTCCATCGGTCCTTTCAAATAGAACAGAACAGGCATCTTGCTCAGGAATAGGATCCGTCTTTTTCCAAGACCCACCATCATTTGAATCGGGATAATTGAACGATCCGTCGTCCTGCTCAAAAGCAGGAACCAAATCAATCGAATAAAACCTATCAGTGAAGTTAATCACTACAGCTTGTCCGTCACCTTTTATGTCAGTCTTGGAGTAACGGCTTTTAATTGTTTTTTTGACTTCTTGGAGAAGCGCCGACTGCCATTAGAGTCATAGGCATTGAATCTCGTATAAACTTCCTGCGGCAGTACAAACAAAAGGTCAAGATCGCTAGTTTCGGAAACAGCAGTTTGCCGACCAACTGATCCAACCACAAGACAATGATCATCGACAGAATCCAAATCGTAGTATTTTTTGTTCAATAATTTCGTCAATGACTCAATCGACGATTGATACTCACTCAATGAATCAAGCGAAATTGATTCGAAGAAATTCTCAAAAGATTGCTTTTCGTCCATGTTGGTCCCTTCAGTTATCTAACCAGATCCCTCAATCCAACAGGGAGAATCTGTTCTATCTCTACCGGAGAAAACCCACAGTTGCCCGCCTTAATGCTTTCACGGGCCTTTGAATAGGCTTTGGGATTTGTCATAGGGCTTTTTTGCGTAAATTGAAGCAACTTCCTTTTGAAAAGAATCGCGACGAGATCTGATTTCCGCCAAATCAAATGAGCGGCTGTCAGCAAGAAGTGATAGATACCCCTGAAGAATCACCCAAATTGCATCTGCGGTAGCGCCATGACAATTTGCCCTCTCGCTCAAGTTTGCCCCTTTAAGATAAATTGTTATTGCTAGACTGATGACAGATAGCCCGGCGGCAACCAGCGCCGCAATTTCCATTCCAGATAGCCAGATACTTACAAAGCCACAAGCGGAAACCGATGTCAAAACAGTCTGCATTACGGATAAACGGTTGTTGAGTCCGTTGGCGCTGTCTGCCGCAACGAGCTGCGTCTTATACGTATATAAAAGATTTGCATAAGCCTCAGCTATTTGCAGTAAGAGCCTGCGGCTTTCATCAAACTCTTCAGCGGTTGTTTCCATTGCTATCCTCCAAACAGTCAGTGTTTTTCTAAAAGGATAGGACGCCGCGAGGACAAAAAATATTGCACAATAAGGCGGACATTAACCCCGAGATTCGAGTACCAGAAGTGAGCCATATGCATAGCCCCATTGATAGCGAAAACTACGTCAAGCCCATCCTTGGCAGGACCAAAATCGATATCTGGGAGTGTTATGCAAGACATGTTCTGCAATTTATCGATAGCAACAAATATGGCAATTTGGCTTACAGCGACAAACCGGATCTGATCGATCGGGCGCAGTCCCTAGGCATCGAGGTAACAGCTTCCCAATCGCAAGACAGCAGAAAGGCAGAATCCCTCTATTCCAAACTCCTATACGAGAATGATTCTTCTCAGGAAAAACGCCGAATCGAACTTATTGAGCAATGTGGAGCGCATTTCGAAAAAGGAGTCCTGTTTGGTCCAAATGGTACGGATTCATTCGAGCCGATTATTGAAGCTCTTCGCAAAAAGCTGGACAGACTCGACTCTGGTGACTACGAACTCTTTAGGAGAAACGAGTTGTTTGTCAGATCCAATATTCTTGCTGACGAGGAAATGCTTCGCGAAGCGCTCTCCAACATGAAAAAAGAATCCCGAGATCACTCATGGCACTTCGTATCTGTTATCGTCTCGGTCCCTGGATACAATTACATTTTCGACCTCGATGCATCGACATGCGTATCCCTTGAATTCGGATACGCAGACCAGTATCGAATTGCTCTTGAAGCAAACAAGGAAGTGAACATCGCAGAGTCAAGCCGAGCTGAGTTACTATAACCGATCAACTAGCAGACCATTTCGCAGCAGGTCGGAATAAAGCCCCCAGAGTTCTTTGCTGTACAAGCCTCAGAGTCCCAATGAGCCAGCACACCCAAGCGGCGCAGGTCCACGTCAATCCGGCACGAAGGTTTTGAGAATTTCTCTTATCTTGGCAATGAGAAAACGGGGCACACACAAGGTGACCCGGGCACCTCCACCCAAGAAAGGATCCGCCATGTCAAAAGACGACATCGAGTACCTTCTAAAATTCGCTCCCAGGGAGGCATACGTCGACGACTTGATAAACGGTCGCCTCTACATGAACGCGGCCGGCTACTATCATGGCCTGCCTGGCGAGCAGGGCGATCCGCTCGAGGCGTCCATGGCTCCCGGGGTGTGCCTCTACAGATATACTTCCCTGCCCATCTACTGCATGTACACGGTCCGCGAGAACGATATCGTCAACAACACTGTGAAAATCCCGAAACGCATGATCCAGGAGTTCGGATGCGAGGACGGATGGATCGGCATTGTGCAGTACGCCAGCTTCGCGCGCCTCGCCGACAGACACATTGCCGAAGGCGGAAGCATCTACGCCCACGGTCCCATCTCCTACGGCGTCCCTGGGCCAAAACTGATCCGCGAGATCTTTGGGGGCATCCCGCACAATCTCGTTATCAAAACGCCCAAGTATGCATATCAGAAGGAGTATCGAATCATCGGGTCGCGTCCGGTCGAATGTCGCCTTTTACCAGACGAGAATCACCCGGGCTGCAAAATTGAAAAATACGACCACGCAGAACTTGACCTAAGCAGCAGCCTAGCGGACTTTTCCTGGAAGGTCTCGGTGGCGAGTCTCGAAGAAGCGCGAGACGGCCTCATGCTGGATTTGCCGCATCAGGCATAGTCAGCCCAACGCGATCCACAACGTCACCGGGCAACCAACCACCCCTCCCCTCCCCAACATTCCCCAGAAAGTTCGCCTGATGTTGACTGGGTTCCCGTAAAATTAACCCTTACAAAATATGTGCGGAGTGCTGGCCTGGAGCTGCCTTCGGACCCTATTGGCTGCTCACCGAGAGGCTCCGCTATGAAACGACCCCTTTACTACCTGCTCTGCGCGATCGCGTGCACATCCATGGTCGGCGCGACGATGCCCATGGCAGCCATCGCGGAAGCCATCCAGCCTCAGGCAACAGCCGAGCAGCAGGCACAAGCCAACGCCGCGAACGGAGACACAGGCAAGGCTGAAGACGGCATCAACACAAATGCGACAGCAGACACCGCAGAGGACAGCACCGCAACATCCACCGGCACCAGCGCAGTCAACACGGAAAGCGCCGACGCCACCACCGCCGCAGCCGGCACGGCC
>ENA-OQAN01001171-OQAN01001171.1-human-gut-metagenome-genome-assembly--contig:-NODE-1171-length-12012-cov-1.752714_pt1 | contig 12012 bp, 14 predicted proteins | sample MGYA00242735_ERZ504527 | MGnify/ENA primary metagenome ERZ504527 (study PRJEB26092, sample SAMD00036230) | human gut metagenome | host: Homo sapiens | study: EMG produced TPA metagenomics assembly of...
CCACGCCTGCGGTCGATTTCCTGAAGATGCAAATGATCCGCAATGCTTAACGATTCGCGGATAATCGGCAGATTGTCGGTATGGCGACCTTGCGAACGGTAAAACCCCATCGTTTCGTTCAACACCGTCAGCAAACCGGCGTCATTATGACTGTGTTCGGCTTCGGTCCGCGCCTTCTGCAGATACGGTTCAGCCTGTTCAGGAGCCTTATGCGCATCGAAAATCGCATCAAGACCACGCAAAAATCGCTGTACATCAAACGTTGCGCATCCGTCATCGCAATTATTCATATTCAGATTGACATCACTGTCTGCCATCGCAATCCCTTCATCGGTGACTTCCATCATCTCCCGAACCGCAGACGGCATCGCAGACGGCGAAACAACGAAAGATGGGGAACATGCGATACGTCGTACAAAGAACAACGGGATATCTCATCACAATAATTGTGATGAGATATCCCGTTACATAACAGAAATAATCGAAATAACTGACTGTCGCATGTCAGACATGCACTTCGCGCATACGCTCCGTAGCACCCGTATGCGTTTCGTAACGACGCGAATAGGTGACCAGCATAATCACCGCGATCAAAGCGATCGGAGCACCGGCCAAACCGGTGTAATGGTAGTTCATGGCGGTTGCCTCAATGCGGCGCCACCAACGATCGAACCAACCGCATTGCCAAAATTGAACGCGATCTGCACGGCCGCGCCCGCAATCAGCTCGCCGCCGCCCTCGCCGGCTTGCACCATCAGCAGCTGCTGTGGAGACGAGTTGAAGAACAGTGCGAAACCAATCAGGAATGTCAGCAGAGCGGTGGTCACATGATTGCCAGGAACGAAAAACACCAGCAACAAGCCAAGCGTGGCAATGGCCTGCGAAAGCCCGGCAGTGGCACCCGGCTTCCACAAATCAGTCAAACGACCGCCCGCAATACCACCGATCACCATGCCGAAACCAGCAAGCACCATTAACAGGGGAACCAGCGAAGAATCCCATCCACCGACCTTCTGCAGCCACGGTGAAACGTAGCTCCACCAGCAGAAAATACCGGAATTACCGCAGAACACCGCCATGAGAATAAACCACGGACCGGCGTGAGTGAGGAAACGGAACTGCCCCTTAATGCCAGCGTCCTTGATCGGCGCGACGAACGGCACCCACGCAATCACCAACATCATCGTCATCAACGCCCAAGCGGCAAGAATCGCAAACGCCAAACGCCACGACAGCATTTCCGAAAGCAATGTGCCCGCAGGCACACCCAACATATTGGCAACCGTCTGACCCGTCACCATCATTGACACGGACTGCGCTTCCTTGCCCTTATCGGCCAACGTCTTGGCGATCAGCGTGGCCGTACCGAAAAACGCGCCATGCGGCAAGCCCGAAATGAAACGAGCAGCCAACAACATGGGGGAATTGAACGAAACCGCGCTCAACGTGTTGCCGACCAGTGCGATGATCATGAACAGAATAATGAGATTCTTCGGCGGGACCTTACGGCCGAACACCAGAATCAGCGTGCCCACGCACACGCCGATCGCATATGCGGAAATATAATGGCCTGCCGCAGGAATGCTGACCTGCATGGCGGCGGCTGTCTGAGGCAAAATGCCCATCATCACGAATTCGGCGGCACCAAGAATAAAGGCGCCGGAAGCCAAAGCCAGAATGCTTCTTTTCACAGTCTCTCCTCCATGAACGGGAAGCGTGTTGGTGTGCGCAATTGTTTACGCGCTTGTGTATTACGTGTTTTTTGATTTTTCAGGTGGTTGCGTCTCGCATATGCTGTTTTGCACCGCTGATGCGCTGGGAAATAAAAAAGGCGGAACCGAAGTTCCGCTTGAGTTGTCGGGCTGGCGGGATTTGAACCCGCGGCCTCTTCGTCCCGAACGAAGCGCGCTACCAAGCTGCGCTACAGCCCGTTTGGCAACAGTTGGAAATATTACACGATTGCTTAGGTAATGCAAATACGGCGTGTCGCGTGTGGTGTAGTGGCTTCTCGGTACACTGTGCTTATGAGTGAGACCATCGAATCGCAAGAAAATCAGAATGAAGAGGCTGCCGTTCCCGCTATGACTACGGTGGAGCGCGCCGAAATGCTGCTGCAGCAGGATGCGGCTATCTACGCCAAGATCAATGACGGCGCCACCCTGGATGAGGCCGTCGATCCGGGCAATAAGGAATTCGGCCCGCTGGCGCATCCGGAACAGGTGCAGATGCGCGTGGCCAAGCGTGCATGATGCTCAAGGACGGTATCCAGCCGTACCCGGTGACCCTCGACGTCACCGCCACCATCGAAGAGGTCCGCGCCAAGTATGACGGCAAGCTCGAAGCGGGTGACGAGACCGAGGACGTGGTCGGCATCGCCGGTCGCGTGCTCTTCCTGCGTAACGCCGGTGGCTTGTGCTTCGTGCAGCTTTCCGCTGGCGATGGCACCAAGATCCAGGCATGATTTCCAAGAAGGAGATTGGCGCCGATTCCTTGAAGCAGTTCAAGCAGCTGGTTGACTTGGGTGATCACCTGTTCATCAAGGGTCGTGTGATTGCTCCAGACCGGCGAACTGTCCGTGTTCGCCACCGAATGGGCCATCGCCGCCAAGCGTTGCAGCCGCTGCCGGCCCTGCACAAGGACCTGGAACGAGGACACCCGCACCCGCAAGCCGTACATCGGCATGATCGCCGACGAGAAGATGCGCAATATGGTGCGCAACCGTTCCAAGGCCGTTGCTTCCCTGCGCAAGACCTTCGCCGATCACGACTTCCTCGAGGTTGAAACCCCGATGTTGCAGACCGTGCACGGCGGTGCTGCGGCCCGTCCGTTCACCACGCACATGAACGCGTTCGACCTTGACCTGTATCTGCGTATCGCGCCGGAACTGTTCCTCAAGCGTTGCCTGGTCGGCGGCATCGACCGCGTGTTCGAGATCAACCGTGACTTCCGTAACGAAGGCGTTGACGCCACCCATGCTCCGGAATTCACCATGGTTGAGGCCTATCAGGCTTACGGCAACTACGATACTATCGGTGCGCTCGTCAAGCAGCTCGTGCAAGACACCGCCATGGACGTGTTCGGCACCCACAAGGTGACGTTGTTCGACGGTTCCGAATACGATTTCGGCGGCGAATGGAAGACCATCAGCATGTATGATTCCCTCTCCGAAGCGCTCGGCGAGGAAATCGTGCCGAATGGCGGCCCGGACAATCCGGGCACTTCCGTGGAGCATCTCGGTGCCATTGCCGACAAGCTCGGTGTGGAACGCGACGATGTGGAGAACCACGGCAAGCTCGTCGAACACCTGTGGGAGCACTTCTACGAAGACAAGCTGTTCGAGCCGACCTTCGTGCGTGACTTCCCGGTCGAAACCTCCCCGCTGGTCAAGGGCCACCGTTCCAAGCCAGGCGTGGTCGAAAAATGGGATCTGTATGTGCGCGGCTTCGAGCTGGCCACCGGCTACTCCGAGCTGAACGATCCGGTTGTGCAGCGTGAACGTTTCGTGGCTCAGGCCAAGGATGCGCTCGCCGGCGACGAAGAAGCCTGCGATATCGATGAGGACTTCCTCGAGGCTCTCGGCGTGGGCATGCCTCCGGCAGGCGGCATGGGCATGGGTATCGACCGACTGCTGATCGCCCTGACCGGCGCCACCATCCGCGAAACCATCACCTTCCCATTGGTGAAGCCGCTGAATTAAGGCAAAGCCTTAATTCAATATCGGCTTCACGCGTAAATTCATGAAAGGCCGTCTGACTTCCAACGTCAGACGGCCTTTGCGTTTTAAAAGAAATCCCCCGGGGTTCATAATATTTTGCATGAGTGACGTTCCGGGGCATTCGCCCGTATATATCTCCTGTTTCTTATTTCTGGGAATGAATGAAGGCATGCAATGAGCATGATTCTAGAATGACGTTCATGGGAATGACGATTTGGATTCGTGGGGCGCGGCTGAAAACGTTGCCGTTGGCGATTGCGCCGGTGTTGATTGGTACGTCGTTGGCTTGGCGAGATGCGGGTGAGCGTCGTGTTGCGGTGGCGGTGTTGTGCGGTTTCGTGGCATTGCTGTTGCAGATCGCGGCTAATTTCGCCAATGATTATTCCGATGGCATTCGCGGTACGGATGCGGGGCGTGCGATTGCTGACGAACAGGTATCGCGCGGCCCTGCTCGCCTCGTGGCTTCCGGTGTGAATCCCAAGAAAGCGTTGGTTGCAGCGGGAATCTGCGCGCTGGCTGCCTGTCTATGTGGGTTGGCTGTTATTGCACTAACCGGATATTGGTGGTTCATTCTGGTCGGCATCGCATGCCTGGCGGCCGGCTGGTTCTATGTCGGCGGCAAACACCCATACGGCTACCACTATTTGGGTGAGATTTTCGTATTCATTTTCTTTGGATTGGTTGCCACTTGTGGCACCATGTTCGCCTTGTCTGGCACGATTACGCCTGATGGACTGCTTGGCGGTTCAGCTGCGGGATTGGTTGCGGTTGCCGTGCTGTGCGTCAACAATCTGCGCGACATCGAATCTGACGGCAATCACGGCAAACATACGTGGATGACTGCAATGGGGCTGCGAAACGGCACTATCTTCACTATTGCAATCCTGATTATTTCAGCATTGATCGCGTTGCGCCATCTGTTGCAATCGTCGATATATGCGGCAAACGGCATTCCACTAATCGCAATTATCGCAATACTGTGTGCGGCGCAAATTGCGCATCATACGCAATCGCAAGAAAAACCTACCGCAGAGCATTGCCGCTATGTTCGCTCGATTCGTTGACTGTCGCAGCGATTTTCGTGCTATCGACGATGCTTGCATAACGTTTGCCTGACAGTAGATTGCAACGGAATGAAAATTGTTGCATAAACGTAACCCGAATAATCGAGAAAACACTCGTTTTTGGGTGTGCGAGGCGGTAGACTGGCAAACATGACTTACAAACTAGTACTGCTCCGTCATGGACAGAGCGCATGGAATAAAACCAATCAGTTCACCGGCTGGGTCGACGTCCCGCTGACCGAGCAGGGTGTCGAGGAAGCAAGAATGGCGGTCGTCTGCTCAAGGAGAAGAATGTCCTTCCGGATATTGTCTTCACCTCGATGCTGCGTCGCGCCATCAACACCGCCAACGTGGCTCTGGATGAGGCGGATCGTCTGTGGATTCCGGTTCAGCGCAGCTGGCGTCTGAACGAGCGTCACTACGGCGCTCTGCAGGGCAAGAACAAGACCGAGATCCGTCAGGAGTACGGTGACGAGAAGTTCATGCTGTGGCGCCGTTCCTACGCTACTCCGCCGCCGGAGATCGATCCGAACGACGAGTATGCGCAGAACAACGATCCGCGCTACACCGGCGATCCGGTTCCGGAAGCCGAATGCCTTGCCGACGTGGTCAAGCGCGTTGAGCCGTACTTCAAGTCCGACATCGAGCCGGAGCTGAAGGCTGGCAAGACCGTTCTGATCGCCGCTCACGGCAACTCCCTGCGCGCCATCGTGAAGATGCTCGACAACCTCTCCGAAGAGGAGATCGCCAAGGTCAACATCCCGACCGCAATGCCGCTGCTGTACGAGCTGGACGAGAACTTCAAGCCGATCAAGCCGCGTGGCGAGTATCTGGATCCGGAAGCCGCCGCTGCTGGTGCCGCCGCTGTCGCCGCCCAGGGCCAGAAGTGAGTTTGTTGCGATTGATACGCAGGTAATCGCGTTCAATCGTACGGAACGTATATGAAAAGGTGGGAAATCCACAGTATGTGGGTTTCCACCTTTTTGCGTCCGGTATCTTTGTTGGGTTATTACGTCCGTCTGCCGGATGGAATACGGAACATGGGATGTGCGGCAGACGGACGTCAATCGCAATCGGCTCAGATTACGCCGTATTCCTTAAGTAACATCGGAATATCGGTGGAATCGAGCTTCTTCAGAATCTGTTTCAACACGGTCTTTTCAATGGGGTTGAGTTTCATGTCGGTAATCGGCTTGCCGTCACGCAGCATTACCGTGGCGTTGAGCAGGTTGCGTACGTCGTAGACCGAACCCCACACTTCCGGCACGCCACGGTCCACATCGCACAAGGTGTACACCGCTTCCATGCCGGTTCGCATCGAATATTCGGTGGTGAAGATCGTGTCGCGCGGGGTTTCGGCGAACTGTCCGAGGAAGGCGAAATTCACGGCACCATCAGGCACCACGTCGGGGCGGTCGCCGGCGGAACGCGGCATGAAGAACGCGTCGATGTATGGCATCATCACCGGAACCGTGTTCGCGTGGTTTTTGGCAGATCCTCGATCTTTTCGACTGGCACGCCCATATGGTAGAGCCATTCCTCGCAGATCTCCTCGCCAGTGCACTCCCGCATCGGCTTCTTCACATAGTTGCCAGGCTTGTCGGGGAACAGGCCGTACACCCATATGCTCAGCTGGTCCTTCGGCTGGTCGCGGAACTGCTGTTGACGGTTCAACGTCCAGCTCATCAGCCAGTTGGAATCCTCAACGGTTACGATGCCGCCGGTCACCACATGGCCGGTGAACGGGTCGCGCTTGCAGATCTTCTGAATATACGGCGGAATTTCCATGTCAAGCGTGGTCACGGTGGCGCTCATCCACTTCGAATGCTCCGGATCGCCGCAGAACACGTCCGGGTGACCGAAACTTGGGTCTTGCTTGGCAATGCGACGCCACATGTCCCAGCCGCCGCCGGGCTTGATTTCCGGAGCCCATGCGGCCGCTTCGGTTTGCGAGCCCATGGTCGAGTTTTCCACGCAGCCACCATTGGTGATGAACACCAAGTCGTTTTCGCCCAAATCAATGCTTCGCGCGGTGCCATCCGCTTCGGTCAGGTCGATGCGCGTAGCCATTTTCTTGGTTGGCGAACTGTACGGGTTGCGTACGAACACGCCGGATTCAGCCTGCTTCTTCAAAATCGTGTCTTGACCGGTGCCGGTATGCGAACGTACCGGTCCCATGCCTCCGCCAATCTTGAAATCGACATTCTCCACTTTCACGTTGTAGTGGAACTGCACGCCGAATCCTTCCAAATACTTGATCATCGGCAGAATCATCGACTCATACTGGTTGTAACGGGTGAAACGCAACGCACTGAAGTCCGGCAATCCGCCAATATGATGAATATATCGACGAATATACAGCTTCATTTCCAACGCACTATGCCAATTTTCAAAGGCGAACATAGTGCGCCAGTACATCCAGAAATTCGAATTGAAGACCTCATCGTCGAAATAATCAGAAATTTTCTTGCCGTACAGTTCCTCATTCGGCGTGAAGAACAATTTCATGATCTCCATCGAGGCTTTGTCTGACAGATTGAATTTGCCGTTCGTGCCTGCGTCAACGCCGCGCGCTTTCGTGGAGCGGCAGAGCGAGAAGTTGGGATCTTCCTTGTTCAGCCAGTAATACTCGTCAAGTACGGAAACGCCTTCCGTTTCGATGGATGGAATGGAACGGAACATGTCCCACATCACTTCGAAATGGTTGTCCATTTCACGGCCGCCGCGCATCACATAGCCAACGCCGGGAATATTTGCGCCATCGCAGGCGCTCCCGGAACCGCGTCCTTTTCGAATACGTGAATGTGGCTGCCCGGCATTTGCGCGTCTCGCACCAGGTAACAGGCTGCGGTGAGTGCGGCCAAGCCGGTGCCGATGATGTACGCGTTCTTGCTGTCCATGCCTTCGGGTTTCTTCGGTCGGGCGAATGCTTCGTAATTGCCGTTGGAATAATACATGACTGCCTCCTTTGGATGTCACTGCACATATTGTGCCGCGACATTGCGTAAAAGTATATGGGCAAAAAATAGACAGATTGTTTAATTTTTTCTTACGGCTTGACGAAAGTGAAATAATGCGGGAGATAGTGCTTGACGATTCGTGCTGAAAGATTGCAAAAACAAAACAAGAAGGCGGCTTCAGTGGGGAACGGAAGCCGCCTTCTCAAAAAGAAGATGAAAAAGAAGATCGCAAGAAAAAAATCAGGCGATGTCGGTGTCTTCGTCGCGGGTCGGCTCCTTGGACGGGTCGAAACCGGAGACGATGTACACCACGCGGCGAGCCGCGGACACGGCGTGATCGCCAAGACGCTCCATGAAGCGGCCGATCAGCACCACGTCGATGAGCTGCTGGTTGGTGCCAGCCCAATCCGCGGACTGAGCCAGTTCAAAGGTCTTCTTGTGCAGTTCGTCGAGCTTGTCGTCGTTGATGATGATCTGTTCGGCGGTCTTGGTGTCGCGGTCAGACAGCATGGCCACGGTCTGGTCGGCGACGTCGTTCAGGAACGCCTGCATTTCAGCGAACAGCGGTTGGGCTTCGGCCGGCAGCGGGGAAGCCGGGTAGGTGCGGCGGGCGGCTTCGGCGATGTGACGGGCCAGATCGCCCATACGTTCGAAGGTGGTGGCCAAACGCATGGTGGAAACAACCACGCGCAGATCGGTGGCAACCGGGTTCTGCTTGGCCAGCAGCTTCACGCACTGGTCGACAACGCTGGCTTCGAGGCATCGATTTCGATGTCGCCGTCGATAACGCCTGGGCGGCTTCAAGATTCTGGTTCAGCAGCGCGTCGCCGGCACCGTTGATCGCCTTGCGCACGCCTTTGACCATGTGGTCGAGATCATCGGCAACAGCCTTGAGCTCCTCGTTGAAAATAACGCGCATGTGACTTGCCTTTCAATGCTTCATATATATCTGGGTTCGATATAACCTCTCACAAGTCTATTAGACAAACGCCATATTCGTAACCACTGCTCGTGTTGTTCCGTCAAAGTTCACCAACGCGTTCACCTTGTGTTCACGAACGAGCGGTGGTGTCGCGAGTTGGGGAGCCTCAAGAGTGTGCAACAATGAAACCATGGTTGAATCTTTGGGTTCGTGGTGGCGTTCGCTGACGCACCGCAACGACGATGATGAGCATGATGCCGATGACGACACATTGATGATGCCACCAACGCGTTGCTTTCCATGCTGCCGTTGGCATCCGTCGTAGTTGACGAGCATGACGAAGTGATTCGCGCGCACCCGTCGGCGTATGCGCTTGGCGTGGTGCGCATGATGCCATCGCGGAAGAGACCGTGCTTCGCGCAGTGCATGAGGTGCGTTCCTGTGGCGGCAACAAACAATTTGATTTGACCACCACCACCCAATATGTCGCCCAGCAAGTGCCGAAGGCAGGCAAACCAACCACACGTGAAATCGCGCGCCAGGCACTGATAGGGCAGTCAAACCCCAATACTTCCGGCGCAACCGTTTCCCGACCCAACTGGCTGAAAATCATCGTCGGCAAACTCAATGAGAATCTCATGGTTGTGCTCATCAGCGATGTGAGCGAAAGCGTACGATTCTCGCAGGTGCGCGATTCGTTCATCACCAACGTTTCCGAACAATTGCTTGAGCCGACGCAATCATTGGAACAGCTGGCGGACATTGTGGAACGGGGCGGTGCCAGCCAACAGGACGTCGAACGCAACGCCACGCAGCTGCGTCAATCCTGTTCCCGTCTTGAGCATATGATTTCCGATCTGCTGCTGCTGATCAAAGCGCAGGAGCCAATCCTGCCGACCGCCGACAATCGCATCAACGTGATGGAACAGGTACAAGCCGTGGTGCAGGCGCATCTCGATATGGCTGCGCAACGCGGCATCACCATCGTGACCGGCGGTGACGAATCGCTATGCATCAATGGCGAAGCCGATCAGATTCAGCGGCGCTCGCAAAATTGATTGAAAACGCGATTACGTATTCAAAAGACGGTTCTACGGTGAATGTCGTCGCCAAAGCCAATGAGGAGCATACGGAAGCGGTAATCAGTGTTCTCGATCGAGGCAACGGCATCGCCATCGGCGAACAGAACCGTATTTTTGAACGGTTCTATCGCGGCAGCAATCAGAATGAGCATTCCGGTGACGGCATTGGTTTGGGACTTGCGATTGTCAAGCATGTTGCGTTGACCCACCATGGTTCCGCGTCGGTGTGGAGCAGCCCGGGGCAGGGAAGCACGTTCGCCTTGGTGCTGCCGTTGGGCGGGGAATGATGTAAGACATTCGGCAGATGTTGCAAATATCTCAAATGGAGATAATGCGATGCCCGTCTCGCTTTCGATAAGGCGAGACGGGCATCATATTTTTTTGAGGATTTTTCGGGGGTATATTGCCGATTACTCGCCAAGACGGCGATAATCCCAACGGTCGAAATGCTCCCAAACCAGCATGAGCACGCCGATGACCGTACCCGCTTCGCAGACGGTTTGCGCGCGTTCCGCGTCGATGCCGAATGCGATAAGTACGATGCAGACCACCAAAGCGATGGCCCATAGCGCGGTGCCAAACATGAATACCTTGCGTAGGTCGACGCGCACCGGTTTCGGCGAAGGTTTCCTCACGCTGGGATCAATAATCGGAGCAATCTTCATATCGCCACACCTTACCTTGCATCAGAGATGTTCCACCACGTAGTCGATACAGCGGGTGAGCGCATCCACATCGCTGGGTTCCACGGACGGGAACACGCCGATGCGAAGCTGGTTTCGGCCGAGCTTACGGTATCCGTTGGTGTCCACAATGCCGTTTTCGCGCAATGCCGCCACCACTTGGGATGCATTGATGCCATCGTTGATATCGATGGTGACCACGGCGTTGGAGCGCGCGTTCCTGTCGTTTACGAACGGGGAGGCGTAATCGGACTTCTCCGCCACTGGTACAGCAGGGACGCAGACCTTGCGCAGCGGGCCGAAGCCCAGGCGAGCCCACCGTTGTCGTTGAGCCAACGAACCTGGTTTTCCAGCATGATCAGCGTTGCCACTGCCGGCGTGTTGAGCGTCTGATCCTTGCGGGAATTCTCGATGGCCGAAGTCAGGGAAAGGAACGGAGGAATCCAGCGGCGTGCGCCCGGAAGATCCACGCTTTTGGCGATGCCGTAGGCGCGTTCGATTGCAGCGGGGGAGAGTACGGCAATCCATAGTCCGCCATCGGATCCGAAAGCTTTTTGCGGCGAGAAATAGTAGGCGTCGGTCTGGCTGATGTCGACCGGCAGCGCGCCGGCGCCACTGGTGGCGTCGATCAACGTGAGCGCACCCTGCTCCTTGGTGCCTGCGATGCGTTTTGATCGGTGCGGCAACGCCGGTGGAAGTCTCATTGTGGGCCCAGCAATAAGTGTCCACGTATTCCGTGAGCTCAGGCAGGCGATATGTTCCCGGCTCTCCTGCGAAAATCTCCGGCTCCTCAAGGAACGGTGCGGATTGCGCTGACTTGGCGAACTTCGAGCTGAATGAGCCGTACGTGCCGAATGCGGCCTTGCGGGTGATCAGCGAGGCGCAGGCGATATCCCAGAACGCGCTGGCTCCGCCGTTGCCCAGCACCACTTCGTAGCCATCGGGAATCTGGAAGAATTCGGACAGTCCTTCGCGGATTGAGCCGACCACCTGCTTGATGGGGGTCTGTCGATGGGAGGTTCCCAGAAGATTACGGGCTCCCTTATCGAGCGCTTGGATTTGCTCCGGGCGGATTTTGGTCGGCCCTGAGCCGAAACGTCCGTCTTCCGGAAGCACGTTGGAAGGAATGGTCACAGTGTTCGTCATGACAACCTAGGGTAGTCAGATGGTCGGATTGTGCGTGGTGATGACCGCTTTTCGGAACCATGACGTGGCGATGATGACTGCGATATCCCGGTGTCGGTGTAGCCTGAGCTTCCGTGACGGTTCTGTAACCACGCGGTCATAAGCCTGCTGTGGTTGAAGTAATCCGCAAGGAGTGTTGATATATGAGGCATGCGGCGCATAAAGCTGCCAAGGTTTCGAATGAGCGTTTCAGCGTTGCCAAGGCGCTGTTCACCTCGAGCCGCGGTTCCCACACCGCCAAGGCCGTTCGTATGGTCCAGCTGGCAAATGGTGGGGGTGCCGTTGTAGGTCTTGAGCCTGCGGTTGCCGAAAAGCTGAATGAAGTGGCTCCGATGAGCCGCCGCGCCATGCGTGAAGCCGCTCGTGCGGCCGGTCGTCGCTCCGCATTCATGGCTTCCGCA
>ENA-OQAN01001172-OQAN01001172.1-human-gut-metagenome-genome-assembly--contig:-NODE-1172-length-12004-cov-1.635346_pt1 | contig 12004 bp, 17 predicted proteins | sample MGYA00242735_ERZ504527 | MGnify/ENA primary metagenome ERZ504527 (study PRJEB26092, sample SAMD00036230) | human gut metagenome | host: Homo sapiens | study: EMG produced TPA metagenomics assembly of...
CTCTTGCAGTATCTACAGTCGTCCTTCCAAGAACGACCGCCTGTCTCCCTTCTTTTTGGAATTTCTCTACAAGCTTCTCGCCATCCTCTGCAAAGATCAAAACACTTCCCGCCGATGTAAGCTGATACGGATTCAGATGAAAATATTCACAAATCTCCACCGTCTCCTGTCTGATCGCCATCTTTTTCAAATCAACCTCAATCCCCACACCGGAGCTTTCCGCCATCTCCCATAAAGCTGCCAGAATCCCGCCCTCGGTAATCTGGTGCATCGCTGATACCCCCGCTTTTTTTTGCAGTCTGCAGTTCATCGACAGAGAACAGTTCTCCTTCCATCTGTCGAATCGGATTCAAAAATGCCGGGATAAACCGTCTTGACAATTCTTCTTCTTTTTCCCGCATCACGCGCAATGTTCCTTCCAGCGCAATCCACTTTAAAAGCACGATATCCTGTCCCGGTTTCCCCATACAGCTTCTTAGAAGTTCTTCCTTCTTTAATACGCCCATACCATTCACATATACGATTGCCTGATTGATTGCGGGACTTGTCTCCGCTTTGGCACATATAATCTGAATACCATGCGCGCTTCCCGCTCGTTCCACATACTCAATCATCGCTTTCAGACGCGATTCATACGCATACGGCGGGAGCATAATATATACTGCTGCCGCCACAGGCACTGCCCCGCGGGTTGCAAGATCATTCGCCGCCTGCGCAAGCGCAAACACGCCCAAATCTTTCTCGTTTCCATATAGAACAGCGGTAGAAGATAACACTTCCTCCCCCTCTCCTGTTTTTATCCCATAACACATCTCTTCTACAGACGGAGGAAACATCGATTCTTCTCTATGAAATTGTAATGGTTTTAAAAGCGAACGCTTTAACACGGTCTGAGATACTTTTCCTACCTTCATAACTTCCTCCTTACTCTGTCGGCGCTTCCGGCGGTGTCGCATTCTGTGTGTTCTGTGCTTCCTCTTCCGCCTTTTGTGCCGCCTCCTCAATCTTTGCCTTCGCCTCGGCAATTGCATTGTTGATCTGCCCTTCATCCTGCGTGGCAATTGCGCCTTGACGAGCGCCGAAGCCTCCGCATTATCTGATGCCGTTCCCACATTCACTGTAACCGGTGATGCGCTGTATGTGCTGTTGTTGAAAATACCTCGGCTCACTTCCTGTCCATTTTCATAGACAACCTTCCAAAGTCTCGCCGTCTTTCCCGTATGTCCTGAACCACTCTTTGTCATCACGCCAAGTGAGTCCCCGGACTCGACAAACTTCTTTCCTGCCGGTGTTGTGCTCAGCGTCTCGCTGACAAACTCAATACTCCGGTTCGCATTTCTTGTCTCTTTTCCATAAATTGTAAATGTAAGATTCCCGCCCGATATATATCCTTCAATATAAATCGGTGTCTCTGTATTATTCTTGAATTTTAAATCTTTATAGTCACCTGCGATTGCAGCATCCATAGATGGCTTCACATAATCTACCAGCATGGAATGTGGATGTCTCTGCGTCACCTCCAGTTCCGCAAGGATCACGGCATTGTAAAGTGTTGTGGACACCTGGCAGATTCCGCCGCCCATACTCTGCACAACCTTCCCATTCTCATAAGAGCCCGCTTCTGTAAACCCATTCTCAGTTGTATAAGGCTCCATCGCTGCGTTGGCAGAGTATTCCTCGCCCGACATCACCACAGCTCCATTGATATGCGCTGTTCCGGACTCAATGTTCTGGACTCTTCCGCCTCCGCTTCCACAATATGTCGTAAATGTTCCAAGTGTATCCTGAATCGTCTCGAGCTGCTCCCGCGTAACATCCGGTACATCTGAGACAGACACAAGATCTACAGATGCCTCTTTCTTATTCCATTTCTTATTTAAATATGTCTCAATGGCTTTTACTGAGGCTTCTGCATCAATCGTCTTTCCCTGAACTTCATCTGTAATGACAAATGCGCCGTTCTCACGAGTAATCGTCGCATTTGTTGCCGCTTTTTCCAGTGGCTGTGCCTTTGCTTCAAAAACTGCTTTTGCCTTCTCGCTGTCAATCTGATATGCTGCGGAAATGACTTTCTTTTCTTTGTCAAGCTTTTTCACTTCAAAGTAACGACTCCAAATACTTCCACCTTTTCCGTAAGCAAGAGCCTTTTCTACAAGCTTATCCACATCTTTTATCGTAAAACCAAGCTCACCCAATGTCACCTGTACATTCTCTTCTTCTATGCGAAGCGAAATGCTCTGCTCCTGATATTTTTTAATCTTTGCTTCCACTGCTTTTTTGGCATCTGATTTTTTCATACCGGACACATTCACCGTCTCAATATAGACATTGTTATAAATCTCATTGTCCGCAGTGCTCTTCACCCGGCTTCGAAAGACAAAATAAACAATTCCCAACACAACAAGAATCGAAAACGCAATGATTCCCGCCGTCGCAAGCACTTTCCGTCTCCTTTTTACGCTCATTTTCCGCTTTCTATTCTTTGCCGTTTTTTGCATAACCAATCCTCTCTACACTAAATATGGAATCACACTTGTTGCAACCATCGCCACTATAATAATCATGATCGTAACCGCCATGATTCTTCTTACTTTTTTGTCATAAAAATTCATTGATCACACCTCGATTTTATACATTTCTTTACATTTTAAACTCTTTACTGTATTTTTGCAAGAAACATTGTTGAAATCTTATTCCGTCTCGATTTCAGTTACTGCTGCCTGGTGCGTCAGCCTGCTTCTATTCTGATAATCAAATAAAATGAATTTCTCTTTTTCTTCACATGTCCCAAGTACATCATAATGGAATTTTTCAATATGAGTCATTTTTCGCAACTGTCTTTTATCGTATGCTTCGTATCCGATCAAATATTGATGCTCTTTTGATTCCGTCTCATAAAACGCATTCAGCCAGTCCTTTGACACTTCATCTCTCCCGCAAATTCCGGTCGGTTTTTGACGTTCTCGCGAAAATACAGATCAAATGTCAAAAGTTCTCGGTAAAGTCTCTCGCGTTCTTTATGTTTCTCTCTGACAAATCCAAGTAAAATCTCATATCTTGTAATTCTGGAATGACTCATCAGATGCAGTTCATGATTCTCATAATATCTGCCAAGTTCCTGATACAATACAAATGGTGATGCATACTCTTCTTCCAATTTTCGCAGGCAATACGAAAACTGCCCACTGTTATAGTAGACCTCCACCATCTCTTCCACACTCTTTAACCGCATCATCTCTTCATATGACAGCCAGTTTGTGTAGAGCACCTCATACGGCGGCCGGCTCTTATATACAAGTCCATAACGTTCCTTCTGCGATTCCATATAAGAACCTTTCAGCACTTTCAAAAATCCAAGCTGAAGCTGTTCCGGATGGAGCCGATACACATCATCAAAAGATTTTTGAAAACTCTCCATACCTTCATACGGAAGTCCTGCGATTAAGTCCAGATGCTGATGCACATTTTCCCCCTGATTGATGCGCTGCACAATACGTGCCACTTCCTCAAACCGCATCGTTCGCCGAATCTCACGAATCGTCTGTTCATTTGTAGACTGCACCCCGATCTCAAGTTGTATCAATCCCGGACGCATCGACTCAATCAGCTTCAATTCTTCTTCATTCAGCAAATCCGCCGCCACTTCAAAATGAAAATTCGTGATCCCTTTGTCATGCTCCTTGATATATTTCCAAATGGCAATCGCATGCTTATGATTACAGTTAAAAGTTCGATCCACAAACTTCACCTGCGGCACTTCCTCATCGATAAAAAACTGAAGCTCTTTTTCTACCAATCAATTTGCGGAACGCAAACATTTGTCTATCGAAGAAAGGCAGTAACTGCAGGAAAACGGACATCCTCTGCTCGACTCATAGTAGATGATCTTATTTTTAAAATCTGCCATATCATGGTACACAAACGGAACCTCACTCAAATCCATAACTTCACGCCATGAATTCTGTAAAAATTCTCCCTCTTCTCCACGGTAGGCAATTCCTTTAATCTCCGAAAGCTGCATATCTTTTCCGTGATAATACTCCACCACTTCCAAAAAATGTCTTTTCTCCCTCTCCGAAGATCACTCCTGTCACTTCCGGAAGACGTTCCAGCACATCTTTTGTATCGTAGGATACCTCTGGTCCCCCCACCCAGATTGGAACACTCGGGAATATCTTTCCAAGCTCTCGAACCAGCTCTTCCACATAAGACAGGTTCCATATATAGCAGGAAAAACATAAGATATCCGGTTTTTTCTTATATAAATCCATCAAAATATCGTCTATCTGCTGATTGATCGTATATTCTGCAATCTGTATCTCATCCTTATACTGCTGCGCATACGCTCTCAGACTGTACACAGCCAGATTCGAATGAATATATTTCGCATTAATCGCCGCCAAAACAATGTTCATAACATATCTCTCCTTTTCTTTTTGTATCTGAAAATCAAATTTCCTGATATAGTAAAAATGCTATTGTATAGACAATCTCAAACTGTCCATACAATAGCATTTTTCTTTTCGTGCGTTACACTTCGAACTCGCTCCATGAACGTTACTTTTGCAGTTAACTCAGCCCAGGCACCCTCACGGCACCCGGAAGGTTCTGCTTAGTGCTGCTTCGTTCCCGACCTGACACGGTTCACAGATTCCCGTCGCGTGAGACCCAAACATCAACGCCACTTTCAAAAGGCAGCTCCACAAATAAAAGCCCTCCGTGTAACATCACCCCTACTATAGCGGATTGTAGGTACAAGGCACCGCTAACGCCCCGGCTGCACGAGTCTATATTATACTCTCCAGACAGTATATTTGTCAATGCTATTCATTAAAATCGATAAATTCTATGTAACAGTTCAGCCTTATAGTTAAGTCAGTGCTTTTCGCTTTCTGTTCATTTCACACAGGTGGGAAATCATTTCATCGGACCATATATTACCTGTTTCCTCCGTATTTTTGCGGAGATAACGGATAATATGGACATTACATTCTGCGTGTTCTGTTCCGAAATGGTACAAAGTGGTTTCGTGGTCATGAAGAAGCGTTCCTACATAACATTTCAGGAAATTCAGTTATTTTAACGCATCTATGGATTTACTGCTCATTGCATGGTAGATAACACTGTTGTCTGTGCTGAAATTTCGGATATAGTTCAGTTTCCCATTCACAGTTACGGTTGTAGCATCAGTTGCCACAACTTTTTGGTTCAGCTGTTCTTTTTCTAGATTTATAATGCTTGTAACCGATACATTCTCCATTTTTTTTGCAAAAATCATAAATGCTTCCTTCCGATAAGTTCAATTCCCCGTTACCTACTGAATTCAGGAAAGATGCAATTCTGTCATTTGACATAACGCCTTCGCTGTACAGGGAAACTGCCAGCGCTTTTACATTTGCTCCGTAGGTAACGTCACTGCGGTATTCAGCAGGAATACGTAAAACCCCATTCTCATCTGCATAAATGCGGACTTCTGTGATTACGGGTTCTACCGCCAAGTCCACCACATATTTTGTGACATATTTTTGTCCGGATGTATTACCGATCGTTTTCACTTCATGTCTGTATCTTCCGGAAGCAATTTTTTCCTCTATTTCAGCTTTTGAAAGTGTTGTCCCTTTATGGCCTTTCTGTCCACCTGTTTTACGTTCCGTTTTTTTCTTCCGTTATAGGTATTGGCAGGCTTTCCTTTTTGGTCGGCAGAGGGTGGAAGGGAAGTGTTAGAACTGTCATTGTTAATGATGCTTTTCAAACGTGCATTATCATCCTTGAGCAGTTGGTTTTCCTGGCGTAAGAGCAGATTTTCTTTTTTTAAATCTGCAATTTCAGTTTTTAATTCCCCTGTTTCCTTTTTGTGTTCTTTTTCAATGGTATCCAGACGCCCCATGATTTCCATGAGCTGTTGGTACATTCCGTTTTCATAGCTGCTTTTTCTTCCCATGAGGCATCTCCTTCCGTCCGTTCATGATAAACATAGTTTATCATGAACGGAACAAAAAGAAAAACCGCTCAAAAACAGATCCGTTAAAATGACGGTGGATTATTATTGGATAGTCAGGAGATCCTGTGGAATATTTGCTATAAAATCAGGAGAAAAGAATCTAAATCAGGCATTCCATCAGGAAGTTATCCACATGGCACTAATAGGACAATTAAAATCGTGAAGTTACAGATTCCTATGTGGAAAAGTAACTGCAAAAACTTTTTTCAATTTCTCCCTTTTGCCTATGGCAAGGCTGAACTGTTACAATTCTATCATCAGAGTGTTATTTCACCTCAGCTTTTCGTTTCTCCCTCAGTTCTTTAAAAAAGTTTTTCATCAGCGCACTGCATTCTTCTTCCAGCACGCCTATTTCCAATTCTACCTGATGGTTGAATTCTTCCATCTGCAGTAAATTAAGAATCGACCCGCGCAGCCCGCTTTTGGATTCATACATCCTACAACAACCTTCTTCATTCTGGACTGTACAATCGCTCCCGAGCACATCTGACACGGCTCCAGTGTCACATACATTGTGCAATCCTCAAGTCTCCAGTCGTCCATTTTCTTGCTCGCTTTTTTGATTGCCATCATCTCCGCATGCGCAATCGTATTCTTATCAATGGTTCTGCGATTGTATCCGCGTCCGATAATCTTATCTTCGTAGACGATCACACACCCGATTGGAACCTCTCCAAGTGCATATGCCTTTTTCGCCTGTTTAATCGCCTCTTTCATATATTTTTCATCTTTATTCATCATACACTCACCTTTTGTATCTTGCAAATTCAGACTTCCAAATAGAACTCGTTCTTAATTATACTGATTTCTTCTAAATCTGTCGACACCAATATCCAAAATCATCAAACGTATTCTTCTCTTCTGCTGACAATTCAAGTTCCGCATCCATAACACGGTGAAATTGCGGAAATCCAAATGCCCTTGCTGCTGCCTGTTCTTTTTCATGATAAATTCCAGGCACACCGATCCATCGATTTTCCCCTTCCTCAATATACAGAAGATGATGGTAATTATAAAATCCATGCAGCAAAAAACTGTTATTCGCAAGATGCCACTGTGTTCTCGGAAGTCTTGCAATGTCCTGCCTCTGAATCTTCTCATATGTTCTTGTCTTCGGCGGGATATATTTTTCTATTTCCTCCTGAAATTCCTGCTGTTCTACCAGTTTCTCCACATGCTCGATCAGACTCTCTCTTACTTTCGGTTCCTCTGATTGTTGTCTCTCCTCCGGCACAGCTTCAGTTGCTGCCTCTTCCAATACTTCCCTCTGCCCGGTCGTCATATGTTCCACATCCGCCGCTTCTTCTTCCCACATCGCAGCATATGTTTTTTCCGATACATTTCTCAAAATAATCCCTGCAAGCTTGTCAAACATTTCCTGTCCGCCTGCATCTTCCGGCTCAAATTTCAGGATATAATTAATCATCGGAGCCTCTTCTTCAATTACCCTTGCGGGATTCCGATACATTCTCCTCCTTGCACATAGAATACAAACACCTCCAATTTCTTTTTCTGTCCAAAATCAAGGTTCTTTCCATGTATATGAATCGCACATTTATCCATTCGTTTTTCTAGCTTTATAAAACCGACATTGCGGATTCTGTTTCCATTCTCATACTCGTACAAATAGCGGATGACCTGTTTCATAATTTGATTCCTTTCTTCTTGTCTCTATAAGACACTTTATTCACCTCGACAAAAGAAAAGAACTAAAAAGCGACGGCATACCGCCATCGCCCTATCTATATAATTGCATTCATCTCCTGATAAAGCCGTTTTGCATAGCTGTCTGTCATTCCACAGATGTAATCCGTCACAAGGAGAAGTCTGAGATACAGCTTTTCCTGCTCGCTTTTCCCCTTTGCATGACAGTGATAAGCACTCTTATAATTTTCTGAGATAAATGAGACAATCCGTTTATCAATCTCGCTCAACTCCTCATCTGTATCATAATCAATCACTGCTTTTACAAATTTATCCAACAGAAAATCAAGCATTACCGACTCTGCCATCTCCATCTTATAGATGACCGATGTAGAAAACACTCTTCGGTACGCAATATCTCCCAGAAGATTCATCAATTTTTCTCCATATGTCCCGTGGAACAAATCATAACCATACTCTCCATCCATAATCTTCTCATAGTTCGAAGTAAATCCATATGTTGCACAATTGATCAAAAATCCCTGCATCTGCACAATCCAGTTCTTCACGGCATATTCTTCTGGATTTTCCACTTTTCTTCTCTGCCCACTTTCATATTTTGCTTCTAATTTTTCCAATGCATGAAAGAAACGGCACTTTCCTCTTTTTCCAAAGCTGCTAATTCTTCTTTCAGTTGATGATAGGAAAGAAAACCTTTTATAAAGGCATCTTCGATATCTGCTGTTTTGTATGCGATATCATCCGCAGCTCTAATATATATGTGAGCGGATGACGCCTTCCGTTCGTTCCGGTCTCCTTGCAAATCGCCTCATAAGTTCCTGATCGGCATAGTAATACCCAAGCTTTTTATCCTTGATATTTCCCGTTGTTTTATCGATTTTCAGAGAAGAAACCGGATATTTTACAATCGTTCCAAGCAGTGCATATGTCAGGTTCATCCCATGCTCATCCACAAGATAGTGCAGTTTACTGACCAATCTGAGCGCCTGTGCATTTCCTTCAAAATGATAAAAGTCCTGACACATCTGTTTCTCCAGGACCTGATCTATGCACTCTCCACGAAACAGCAGCGCCGGCAGGTTTCTCCTGAACCAATCCCGAATCACCGTCTCACCAAAATGTCCAAACGGCGGGTTCCCAATATCATGTATCAAGCCCGCGCACTGTAAAATATTACATATCTCTTCCTTCATCTTCGGCGTAAAATCCGAATCTTTCTGATATGCCAAAATCGATTCTCCAATATTCTGTCCCAACGATTTCCCAAAAGAAGACACTTCCAAAGAATGTGTCAGTCTTGTCCTGATAAAATCACTTTTATCCAGCGGAAATACCTGTGTCTTATCCTGAAGTCTTCGAAACGAGGCACTCCCAATAATGCGATGATAATCTTTTTCAAACTCACTTCGAAGGTCCGCCGCCTTACTCCGACCGCCAAACTCTCTGTTTCTTTTGCTGGATAATAACTGCTCCCACTTCATACTTTCACCCTTTCTTTGCCAATTGACTGTTTCTCTAATCCAAATAAATCGGCGGGTCATAATCTTTTCCGAGAAGCGCTTTTTTTCCTCTCCTGATACCCTAGAAATGCCCACTCTGTCATATCTGTCCATTTATGCTGTTCCTGATCATATACCTGTACATAGCCGATCCGCTTTGGATGCATTCGTACACTGTTTGTCTGGTATTCTTTTCCCGTATACGGATTGATCTCGCCAAGAACCGGTGTTTCCGGCTCTTTCTTCTCTGACTCTTTCTTTGTATCCGCAGTTCGAACTTGTTTCCGATATAGCCTCTGATTCCGCTAAATCCGGTTCTCTTCTCCTTTTTCTTCCACCTTTTTCGGAAGTTCTTTAACAGGCTCTGGCTCTGACACTGGCTCCAATTGAAGTTCCTCGCTCATTTTCACTAGCTCGCCAACCGTAATATCTCGTTCGGCGGCATGCTTCTGCGATTGTGGTTTTCCTTTCTTAATCTGTTCTTTTTCCGTCTCCATTTCTATCTGTTCCATTATACTCAGCCGGAAAGAACATCCCAATATCTCTGCAATCATACGCATATCCTGTTCCTGAAAATTATCTCTTTTGAGCCGCTGCGTCATATTCTGTCTGGACATATTTTTCCCGGTTCGTTCCTCAATCTGCTCTGCCAGCTCTTTGATCGTCATCCCCTTGCGACTTAAGATAATTTTTACCTGCTCACCAAATGTCAGATTCTCCATGTCCGATTCCTCCTTAGTAACTCTCTTCCAAATACTCTTCCAATGTCACACCTGATTCCATAATTTCCTTTGCGGCTTCCTGGCCTACATACCGATAGTGCCAAGGCTCATAGATAATTCCTGTCTCGGCTGTTTTTTCCGGCGGATAACGAAGAATAAACCCATACTTATAACAGTTCTCTTCCAGCATTTTGCCTCTTTTGTCTCCGCCTGTTTTTCATCCAGCTCCGAGTATTGATTTGAAATAAGATCAAGCGCAAGTCCAAGTCCATGCTCACTTGTCCCCGGAAGCGCAACACTCATAGCAGTGTCACTGTACGCTTCCCAGTAATTCATCCCTGTATTCAAACGATCCTGAACAGATGAGTTAAATACCTGCTCCTGTTTTTCCACCGAACGATACGCAGAACAGATAATAATGTTCATTCCATCCGCCTCTGCTGCCTTCAACATATTATTGAGAGGCTCTGCGATTCTTGAATCCACACTATATCCATCCGCCACCTCCGTAAGCTCCGGAACATATCCTTCCGTCATTGGATGCGATGAATTCACAAGCACCATATTCCACGGCAGTTCCTCTTCTTGCTCTGCCTGTTTTTGCTGCAGCTGCTCTAATTCTTTTTGTACTGCCTTTGTCTTTTTCTGCTCTTCCTTTTGAACCTGCGCTGTCACCTTTTTAATCTGCTTTTCTGCTTGTTTCTTTTGTCTTATACCGCCAAATATATTTCCAAACACCAGCCCCAACACCAGACAACTCGTTCCGACAACTATGATCTGCTTTCTCTTTCGCTCATTCGTTTTATTTTTCTTTTCACCAAACCGCCATAATATCTCAACACTTTGGAAATCTGCATAATTTTCTCCTCTTTTGCCTCTATAATTCAATCTTTTCTATTGTTTTTGAAAACTCACTGCAATTAGAACACACTGCAATTTTATAAGGAATATCGGCTATCGTATACTCTTTAAAATAATATCTCTGAGGAAACTCTTCCGGCTGTTTTAGCAAGTACGGACTTCCCTCTTTCGAAATCCAATCTCAAACTGATCCAATCCTAATTTCATCCCAAGCCGGGTCGCTTTCATAAAACTTTCTTTCAACACCCAGTAGCGATAAAACTCCTCCGCTCTTTCCACTTCCGTATTCTGTTCTACAATTCTTTGAAATTCGGACGCACAAAAAAAACGTCTGGCAACATCCAGTCTCACCTGCTTGACACCTTCGATATCGCATCCGAGATGCCATATTTGACGTTCACTGTCCACAACAGAGCAAAGTACATACTGTCCGGAATGTGACAGATTAAAAACCGCATTTTTCGACAATCCATATGTTCTGCGCATCTTCTCATACAGTACCCACACGCCCACGCTCAGAGCTTTCCCTTCCTGGTAAACAATTTTATCCGCCTTCTCTTTCCGAAAATCCGGAACTATTTTATAGTATTGTAAATATTTTTCTTTCTCCAGCAGAGATGTTACATCTGCAATCCATGTTCTAATCATATGTTTAATTTCCTCACATCATATAATACCACATGTTATATTTTCTTTACTATAGAAATTTTTTTATTTCTATACCAAAAAGGACAGATTATTCTCTGTCCTCACTTCATAACTTTACTTCGCAATTTCCCCCAGATAAAAACCTGAAAATACATATACGCTTTATCAAATACAAACAGACCTGCCTGTGCTCCGATCAAGACAATCCAAAACATCTTTTCTACTGCTTCTTCTGCCAAAATCAAAGTCGGAAAAATGAGCAGCACCGGAATAAACATGGCATTAAAGATTATGTATTTTCCAATCCACACCGCAACTGTCTTTTTCTGAATCTTGGAACTTTGGGCAACCTTCTCCCAAAGGATCTCGCTCAACACCAAATAAATTCCCATTGCAAGAAATGTAATACAGTACAGACGATTCGGCGCCACAATCAGCCCCACCAGAAAACTTGCCGTCAAAAAACGCTGCACCTGCCCTGATTCCCCATTCCCGCAATACAATCCCGACACAGAATGCCGCCGCTGTGATCAGGAACAGGCTGCTTGTCTCAATCACTGCACTCAACACAAGTAAAATGACCGCAAATGCTGCGAAGCACTCCATGT
>ENA-OQAN01001173-OQAN01001173.1-human-gut-metagenome-genome-assembly--contig:-NODE-1173-length-11996-cov-2.410650_pt1 | contig 11996 bp, 11 predicted proteins | sample MGYA00242735_ERZ504527 | MGnify/ENA primary metagenome ERZ504527 (study PRJEB26092, sample SAMD00036230) | human gut metagenome | host: Homo sapiens | study: EMG produced TPA metagenomics assembly of...
ATAGTAAAATATTGGGAAATTTATTAGGTGTAATTTGGTATTAGTCATCTTTTCTGTACTGGGTGTTTTATTATTATACATTATTTGTATAATATGTATAATTAGAAGATTTAAAGATAAATAGACTATTTAACTAAAAGAATAAACAATAATTATGGATTTTAAGATAGCAGTGTTGGCTGGCGATGGAATCGGTCCTGAAATCTCTGTTCAGGGAGTAGATGTAATGTCGGCTGTATGTGAGAAATTTGGTCATAAGGTAAGTTACGAATATGCTTTGTGTGGTGCGGATGCAATTGATAAAGTAGGCGATCCGTTTCCGGAAGCAACTTACGAAATATGTAAGAATGCAGATGCGGTATTGTTTTCTGCCGTAGGTGATCCTAAATTCGACAATGACCCGACAGCAAAGGTCCGTCCGGAACAAGGATTGTTAGCCATGCGTAAGAAACTGGGACTGTTTGCCAATATCCGTCCGGTTCAGACATTCAAATGTCTGGTACACAAATCTCCGTTGAAGGCAGAACTTGTTGACGGTGCAGACTTCCTTTGCATCCGCGAGTTGACAGGAGGTATGTATTTCGGTGAGAAGTATCAGGACAACGATAAGGCTTACGATACAAACATGTATACACGTCCTGAGATTGAAAGAATATTGAAGGTCGGTTTTGAATATGCTATGAAGCGTCGCAAACACCTTACCGTAGTCGATAAGGCAAACGTACTTGCATCTTCTCGCTTGTGGCGTCAGATTGCTCAGGAAATGGCTCCTCAGTATCCGGAAGTTACTACAGACTATATGTTTGTTGACAATGCAGCTATGAAGATGATTCAGGAACCAAAGTTCTTCGATGTAATGGTGACAGAAAATACTTCGGAGATATCCTTACAGACGAAGGATCAGTAATCAGTGGTTCTATGGGATTGCTTCCTTCAGCTTCTACAGGCGAAAGCACTCCGGTATTCGAACCTATCCATGGTTCATGGCCGCAGGCTAAGGGGTTGAACATTGCCAATCCGCTGGCACAGATTCTGTCGGTGGCAATGCTTTTCGAATATTTCGATCTGAAAGAAGAAGGTGCACTGATCCGCAAGGCAGTAGATGCATCACTCGATGCTTATGTGCGTACTCCTGAAATTCAGGTAGAGGGACAGCCTAAATACGGAACCAAGGAAGTTGGTGCATGGGTGGTCGATTACATTAAAAAAGCATGACAGTAAGAATCGTATCAGCTATTGTTTGATACCCAGAACCCCGAAAGTTTTTATGCTGACTTTCGGGGTTCTGTTTTTTATAGTTCGGATACGTTTGTTGCTGATGAATCGGGTCAGAATTTTTTAACTCGGATATGGCAGTAAGGTTCTCCTCCTGTCTTATCGTAATAGTGCTGATGATATTCTTCTCCTTCCCAGAACGTTGTGGCGGGAGTGAGTTTCGTATTCACCTCATATCCTTTTTCCCTTAGCAGGGCGATGACAGCTTCTGCCTCTTCTTTTTGCTTGTCATTCAGATAAAATATCTCGCTGCGATACTGCGGACCGATATCAGGACCTTGTCCGTCGGTCTGTGCCGGATCGTGAATCTCAAAAAAGAGTTTACACAGTTCTGTAAACGATGTTTGTTCTGCATCAAATTCTACCAGTGTTGCTTCTGCATGTCCGGTAGTGTGTGCCTTTACTTCTTCATAAGCCGGATGTTCCTTGTGTCCGCCTATGTAGCCTACTGTGGAGCGTACCACTCCTTTGGCATGTTCAAACTGATACTGTGCTCCCCAGAAACATCCGCAGGCAAATATAGCTTTTTCCAGTTTCATGATAGTTCTTGTTTATAATGATTGTTCAAACTTACAAAAACTTTTTAATATACATCCCACTCCACAGATTATTCCATTACCTTTGCTTTCGAATTTAATTAAAATTATATCCGGATGAAAAGAATACTCCTGTGTTTGATATGTATTTTCTCGTTGCTGGGCAGTAAGGCACAATCGTATAATGAACTGGTGGAAAAAGCTATGGACTATACTTTCAAGGATAGTCTGCAACAAGCTGAGGAACTCTTTCGTGAGGCTTTGCGGCTCGATCCTTACAATGCCCGGAATGCGTTGCTTTTTTCTAACTTGGGAACCGTGCTGAAACGTCAGGGAAAGATAGACGAGGCAATAGATTCATATACGATGGCACTGAACATTACTCCTTATGCAACTGCCATTCTGCTGAATCGTGCCACACTTTATATGGAAAAGAATCTGACGGAAAAAGCCTATTTGGACTATTGCAATGTAATCGATCTCTTGCCGAACGATAAGGAGGCTCGTCTGTTTCGTGCTTATATCTATATGAAACGGCGACAGTATAAGGAAGCACGCATCGACTATAATGTGATACTGGGAATAGATGCCAAACATAAGGCTGCCCGTCTGGGACTGGCTATGCTGGATCAGAAAGAAGGACGGTATATCGCGGCACGCGATGGTATGAACCTGCTTATCGAAGACTATCCGAAAGATGCTTCCCTATATAAGATGAGAGCTAATCTGGAACTGGAGCAGAACTTGCCCGATGCTGCCTTGCTCGATTTGGAAGAAGCCTTGAAACTGGATGCCGTGATGCTGATACGCATGTGATGATGGGAGATATTTATTTACAGATGGAGAAGAAACACGAGGCACGTGAGGCTTATGAGAAGGCTGTTTCGCTAGGTGTTCCTCGTATGGAACTGATGGAAAAATTGAAAAAGTGTAAGTAGTTGAAAACGAATAATTTGTCAGTTTGCAAAAATTTTGCATGATATTTTTAAAAAACATGCAGAGATTTTCGGTAAAACGTCAGCATATTTTGGAAAAGATATGCTGACGTTTTATTATAATGCATCCCTGTCTTTTTTATGTCAGATATGATGTGCGGTCAGGTGGAGAAAATTTTTATTCGGACATTAACTTTTCAGGTTGTTTTGTCGGTAAAAAATACTGGCAAATAGTTGTATGGGTTATCTGGTAAACTTCCGGATGACCTCAATAAAGTCTTTTCCGTATTTATCTCTTTTATATTCACCGATACCACTTATTTCACCGAAAGCTTCTACCGTAGTAGGACGTGAAGAAGCCAGGAGATGGAGCGTCTTGTCCGAAAGAACAATGTAAGCCGGTATAGCCTGTTGGTCGGCAAGCTTCTTCCGTAACTGGCGAAGTTCTTCGAACAGCTGTTCGTCTTCGTTGTCGAATACCATAGGGGTAGGGAACAGTGCTTCTGTTGCAAGGGGCTGTTTTTGTTTTTTTCTCGTTCCTTTGGCAGCATATTCTTCACGCTTGATAACTACCAGCAGGGCTCGCTCATGTCCGAACAGTACTTTTCTTCCAGCTTCGGTTATCTTCAGGTGGTTCTTTTCGTTGTAGGCAACCTCAAAATATCCCAGGTTCAGCATTTGCAGCAGATAATCCTGCCAGTCGCGTGCCGGAATATCCCGTCCTACGCCGTAAGTTTTCAGTTTATCGTATCCCCGTTCGATGATTTCCTGTGTGGCTGCACCTCTCAGAATATCTATCAGCGTGTTGATAGATACTTGCTGGTCGGCACGTGCGATGCCGCTCAACGCCTTTTGTACAATAATTGTCCCATCGAAACGTTCGGGAGGATTACGGCATACGTCACAGTTACCGCAATCGTGATCCATTGTTTCACCGAAATAGTTCAGTAAGATTCGCCGCCGGCAGATATCCGTTTCAGCATATTGCTGCATGCGGTTCAGTTTCTCCATATTGATTTCCTGCTGGTTGCTTTCGGCTGCAAATTTCGAGAGCAGGACGATGTCGCCGAAAGAGTAAAACAGCAGGGTGTCGCTGGGAAGTCCGTCGCGTCCGGCACGTCCAATTTCCTGGTAAAAACTTTCGATACTTTTAGGAAGGTTGTAGTGAATAACCCATCGTACGTTCGATTTGTCTATTCCCATGCCGAAAGCAATCGTTGCACAGACCACCTGAACACGGTCATTGATGAAATCATCCTGTGCAGCTTCTCGTGCAGCAGTACTGAGTCCGGCATGATAGACAGCAGTTGCGATACCATGCTCTTCCAGCATTTCCGCCACCTTTTCGGTTTTGCTGCGGCTCATGCAGTAAATGATTCCACTTTCTCCGCGGTGTCGTGCAATGAAATCGAATATCGTACGCATTTTTTCTTTCTGCTGAAAGCCTCGTTTGACGTCCAGACTCAGATTCGGACGGTCGAAAGAAGAGATGAAAATTTGAGGGTCTTTCATTGCCAGCTGCTTGATGATATCTTGTCGTGTAATTTTATCGGCTGTAGCAGTCAGTGCAACGACCGGAACATCCGGAAACTGCTGGCGAAGTATTTTCAACTGTGTATACTCCGGACGGAAATCATGCCCCCACTGTGAGATACAGTGTGCTTCGTCGATGGCGAACAATGAAATGCGGATATCCTTCAGCAGAAGTTGACCTCGCCCATGAGTCTTTCCGGTGATATATATAGCAGTTTGACCCTTCCCTGCCGGCATTCGAAACGGATATTGGCATCTGTGGTCTCATCGTTCGTGCTGTTCAGGCACGGGCAATGATGCCGTTTGCCTGCAAGCTTTCCACCTGGTCTTTCATCAGCGATATCAGGGGAGAAACTACAATGGCAGTTCCTTCCATGAGCAGAGCCGGAAGCTGGTAGCAAATAGATTTTCCGCCGCCGGTAGGTATGAGTACAAGTGTATCTTTTTTATGTAAAATTTGAGTGATGATTTCTTCTTGCAGTGGCCTGAATTGAGTGTATCCGAAGTATGATTTCAGCGTTTTTAGTATCATTTTCTATATTTATGTAATTAGCGGGCAAAGATAGTTCAATCTTTTAAAATATCGGTTATCTTTTATTTTTAGCCTGTTTTAAATGTGAAAAATGATATTCTAGAAAAATAAGCTCGTAAATATGTTGTAAAATACAAAAAGTCTTAGCAAATTTGTATAATTATAGTATTTCGGGAGAAGAAACAACCATTATCTAAATATAAAGACAGATGAGAGAAGAGGACAAATTAATGACCGAGCAAGGTCAAGTTTTAGAAAAAAAAGCCCTATAATCTTCGGGAGAGGAAGATAAAGGACGCACCTTACCGTAACATGATTCGTGCCGAACTGGCTGATGAATTGTATGACCGAATTATGAACATTATTGTTCTTCAGAAGAAATACAAGGATCCTAATTATTCGGCGAAAGATCTTGCGAAAGAACTTAAAACCAATACTCGTTACTTGTCGGCTGTCATCAATTCCCGCTTCGGAATGAACTATTCATGCCTGGTAAACGAGTACCGAATCAAGGACGCTTTGCATATGTTGATCGACAAGCGTTATGCGGAAAAGAATGTAGAAGAAATCAGTACAATGGTCGGTTTTGCCAACCGTCAGTCGTTTTATGCGGCTTTTTATAAGAATGTTGGCGAAACACCTAATAACTATAGAAGACGAAAACTGGAAAATAATAGGTAACGGTTAAAGAAAATAGAACTTATAAAAACAACAGATGTCATTCTAAACGGGAGAAAGTACATGCAAGGCTTTTCCGAGTATACTTTCTTTTCGTTTAGAATGACATTTAGTTTGAGGGCTTTTTATAAGTAGATAATGGATGGTTATAAAAAAGAAGAATATATATGTTGCAAGATTCATTTTCATATACAGTAGAACAGTTTGCAGATTTGCAGATTTTGCGTTACCGGGTTCCCGGATTTGAAAACTTGCCCTTACGGCGCAAGCAGTTGATTTATTATCTATCTCAGGCTGCTCTTGAAGGAAGAGATATATTGTTCGATCAGAACGGAAAATACAACTTGCAGATTCGTCGTCTGCTGGAAGCCGTTTATATACATTTCAAAGGTGACCGTACCAGTGAGCAGTTTCTTGCACTGGAAGTCTATCTGAAACGTGTATGGTTTGCAAACGGTATTCATCATCATTATGCATGCGACAAGTTCGTACCGGCATTTACATCTGCTTACCTGGAAGAAGTTGTCAACTCACTGCCTGAAGAGGTGCTTCCGCTTGAAGAAGGTGAAACATGTCAGGCTATGTGCGATAAGCTGTTTCCGGTAATCTTTGATCCAAGCGTTATGCCCAAGCGGGTGAACCAGTCGGATGGGGAAGACTTGGTACTCACTTCTGCTGCCAATTATTATGAAGGGGTTACTCAGCAGGAAGCAGAAGACTTTTATGCAGCTCAAAAGAAAGCAGACGATCAGGAACCGGTAATGTATGGTATGAACAGTCGTCTGGTAAAAGAAAACGGACACGTGTACGAACAGGTATGGAAAGTTGGAGGAATGTACTCGTCTGCCATTGAAAAAATTATTTCATGGTTGCAAAAAGCTGAGGATGTCGCAGAAAATGACGCACAGCGCGAAGTTATCCGTCTGTTGATAGAATTTTATCGAACAGGAGATCTGAAACTGTTTGATGCTTATTCCATAGCCTGGCTGAAGGATACTGATTCGTTGGTGGATTTTGTGAATGGCTTTATCGAAAGCTACGGCGATCCGCTGGGAATGAAAGCAAGTTGGGAATCGATTGTCAACTTTAAGGATATGGAAGCTACTCACCGTACAGAAACCATCAGCAGTAATGCCCAGTGGTTTGAAGACCACTCGCCGGTAGATGCCCGCTTCAAGAAAACAGAAGTGAAAGGTGTTTCGGCAAAGGTTATTACAGCAGCTATTCTGGCCGGCGATTTATATCCGTCGACTGCTATCGGTATCAATCTCCCGAATTCCAACTGGATTCGTAGTGTACATGGCTCGAAGTCGGTAACGATTGGCAATCTGACCGATGCTTATAACAAAGCTGCCCGTGGTAATGGTTTCCGCGAAGAATTTGTATATAGTGAAACAGAACGCCAGTTGCTTGAGAAGTATGCCGATATAACCGATGACTTGCATACTGATTTGCATGAATGTCTGGGGCATGGTTCAGGAAAACTGCTTCCGGGAGTAGATCCGGATGCTTTGAAAGCGCATGGTTCTACGATTGAAGAAGCACGTGCCGATTTGTTTGGTCTTTACTATTTGCCCGACGCTAAAATGATAGAACTGGGACTTGTGCCGGATGCTGAGGCTTATAAGGCTGAATATTATTCGTACATGATGAACGGCTTGATGACGCAGCTGGTACGGTATAGAGCCCGGGTGTACGGTAGAAGAGGCACATATGCGCAACCGTCAGCTGATAGCTCGCTGGGCACTGGAACATGGCAGGCAGAGCATGTGGTGGAAATGGTGAACCGTGACGGAAAAACTTACGTGCGTATTAACGATTATGCCAAGTTGCGTATGCTGTTTGGTAAACTGTTGGCCGAAATTCAGCGCATCAAGAGCGAGGGAGATTATGAGGCAGCCCGTCAGCTGGTTGAAACGTATGCCGTACAAATCGATCCGGTATTGCATGCCGAAGTCTTGCAACGATATCGCAGTCTGCATCTGGCTCCTTATAAAGGTTTTGTCAATCCGGTATATACGCCACAAACCGATAAGGAGGGAAACATTACCGATGTGCATATTTCTTATTCGGAAGGGTATGCAGAGCAGATGCTCCGATATAGCAGAGATTATTCTAATTTATAATATACTTCCGTTGTAGAATACGAAGTCTGCAACGGAGGATTTTATGATTGCTTTTTATTATGGACAATAATATACACGAAACAATTAAAGATATCAAATCGAAATTCCGTCTTTTCATGAACGGCATGGTTTCGCAAAGCATGCGTGAAAAAGGGATGGAGTACAAACTGAATTTCGGTATTGAATATCCCCGTATCAAGGAGATAGCTGCGGGATATGAGCCCGATCATGAACTGGCTCAGGCACTGTGGAAGGAAAATATCAGAGAATGTAAGATTCTGGCAGGTCTGCTTCAGCCGGCAGATACGTTTTATCCGGAAATAGCTGATATCTGGATAGAGGGTATGGACTATCCTGAACTGGCAGAATATACGGTGATGAATCTGTTCCAGCGTTTGCCTTATGCATCGGAAGTTGTGTTCCGCTGGATGGCAGATGAACGCGAGATGTTCCAGCTTTGTGGCTTTTTACTGATGGCGCGTTTGCTGATGAAAGGAGAAAGACTGAACGAGCGTGCTGAGGCTGAATTTCTGGATCAGGCCTGTACGGCTGTGGAAGGAGATTGCGGTCCGGTTCAGAAGGCGGCATCCGTGGCATTGCGCAAGTATGCACACCAGTCGCGTGAAAATAAAAGAACCGTAAGCAAGCAGTTGGGTATCTGGGCAAAATCGGAGAAGCCGGCTGTCAGGGCATTGGCAGAAGAGATTAAGGCAGATTTGGAATTCTGATGTTTTAGAGATTCCTGATTAGAGAAATTTTTCTTTTATTGTTTTTCTTAATTGCATAAAAAAGATTAACTTTGAACCCTGAACGAATTACCGGATGGAAGAGAATATAAAAGATAAAGCAAAACAGATTCTGACGGATTATCTTCAGAAGAACGGGCATCGGAAGACACCCGAGCGTTATGCTATACTCGATACAATCTATACCATAAAGGGACATTTTGATATAGATATGCTCTATTCCTATATGGCTGAAAAAGAAAAAGTTCCGTGTAAGTCGTGCTACTCTTTATAATACAATCATACTCCTGATTGATGCGGGGCTGGTGATCAAACATCAGTTCGGCAATACTTCACAGTACGAACGTTCGTACAATAATGAAACCCACCATCACATGATATGCACCTCGTGCGGGAAAGTGTCTGAATTTGAAGATGAAACTTTGAAGCAGGCTATTGCCGACACAAAGTTGAAAGGTTTTCATGCTTCGCACTATTCCTTGTACATATACGGGTTGTGCAACAAGTGTATGGCGGCTAAACGTAAGAAAAGTAAATAAACTTATTATAAAAAGTTTGGAAATCATGAAAGTAGATGTTTTGCTAGGTTTACAATGGGGCGACGAAGGAAAAGGGAAAGTAGTCGATGTCTTGACTCCGCGCTATGATGTTGTTGCTCGTTTTCAGGGAGGACCGAATGCAGGTCATACTCTTGAATTTGAAGGTCAGAAATATGTACTCCGCTCTATTCCTTCCGGAATATTTCAGGGGGATAAAGTAAATATTATCGGAAACGGTGTTGTTCTTGATCCGTCTTTGTTCAAGGCAGAAGCCGAAGCGCTGGAAGCAAGCGGTCATCCTTTGAAAGAACGTTTGCACATTTCAAAGAAGGCTCATTTGATTTTGCCTACTCACCGTATTCTGGATGCTGCTTATGAGGCTGCAAAAGGAGCTTCTAAAGTAGGTACTACAGGTAAGGGTATCGGTCCTACTTATACTGATAAGGTAAGCCGTAACGGACTTCGTGTAGGAGATATCCTGCACAACTTTGAAGAAAAATATGCAGCTGCTAAAGCTCGTCACGAACAGATTCTGAAAAGCCTGAATTATGAGTATGACATTACCGAACTGGAAAAACAGTGGATGGAAGGTATTGAATACTTACGTCAGTTTAATTTGGTAGACAGCGAACATGAAATCAATAATTTGCTGAAAGCAGGCAAGAGTGTTTTGTGTGAAGGTGCTCAGGGTACAATGCTGGATGTTGACTTCGGTTCTTATCCGTTTGTTACTTCTTCTAACACAATTTGTGCTGGTGCTTGTACAGGTCTGGGTCTTGGCCCGAATAAAATCGGTGAAGTGTATGGTATCATGAAAGCTTATTGTACACGTGTTGGAGCAGGACCGTTCCCAACAGAATTGTTCGATGAAACAGGTAAGACTATCCGCGATCTGGGACACGAATATGGTGCTGTAACTGGTCGTGAACGTCGTTGCGGTTGGGTTGACCTGGTAGCTTTGCGTTATGCTATTATGGTGAATGGAGTTACTCAGCTGATTCTGATGAAGAGCGATGTGCTCGATGGATTTGAAACTATCAAGGCTTGTGTAGCTTATAAGGTAAACGGTGAAGAAATCGATTACTTCCCATTCGATATTACCGAAGGAGTTGAACCTGTATATGTAGAAATGCCGGGTTGGAAGACCGACATGACTAAGATGACAAGTGAAGATGAATTCCCAGAAGAATTCAATGCTTATATTGCTTTCCTTGAAGAACAGTTGGAAACTCCTATCAAGATTGTATCTGTAGGTCCGGACCGTGCACAGACTATCGAACGTTACGTTGAAGATTGATTCGGAAATCTGAGATATAATAAATAATATAACAAAAGCCCGTTGGTAATATTCCGACGGGCTTTATTTCTATCTTTTTAATAAAGCAGGCATACGCAGTATTTCTGTGGTGCTTTCAGGGAGATTACTTTTCCTCCTTTTAGACGTGTCTGCTCTTTTCTGAATATTTCTCCGTTTACCGGATTGATCCATACTACCTTGTATGTCTTCCGGTCATGGCTCAGGTCCAGGTGGATATCTGTTTCAAGACAATATACGAGGTATCCCTTTTGGGCTTTTCCCATCACCCATTGCCGGTTGCTTTCCGTAAGTGAAGCGACAGGCTGAAATTCTGAAGCCAGTGTATATACATCCATAGCTTTGATAGGAGGAACTTTTGCAAGTGAACCGCCTGCCATGAAAACAGCCCAGTTGGCTGCATTACCTTCGACGTTGCGTGGCATGGCAGCGTTGTAGGTTACCGCTTTTTCCGGATAACGGGAACGATATTCGTATACAGCCCGATAAATGCTTTCACAAGACGTTGTACCGGGATCGATGAGTCGTGCCCACTGTCGGGGAGCCAGACTACATCCTCCTTGGGCTCATACAAGCTTCCGTCGTTACGATAGTGCCATTGCCGGATGTCGATGATGTCTACCATTTTATTATAGAGAGAATCTTGCAGAACGGCATCTTGCACATCCTTGGTTGCAGTCAGAGCTACCAGTTGATGGTTGGGGCAGGAAGCGATTTCTTCCAGCCAGAACTTCATGAAAATGTAACGGACCGGTATATTCCATTCCGATGCTGTGTATGACTCCATTGTTGTCGTGGAACGTATTAACGCTTTGCCGGATAAACAACTGATGATATTTTCTGATAACCGGACGGGTGATGTCATAAAATTGTTCGGCCATATATACACGCTTGTCGCCTGCAAACAATGTTTTCTCGGGGAATCCAAGATTGTTGATGTTGTTTGCCGAACGCCAGGGATAGTCACACCAGTGCGCTCCTTCTTCTATGATGTTATGCTGGTTGTAATGGTCGTGCCAGAGTAACAGATTCTTTCTGTCGGCAAGGTCGACAAACTGTTTGAGTCTGTACCAATACCAGGGATTGAATTTATTTAAATCGTATTTACTCAGTCGGTCTTGCGCTTCTCCTGTTCCACTGCGACTGTATGGATATTCGTTGAAAGGAGCCCAGACCTCCGAGTCAGCCTGCATGTTCCGCTCATGATCGTTTCGCCGGCGTTCGTACCATAATCCTGTGCGGTGGTGCAACACATGGCTTCCCGATGCCTCCAGTTGCCGGGCAATGCTGTCCGGTTCTTCCGTATATCCGTGTCCGGTTCTTCCCGGATAAAAAAGTGTGAGTGAACCAATGCCCTGCCATCCTGTTGTTCCCGGTTCCGACTTATGTGGATAAGTACCTCTGGTCATTATCAGATCTCCTCGTGTCACCCATCCGTTGCGGATAGTGAGTGGAGCAGACTTTACGGCATCAATATGTTCTTTTCTCGGTTTATATTTAACTTGTGAAATTTCCGGAATGTTATGTATGCTGCAATCTATTGGGTATGACACAATCATGCTGTCTATCCATTTATCCATTCGGATATCAGGATGTAATGATTGCTTAGACATCCAAGCTGCATATTCTACCGTAGGTTTGGCTGTTTCGAGTGTATGATAAACAAAAATCTTATTTTCTTCCAGCTCTTGTTTTTTCCCTGTACGTTCTGTCAGCTGTGCGTAAAATATGCTTCCGGTTTTATGAATGTATGGGATAACTGATAATATCCGTTGCCGTAA
>ENA-OQAN01001174-OQAN01001174.1-human-gut-metagenome-genome-assembly--contig:-NODE-1174-length-11987-cov-1.766948_pt1 | contig 11987 bp, 13 predicted proteins | sample MGYA00242735_ERZ504527 | MGnify/ENA primary metagenome ERZ504527 (study PRJEB26092, sample SAMD00036230) | human gut metagenome | host: Homo sapiens | study: EMG produced TPA metagenomics assembly of...
GGTTGTTCAGGTCACTGAACACACTGACCTTACCGAACTTGGTCACACCTGTCAGCAGGGCAAAGCGGATGCATCCGTCCATGGATTTCAGAGCCCCGTAAAAAGCCTTCAGGGTACTGCGGTATTCATTCTGCAAAGCTTCGTTGCCGATAGCCTGCAGCATGGGCTTGTCGTATTCATCAATGAGGATCACTACCCGGCGTCCGGTCTGTTCGCAGGCACGGCGGATAATGCCCTGGAAACGGAGAGAGAGGCTTGTCTCACTTTCACGTGCGCCATATCTGTTTTCCCAGGTGCACAGATTATCATTCAGAATGCTGGTCAGTGATTCGGGAGTATCGTATTTCTGTGTGTTCAAATCCAGATGCAGTACCGGATATACGGTCCAGTCTTTTTCCAGTTTTTCCAGTGCCAGTCCCTTGAAAAGATCCTTCTTTCCCAGTGCGTATGCTTCAATTGTCGACAGAAGCAGACTCTTGCCGAAACGCCGCGGACGGCTCAGGAAGTAGTATTTGTTTGTGTTAAACAGTTCATACACCTGTGCCGTTTTGTCTACATACACATAACCGTCGTGTATCAGACCTTCAAAATTCTGTACTCCAACCGGATATAACTTGCTCATAACAACTGGATTTTGATTTTACTGCGAATTTAGCAATTAAAACCGAATATTCAAGTTGTATGCATGAAAACCAGGACTGAAATTTGAGAACTTTTTTACATTCACAGAAACTTTATGCTTTTGCGGATGGATCTGTGATTGAGAAATTATGAGATAGCCGTATCAGGACTGAACTTCAGACGAAGAATTGTGATAACACCGAAAGATTTTTTATATTTGTCACATCTAAAAATGTATAGACAAATGATGAAGAAAATTCTTGTTTTATCCTGTCTGTTTGCCTCCTTGAACGTACAGGCACAGCATGCTGATGCACGTATCAGCATGCTGATGAACGAAAGCCGCTGGTTTGATCTGGCACAGGAATTGAAAACCACTCCGGCTGATTCGGTTACACCATGGGTCCGTCAGATGGGAGTGGCTATGACACACTATTTCTTTAACCGTCCGGATTCGGCCTGTATGGTACTGACGGATTTGCTGGGCAAGCATCAGCAGGAGCTGGGCGACCATACACTGAACATGGTCGTTTTGCTGGCTGTCAATCTGGGACGGACAGAACAGTATGCCGATGCTGCCGGACTGATCCGGAATCTTTGTGACCAGCTTGGTGCCCTGGGAATGGACAGCACCCAGACTGCTCCGTATCGTATGATGGCCAGGCAGTATGGCATTCTGGCTTCCTGCGGGCCTGTCTGTCAACCGTTGCACAAGGCAGGAGAATACCGTTTCCCGATGGTGACGGAGCATGAAACGGATCAGCACTTTATTGAAATGGACGGAAGCATAAACGGACAGGCGGGCCGTATGGTACTCGATACGGGAGCGGGCAGCAACATGGTCACTCCGGAGCAGGCAGAAAAGTATGGCTTGCGGCGGCTGGGTATGGATGTTACCGTCGGAGGGATTGGAGGCATGAAGCAGGGATATTATGCGATGGCAGATACCCTGTGTATTGGTGGAATGGCTTGGATAAATGTACCTTTTTATGTGGTAGATCTCCAGACGGGACATGCCGAAGCTGACAGATTGGGCAAGGATCTTCAGCTTCCGCCTGTCATTGGTCTTCCCATCCTGCTTCGTATGCAGGAATAGCTGGACTTGCCGTCGGGAGTTTGTCATACCGGCTGTTCCTACGCCCAGTCCGCTCAGGGAAAGCAATATGATCCGTACAGACTCGGAATGCTTGCAGGTAAAGGTGGCGGACGAGACAGGTGCTCCACTTTATTTCCATTTTGATACGGGTTCCTATTACACCAATATGCAGCCGGCCTGGTATGGACGCCACCGGAAAGAAGTGGAAGCCGCGGGTATTCCGGATTCGCTCCGTCAGGCGGGAATAGGAGGGGTGAGCATTACCCGCAGTTACATTCTGCCGCAGAAGAAGTTCCGTATCGGAAGCGGTACGGCAGTGCTGGATTCGGTCGGTGTCAATACCGGAATTGACCTGCATACGGGACAACTGGACAAGGCGGCCTTCTCGAACGGACAGGAAGACGGTTTTCTCGGCCTGAACCTTCTGGAGAAATTCTCGAAAGTGATTATCAATCTGAAAGACATGTATCTGGAGACTATACCATATACAGATAAATAACAGCTTATCAACTAAATATGATATAAATCGTACCATGAAAAATTTAATGAAAACGGCAGCAGCATTCTTACTGGGCATTCAGGTCTGTGCCTGTAGCCAGGTAGAAAACAAGGTATCACCTGCCATACCTTCTGATCCTGAGATTGAAGCCAACATCCGTCAGTGGCTGAAAAAGATGACACTCGAAGAAAAGATCGGGCAAATGTGTGAAATCACGATTGATGTGGTGACGGACTTTGAAGCCAGCAAGAAAAACGGTTTTACGCTCAGCGAGGCAAAACTGGACACGGTGATCGGGAAATATAAAGTGGGATCTTTGCTGAATGTTCCGATGGGAATAGCCCAGAAGAAAGAAAAATGGGCGGAAGCCATCCGGATTATCCAGGACAAATCGATGAAGGAGATCGGAATACCTTGCATTTACGGGGTTGACCAGATTCACGGAACCACCTATACACTGGACGGGACCATGTTTCCGCAAGGAATCAACATGGCAGCATCTTTCAACCGGGAACTGACACGAAAGGTGCTGAAATCTCGGCATACGAACCAAGAGCCCTGTTGCATCCCCTGGCGTATGCCTGTGGTTGACCTGGGACGTGATCCCCGCTGGCCACGAATGTGGGAAAATTATGGAGAAGACTGTTATGTCAATGCCGAAATGGGTAAGGTGCAGTAGCCGGTTTCCAGGGGAATGATCCCAATCATATCGGAGAATATAACATTGCTGCCTGCATGAAGCATTACATGGGATATGGAGTTCCGGTGTCGGGAAAAGACCGTACGCCGTCTTCCATTTCACGCACAGAGATGCGGGAAAAACATTTTGCTCCTTTCATGGAAGCCGTACGCAACGGAGCATTGAGCGTGATGGTCAATTCGGGAGTGAATGAAGGTATGCCTTTCCATGCCAACCGCGAACTGCTGACCGGATGGCTGAAGGAGGAACTGAACTGGGACGGAATGATCGTTACAGACTGGGCAGACATCAACAACCTGTGTACACGTGATCATATTGCAGCTTCGAAGAAAGAAGCGATCAAGATTGCCATCAATGCGGGAATTGATATGTCGATGGTTCCCTATGAGGTGAGTTTCTGCACCTATCTGAAAGAACTGGTGGAAGAGGGAGAGGTACCGATGAGCCGGATTGATGATGCAGTTGCCCGCGTGTTGCGTCTGAAATACCGTCTCGGCCTTTTTGAGAACCTTATTGGGATATTCGGAAATATGACAAGTTCGGCTCGGAAGAGTTTGCCAAAGTTGCTCTTCAGGCAGCAGAGGAGTCTGAGATCCTGCTCAAGAATGAGAACAATGTCCTTCCCCTTGTTCCGGGAAAGAAAATTCTGCTGACAGGACCCAATGCCAACTCCATGCGTTGTCTGAACGGAGGCTGGTCGTATTCCTGGCAGGGCGATCAGGCAGACAATTGTGCAGGTGCGTATAATACGATCTATGAATCTCTGTGCAACAAGTATGGAAAGGAAAATATCATTTATGAGCCGGGTGTGACGTATGCTGCTTCCGGCAACTGGTGGGAAGAAAACACTCCTGAAATAAGCAAGGCAGTAGCTGCTGCTTCCCGTGCAGATGTCATAGTGGCCTGTATCGGTGAGAACTCTTACTGTGAGACACCCGGTAACCTTACGGATCTGACGCTTTCTGCCAACCAGCGCAATCTGGTGAAGGCATTGTCTCAGACAGGCAAACCGGTCATTCTGGTTCTGAACCAGGGTCGTCCGCGTATCATCAGTGACATAGAGCCGCTGGTCGAAGGGATTATCAACATTATGCTTCCGGGCAATTACGGAGGAGATGCACTGGCTAATCTGATGGCGGGCGATGCGAATTTCAGTGCCAGAATGCCGTTTACTTATCCGAAATATGCCAATGCACTGGCTACTTACGATTATAAGCCTTGTGAAAGCATGGGGCAGATGAATGGCAATTACAATTATGATTCGGTGATGGACGTGCAGTGGCCCTTCGGATATGGCTTGAGCTATACTGCTTATCAGTATGCAAATCTGAAAGTCGACAAGCCGACATTTACCGCCTCTGACGAAATTACCGTATCAGTGGATGTCACGAATGTGGGCAAGATGGCAGGCAAGGAGGCCGTGTTGCTGTATTCCCAGGATCTGGTGGCAAGCACTACTCCTGACAATATCCGCTGCGTAACTTTGAGAAAGTGGCTCTGCAACCCAATGAGACCCGGACTGTGACCATGACGATCCGGGGAAGTGATCTGGCTTTTGTGGGATACGACGGCAAATGGCGTCTGGAAGCAGGAGATTTCAAATTGAGATGCGGAGATCAGTCGGCAGACCTGAAATGCAGTGAAACGAAGGTTTGGGAAACTCCCAACAGATAAAATCAGGGCTTGTTCCTGAAAATATAAGAGGGTGATGCTTAAGTTTTGAACCTTATGGCACACCCTCTTATTTTTATGATGAAATAAATAATGCGACCCGTGTTAAATACAAAGTCTTTTAAATATTATTCCCGGACAGATCAGTCAAAGCTGCCGTAGCGGGTAGGAAGAAGTTTGCGGTCACCCAGCGTATTGTCTACACGGGCTACATTGATCCAGAACTTGTTCCAGCGGACGCTTTCAATGGGGTATGCAGCCTTTTCGCGGCTGTAGCATGATTCCACTGGTTGCCTACCACTTCGTATTCAGGATGCGGTGCATTGACCAGCACATTGTCTTCACGGGCAGCGTCTCCATTCTTCACTTCTTCAATTTCCTTCCAGATAGCCTGCATCGTATCGACGAAATTATCCAGTTCCGCCAGGCTTTCACTTTCGGTTGGTTCCACCATCAGTGTGCCATGTACGGGGAATGACAGGGTAGGAGCATGGTAGCCGTAATCCATCAGGCGCTTGGCAATGTCGTTTTCCGAAATACCGCTTTCTTCGTGGATCTTGCGGCATTCCAGAATCATTTCGTGACCGACGAAACCATTCTTTCCATGGTAGACAATGCCATAGGTATCCTTGAGACAGGCTGCCAGATAGTTGGCATTCAGAATCGCAGCTTTCGTCGCACGGGCCAGTCCGTCAGCTCCCATCATGCAGATATAGGCATAAGTGATGGGGAGAATGCCGGCACTTCCGTAAGGAGCCGCAGATACTTCATTGGCATCGTTGCCGAACAGGGCATGTCCGGGCAGGAACGGAACCAGGTGTTCGGCTACGCATACAGGACCTACACCGGGACCGCCTCCTCCGTGAGGACTGGCAAAGGGTCTTATGCAGATTCAGGTGGCAGACATCAGCTCCGATGGTTCCGGGATTGGTCAGGCCTACCTGGGCATTCATGTTGGCCCCGTCCATATAGACCTGGGCACCGCATGCATGGATAATCTGGCAGATTTCTGCAATTTCTTCTTCAAAGATTCCATGGGTAGACGGATAAGTGATCATCAGGCAGCCAGATTGTCGCGGTTGGCTTCTGCTTTTTCGCGCAGGTCATTCAGATCACGTTTCCATGTTCGTCGCAGGCGCAGGTCAGCGGCTTGGTAGCCGGCCTGTACAGCCGAAGCCGGATTTGTTCCGTGAGCCGAAGCCGGAATCAGCACGAGGTTACGGTGTCCCTGTCCGATACTTTCCAGATAACTTCGGATGATACGAAGACCGGTATATTCTCCGGCTGCTCCGGAGTTGGGCTGTAAAGTTACTCCTGCAAATCCGGTAATGGTCTTCAGCTGTTCGGAAAGATTGGCAATCAGCGTGCGGTAGCCTGTGCCTGGTCTTCCGGAACCAATGGGTGCATACCCATCCAGGCCATGTTGCTGAGTGGCAGCATTTCGGATGCGGCATTCAGTTTCATGGTGCAGGAACCCAGTGAGATCATGGAGTGGGCAAGGGAAATATCTTTCCGTTCCAGCCGCTTGATGTAGCGCATCATTCTGTTTCCGTATGATAACGGTTGAATACTTCGTGCGACAGGAAAGCGCTTGTTCGTTTCAGGTCGCCGGTGAAAGCCGGGGCATCGGGGATTTCGGCAACGTCAGGAACCGGTTCTTCTGCTGCAATGCCGAAGACGGTCATCAGCAGGTTGGCATCGGCCACGGTAGTTGCCTCGTCAATGCTCAGTCCCACTTCTCCATTGTCAAAATAGCGGAGGTTGATTTCCTTGCTCAGGGCGATGGTACGCAGCTTGGGAACAGAAACATGATCCGGCAACTGCAGGCGCAAGGTATCAAAGAAAACTTCATTCAGCTGCTTGTATCCCAGTCTGGTCAGCTGTTTGCTCATCCAAACCGCGATGCTGTGAATTCGTCCGGCGATTTCTTTCAGGCCTTCCGGTCCGTGATAAACGGCATAGAAACCGCTCATGGTTGCAAGAAGGGCCTGTGCGGTACAGATATTGGAAGTCGCTTTTTCACGCTTGATATGCTGCTCGCGGGTCTGAAGTGCCATGCGGTAACACAAGTGTCCGTATTTGTCTTTTGAGAGACCGATGATACGTCCCGGCATATTCCGTTTGTATTCGTCGCGGGTAGCGAAGTAGGCTGCCGACGGTCCGCCATAGAACATCGGGATACCCAGCCGCTGGGTGCTTCCGAAAACGATGTCAGCTCCCCATTCACCCGGAGGAGTCAGCAGTACGAGTGCCATGATATCGGCATCAACGGCTACTTTGCAGCCGGCAGCATGAGCCTGTTCGGTGAAGGCGCGGTAGTCTTCCACACTTCCGCTGTTGTTCGGATACTGAACGATGCAGCCGAAGATATCGGGGGTAAATTCCAAAGTCTTGTAATTGCCTGTCCGGATCTTCATGCCTTGCGGAATGGCACGTGTGCGGATCACTGCCAGTACTTGCGGGAAGACCTCTTCGTCTACGAAAAGTGTATCGGCTCCCGCTTTCTGCTGGGCACGTGAGCGCAGGCCGAACATCATGGTAGCTGCTTCGGCAGCAGCTGTTGCTTCATCCAGCAGGGAGCAGTTGGCCAGCGGCATGGCGGTGAGGTCACTCACCACTGTCTGGAAGTTCAGCAGGGCTTCCAGTCGTCCTGTGAGATTTCAGCCTGGTAAGGCGTATAGGAGGTGTACCATACGGGGTTTTCAAAGACATTACGCTGGATGACGGCCGGTGTAACGCTGTCATACCATCCGGCCCCGATGTACGTTTTGTAAAGTTTGTTTTGTGATGCGAGTTCCGCAATGTGCATGGCAAATTCCCGTTCTGTCATAGCCGGAGCAAGCGGCAGCGGCTGTTTCAGACGTATCTGTGACGGAATGGTCTTGTCAATCAGCTCATCAAGTGTTTTTACACCTATTTTCCCCAGCATTTGAGGAAGATCTTTCTCCTCAATGCCAATGTGTCGGTTCGCAAATTTTGTTGTTTCCATGATACGTATAAGGTTTATTTCGTTAAAAAGATTTATCTGAAAAACGGATTGGTCATTTTTTCCGCTCCGATGCTTGTCGGTTCTCCATGGCCCGGATAGACAACGGTTTCAGCCGGAAGCGAAAACAGGTTGCTGCAGATGTGTTCTCTCAATGTTTCAAAATCGCCGCCTTCCAGGTCTGTACGTCCGATGCTTCCCTTGAAGAGAGCATCTCCGCTGAACAGACAGTTGGCTGCCCGGCAGTAGAAGACCGAGGCTGCCCGGGGAGTGGCGTACATGGATGGCTTCCAGATTCGTATTCCCAAAGCGGATCACATCGCCGTCACAGATATATCCTCCCAGAGGAGCCGGTGATTCGTTGATCTGAAAGCCGAACATACGGCAGTGGCCGGCAGCCTTGGCCAGCCAGAATTCATCTTCCTGATTGGCCTCAGGCTTTATACCGAATTCCCGTTCCATGAATGCATTGCCGAAAATGTGATCCAGGTGAAGATGGGTATTCAGCAGATGTTTCAGCTGAAGGCCGTTATTGACCAGAAAATCCTTGAGACGCTGTTGTTCTTCCGGGTAATAACATCCGGCATCGATGACTACAGCTTCTTTGGTGTCGTCCCACAACACGTAACAGTTGACGGGAAACATATTGAATTCAAAACGTTTTTATATTCATAGCGGTAGAGTTTTAAAGTCTGATTCATTGTCCGTTGATGGTCACGTAGACCACTTTCTTGGTTTCGAAGAATTCTTCTGTGAAGTCTTCCTTGAGATCGTGGATCAGCGTCTGGTGCTTGACGGGGAATACTTCTTTTTCCAGTTCTCCTCCCTTCAGGCAGATCAGCCGTTGGGAAGGGCATTCCGCTGTTCCTTGCTGATATTCTTACGGATGATCTTCAGCAGGTCGGTCAGAGGCATGACTGCCCGGCTCACCACAAAGTCAAAGCGCTGTTTCTCTTCCTCAGCCCGGCAGTGACGGGTCGTGACATTTTTCAGTCCGACGGCAGCAGCGATTTCCGTAGCTACGCGAACCTTCTTGCCGATACTGTCCACCAGATGAAAGTGGGTATCGGGGAAAAGTATAGCCAGAGGAATACCGGGGAAACCGCCTCCTGTTCCCAGATCCATCACCTCTGTACCGGGTTTGAAGTTAATCACCTTGGCGATGCCAGGGAATGCAGCACGTGATGTTCATAAAGATTGGTTATGTCCTTGCGCGAAATGACATTGATCTTGCTGTTCCAGTCTGTATAAAGATCATAGAGAGCAGCAAACTGTGCCTTTTGCGTATCGGTCAGGTTAGGAAAATATTTCAGTATAATATCCATATCTTTTTCTTTGTTTCGGTTTTATTTTTTCAGTAAGCAGTTTTCTATCTCGGCATAAGGTACGGTAAGCTGGAAATCTCCCATAGTGTAGGGAGCAATGTCATAACGGTTGTAGAGGAAAGTCACTCCATCCTTACCCAGCTTGAAGTTGTCGGGGACAAACAGGTCTCCTTCCAGCAAAGCTCCGACGGAACGAAGTCCCTCGATGGAACTAATCGTATCTGTTTCAAGACGTTTATTCGCTTCGTTCAATAATTGCTTTAAGATCATTTCGCAGATGGCCTGATCGGTGTTGGGGAGGAAAACATCCTTGCGTGTCAGTAGCTTTCCGGTGGCAGCATCAATGTTGACCCATTTCCCGCGGGTGTTGGGATGTGCACCTCCGGTATCTTCAAAAATGGATACCTGATAATTCCATACGCTGTCGCGTCCCATTTCCAGGGTGGAGGTAATCTCATACTCGTTGTTATACCAGGCAGGGATATCTTCTTGCTTGACTCCGTTGTGCAGATCTGCGTCGTAGAATTTCTGAAGATTTTTTCTGTATCCGTCGATGTAGCCCTCTTTCATGGAATTGACAAAGGCTTCCGGAGTCAGTGAACCTGCACCTGCCGTCTTCTCTGAAACGGTCTCATAGAATATCCGGTTGACAGCTTCCGAAACGGAATCTGTGGGAGAAGCCGGCTTCAGATACATAAAATCAATGGAGATGCGGCAGTCCGGTGAAGTTTCCACTTCCGGTTTCAGCAAAACGGTCGTGTCTGCCTGAATACTGGCAATTTCGGGGAAGGCAGGAGCATGCTGCTGGATGCATCCCTGCATGAAAAAACATCCGGTAACGGCCAGTACAGTGGCGGTAAGTAAGATAATTCTTCTGTTCATATATTTATTTTTTTGTCATGGACACCGGAAGCAAAAGTTCCGATAGGACAAATATAGCATAAGTTCCCGAAACGACCATTTAAAAAAAAGTAACTAATTTCTTGCTATATGTTAAAGAAATGTGCTTATTTTGCACGAGTAATTCATTAACAGACTGATATGGAAATAGAAAACTGGGGAGTAATCTCGTATCCGGAAGCCTGGCAGCGCCAGACAGAACTGTTCGACGAACTGGTAAACGCCAAACAGGAGGGACGTCGGTACGTCAATCGCATCGTGTTTTGCCAGCATCCGCATGTATACACCTTAGGCCGCCACGGCAAGGCAGCCAATATGTTGCTGAGTGAAGAGCAGCTGGAGCGCATCGGAGCTTCCCTGTTTCATATTGACCGCGGAGGGGACATTACTTATCATGGTCCCGGACAGCTGGTGTGTTATCCGATTCTGAACCTGGAAGATTTTCATCTGGGACTGAAGGAATATCTGCATCTGCTGGAAGAAGCGGTCATCAGGGTCTGTGCGTCTTACGGCATTGAAGCGGGAAGGGTGGACGGAGCCACCGGAGTGTGGCTGGAAACGGGAACTCCCCGGGAACGCAAGATTTGTGCCATGGGAGTGAGAAGCAGTCATTTTGTTACCATGCACGGGCTGGCGCTGAATGTCAATACGGATCTCCGTTACTTCAGCTACATTCATCCTTGTGGCTTTATAGATAAAGGAGTCACCTCCATAGCCCGTGAAACAGGACATGAAATATCAGTGGAAGAAGTGACGGAACGTCTGCAACGGGAACTGGAAACGTTGCTGGCCGGAAGATGAATGAAGGTGTAGACTGGCGGATCATAACGCACGTAATCAAGATTAGAAAAGGATAACAAAAACAGCAGTAGAATGAGAAAAACGATGATGGCTGCAGTCGCAGTGGCGATTGCAGGGATGGCTTGTGCAGAAAAAGTACAGGCAGGTGAAAAAGTGGAAGCAAGTGTAGGGGCTGATCTGGTAAGCCGGTATGTCTGGAGAGGACAGGATCTGGGAGGTGTCAGTGTCCAGCCAACCATCGAACTGGGATGGAACGGGCTTTCATTGAGTGCATGGGGGTCTGTCGGCTTTACCCGTGAGGATACGGAAGAAATAGATCTGACTCTCGGCTATGAGCGGGGCGGGTTCAGTGTGTCCGTTACGGATTACTGGACCAATGAAGGACCTGGGTATTTTCATTACGGAGCGCGCAGCACCAGTCATGTATTCGAGGCACAGGTCGGTTATGATTTCGGCTGGGCAGCCTTAACTGGTATACAAACTTCGCCGGTGGTGACGGACAGACGGAAAGCGGGAAGCGGGCCTATTCTTCTTTCCTGTCAGTGAATGTTCCTTTTGCTTTGGCAGGGATCGACTGGAATGTGGAAGCTGGTGCTGTTCCCTGGGCAACCGACTACTATAATGCAACCGATGAAGAAAGTTCCGGAGCCAATGGATTTGAAGTAACGGAAGTCAGCCTGCAGGCTACGAAAGAATTGCCGGTGACGGTTCATTCACATTACCCGTTTTTGCCCGTGTAACATGGAATCCGGCTACGGAAGGAGCGTATTTTGTCTTCGGCCTCAGCCTGGGCTTCTGAGGCTTTTCAGGAGAAACAGTTCCCTTTTATGACAGTATCGAGGACTTTCCGTACAAATTTCTGTCCGTTTTTTCGTTAGTTCCCGAATATTCTCTATATTTGTTCGGGCAAAAAGCCTGAACTTAACTAACAAAAAACTGAAAAACCATGAACATTAAAGCCCGACTGATTTTGATGAACTTCCTGCAGTTTGCCGTGTGGGGGGCCTATCTGACATCGATGGGGACTTATCTGGCGGAATCGGTTTGGGTAATCACATCGGAATTTTTTATGCCATGCAAGGAATCGTTTCCTTGTTTATGCCCGCCATTATGGGAATTATAGCCGACCGCTGGGTACCGGCACAACGTCTGTTGGGCATCTGTCACTTATTGGCCGCCCTGTTTATGGGAGGGGCGGGATATTATGGAACGGTTTCCGGAAATGCAGTATCTTTTGAGGTCCTGTTTGCCTTCTATTCCGTCAGTGTTGCATTCTATATGCCGACACTGGCTCTTTCCAATTCCGTTGCATATTCGGCTCTTGACCAGGCCGGTCTGGATACCATCAAAGCTTTCCCGCCGATCCGGACTTTTGGAACCATTGGTTT